>Ga0114964_10000790_pt1 | contig 23663 bp, 41 predicted proteins | sample C_131016_MF_Meta_FD_92638 | JGI IMG/M metagenome (GOLD analysis project Ga0114964, IMG submission 92638) | Freshwater microbial communities from Lake Croche, Canada to study carbon cycling - C_131016_MF_MetaG | ecosystem: Environmental > Aquatic > Freshwater > Lake | place: Lake Croche, Canada...
CAACCAGAAAAAACAGAAATTGTTTCAAATCATTTCAAATGCACATCAACGATCCTTCTTGGATGAGTTGCAACTTCTGCACATCGAAACCAAATTTGATTTTTCAAGGCGCTGCCCTCCTCGGCGGAGTGAAATGATGTGGTCAACGGTGGCATCGGAGCCAACAAGTATCTTGTTGCATCTCACACACACCCAACCATCTCGGCGGAGGACTTGAATTCTTATTCGTTGCCACTCTGAGTCATAGCCTCTGGCTGTGGATGACGGGCGTTGTGGTTCTCTTGCTTGCTTCAAAGCCAAACAGTTATCACATCGCGATGTTGTTGTTACAACGCCACAATCAAGGCACGATAATTTGGGAGACATGGGCGGGGATTATTTCTTATTCAATGAATGTTGCTGAATGAATGCTATTGAGCCAGCCAATAGGGGCGGCATCATTTGTGTTGTTGCAATGTGATGAATGGTGCATGTGTGTTGACATCTAACAATGCAGCAACTTCCATTGCTTCAATTGCTGATGCACCAACAGTCAATGCTCCCAATGCGTAATCACTACCACTGCCGATTGCATAGACACCGGACTCACGCCTTGCCACTGAATAGTCTTGATCTATCTCAAAGACATTGCCGTTGATTGCAATCAAGATGCTGAACAAATCAGCATCTTCATCTTCTTTGTCTTTGTCTGTGAATAGTTTTGAATCATCAATGAATGACTTGAGTGATGGAATCACTTTGGTGATGATGAAGTTGTATAGCGTACCTTTGAATGAACCCATCGCTGGCGGGTTCCATGAATTTTGAATTGCTTGCAATGCAACAATTCTTCCTGCAACACCGATGAGATACTTTCCTCGCTCAACAATCTTGACCATATCTGCATGGAAGTAGGGTTGACCATTTGCATTGATTTGTGAATCTGCAATCATGTCAACGCCGTCATCATGTTGAATTGCAATCACTGTTGTCATTGATTCATCTCCAGCTTTGCATCAAGCAAACCATCAGCCAAATCCATAAGATGTCGCTTGCGAAAATCACCAGCGTGACGAATTCCATCAGCGAGGTACGAAAGCGCCTCATTGATTTCCTCATTCGTTTCATTTTGGATTTGCATATTGCAAGGATACTGGTTGGAATGTCAATTGGTGTCGGGAGATACGAAACGCCGACACGCTAGTGTAGCAAAGTGTGTGGACACGATTTGTCAAATCAAGCGTGTTGTGCATGGGCTTCAATCATGGCGTGGGCTTCATACAATTCGCCTCGCTTTGGCAGTTTATATTTCTGAGCCAATCGCCTGATGTGCCTCTCGCTGAGACCCATCCATTTCGCCAAGGCTTCGGCATCGAGCCAAATCGCTTTCTTCCCACTCATCGCCACTGCCATGAGGCGAAGGGTTGTCCACTGCGTTTTGCACTTTCGGCATTGGAAGATGTCGAGTGGATCATCGGCGTTGATTTTCAACATAACCCCACAACTGCCATCTTCCATTTCAGCTGGGCAGGGGACTTTGCTGGTCTTCTCGACAAACGCCCTTGCCGCATTCATTCCTTGGGAATGAATCTCTCGCAATTCCTTGGCAAAGTCTGCAATCCATTCCTGCTGCCCTGACCACGCCAAATGCACTTGAGCAAAGCCGACTGCATCGCGAATTTCACTTTCCAGAGAATCCGGCTTTGCCACTAGCGCTGGCGGAGTCAAATGGCGTTCATCGCGGATGAGTTTCTCCCACTCATGCAAGAATCCCAGAATGTCGTGACCGGCGATGAAGGAAAGAGCTGCAACATTCAAGCCAATGGTTCGCTCGCTGCTTCGCCCGCCGTTTCCTGACTTGCCGGGAAGAAGTTCATCGTGAGCGCCGACCCAGAATTCAATGAGATCATCGAGATTGCGGTGAAGCCGAGATTGGCATCGTTGGCAGATTCCGGCAATGTTGGTTTCATAATTGCAAAGGGTGCAAATGGTCATTTCCATCAAAATCTCATTTCCTTGATTGTCGGTTTGTCGAAAAGTGGGATTGGCTCGAAAATGGCGGGTGTCTGGCAATCGTGACTGGCAAGAACTTTGTTTTCCCCGACTTGGGCAATATGCCACGCCGTTCTCTTGACGAGAATTGGCTCGGCTGTGCCAAGGGTCTGGAAGATGGTTCGACCTTCAATCCTCATCGCCAACTCCTCGGCAAAGTTGAGTGGAGTCGGCTCAACTCTTGTCTTCCAGCCATTGACATGGCATTCATAAATCCAACCCTTGCATCGGCGGCATTGGGTCAAAGTCAATGGCGAGGAAATGAATGAGGTCATTTCATTGTCCTAGTCGGCATCCGTTGCGTTGTGCGTTGTGGTACTAAAGTACCCCACAACGCCACAACGCCAAACTGAGCGTGATGGGCGAGGCGTTGTGGCGTTGTGCAACAACGATTCACAACGCCACAACGCCTTCACTTGGAACTCCCAAGATGCAAAACCATCGCTTCGACAAGGTTGAACTTGGTCTTTCCGGCACTGCTGACATGGAGCGAATAGCCTTTGGAGGTTCCATGATTCTCCAAAATGCCTTCCATGATCAGTTCATCAACCCTTGCCAAAAGGGTCTTGTCATCGCCTTCGACTCCCCTGATGACTCTGGATTTCGTGGCTCCGGCATTGGCATGGATGAAAGTGACAATTCCAGAATCTAGCTTCTCTGATTTCAGCGCCAAAGCCTCTTCTTCCATCATTGGAGGTGAAATGATGAATTCAATATGACTTGAGCGAGTCGAGTCAACTGTGACAATTGCTGCCTCTTGGGTTCTATCGCTCTTGCGATACATTCCGGCAATCTTACGAATCGCCCCTAGGCGGTCTTTGGTGACTCTGACAGTCAATGTGCCTGTTCTTCCCGGTGCTAGGACTTCAAGTGGCTCTATGAGGAAGGCAGCGCCGTCTATGGTTGCAAGTTTGGCTTGCCCTCCAATGGCAAATCTGCCTCGTGTTTCCTTGTCTTTGGTCACATGGTCAATTTGAACAACGCAAGCGCCCGATTGCTCAGCGATTGCCCTTGGAAAGAGTCTCATCCAACGGGTTATTGCATCATTGTCTTTTGTCTCCCCGCCCCACATTGTCAAGGCTTCAGTCACGCCATCGATGATGACCAATTCAGCTGAACCGGGCTTGAGGATTCCTAGCCAATAAGGATCAGAATGGTCTCTGGCTGAATCAGGTTTGATGTAGGTGAAATTCTGCAAGATTTCCGCTTGGGTCACTTGGAGCAGTTGAAGGCGGTTCACTAAGTCTGATGCCTCTGACTCAAAATCGATGTAGATGACTTTGCGAAACATCTTGAGTTGCTGGGCAACGACTATTTGTGCCAGCCACGACTTTCCGGATTCGGATTCGCCATAGAAGCTGTGAACGCGCCCCGGATACAACAGCCCTTGGTCATCGCTTCGAAGGAACAGCGTTGCCTTGGGTTTGACATAAGAGCCGTCAAAGAATGGGGTCAAATCTACCGGCTTCCAACTTGATTCCTCTTCGCTGTCAGCGATGATTGGCGCAATCTTCATCAGTGGCTCAAGTGGCGTTGCAATGGCGCTAAGTGGATTCAGGGTGCTAGGTAAGGAAGAAGAACCAAAACCTTCTGACCTCAATTGCCTTGCAGCTGCCGAGTAGTCACCTTGATGATGGAGGTGCGTGTAAGCAGCGAATTTGGAATATGGCTTTTCTTGCTCGAAAGTTGTTGATGTTGTGAAAACATAAAGGTTGTCACCATCGTTTCGCCCTGTCGTTGCACTGATACCTTCAGACTTGCCCGGTCTGCGCCAATAGGTAACTCCCCCGGCAGTAAAGACCAAACTCCATCCAACAAGGATGTCGCGCCAATCGGCTTTTGCATTGTAGTCATCTCCCGGCTTGTCGAGGTTCTCTGATTTTGTTTGTAATGAATGAGCGATTGTTTCCTTCTCTGGCATTTCATCAAGTGCGTAGAAAATGTCATGCAGAGCTTCTCGTTCTTCGGCAGTGATTGTTGGAATTGTCGCTGGCGAGCCGGAGATGATTTCCCACGCTCGACCCGATGGATGCACTGATCCATGCGAAGGCGCGGTGATAATGAAGCCGCCAGTTCCTCGTGTTTCCACAAGAACTTCGGCGTTGCCATTCTCGCCGGGTCGCGATGCAATCTTGGTGTTGCCGGGAATTTCATCCATTCCTGTGACTCGATAGAGCCAGTGAATTCCACCAGATGGCGATTGCTCGACATAGCCGGAATTTATTTTCTCCCACAATTCACCCAAGCCTGATGCCTCGGCAATTTCCTTGGCGGTAATGTGCAATTTGCTGGCAACTGCCCTGCCTTCAACTTCAAGGCATTCAACATTGTTGAAACCAGTGACAATGCCAATTCCTTCATGACCATCTTTGAACCAGACAATCACTTCTTCCAGTGATGGTTGCCGGGTGCAATAAGTTTTCCATGATCCAACCGGAGATTTGCTTCCATTGGTGCTTGCTCTAATAACTGAATATCCAGCAGCATGAAACTCGATTGCTGCCTTCAGCATTGGATTCATTTCAATCATTTGACCAACCCCCTTGCAATTGCAGCGCAAACCATAACAATTCGATTTGTGACAAGAAAAGCATCTGAGCCAATGTGTCGAGCTTCAGCCTTCATCTCAATTCCAGCCTTCTCAATGTCTTGAGCAATTTGCTCTCGAATTTCTGCTTCAATCATTTTCTCAATGTCATCGCTCATTCCACTCCCCCTCGCCAGAGGCTCTCTTGGTAGATGGTGTGGAAAAGGCAGAGACTCACCATTTTCACTCTCTTGTTATCTCCGAAATAAATTCCATGTTCGGCTTCTGCTTCACATGGTTCAAGTTCGCCCTCACCAGTGTCCATGATGAAATCACAATGCTGGTGAAAACGCGTGGTGCGCTTTATTCGTGGCGGTGTCATTCCATCCCCTAACTGTTGAACTTGTCCGTTGCTCGGAATCGAACCGAGTTGCTTCCCCACAAGCACCATGCCAACGGGTTTCCTGATCCCCTGTCCCCTATCAGGAAAGTTTTACACTAGAACGGCGCTGCGCCTAGCTTCTTCATCAACTCTGCAACTTCCGGTGTCACTTCAACGCCGTTGACAACTTGATTGCCGGCTGGCTTTGGCGCTGGTGCTGAGATTGACCCAGCGAGATAGGCAGTTGCTTTTGCCACTGCATCAGCATCGGCAGTTGCATCGATGAGAATCCAAGGAGCCGACTTGCCCGGCTTTGCCACGCCTTGCCCAATACGCGCCAAAACCGACTTGCCGATTTGTGGCTTGAGTGATGAACGAAGAGCGACATTGAAGAACAACACTGATGTGTGTTCGGAATTGGTATCAAGGTCAACCAAGTCAACCTCAATTGCTTCAGCCTCGCCGAGACTTGTTTGAATGCCAGTCTTGTATTCCACTGGCTTGATGATCAGCAGATGACCTTGCAAATCTGCTGGCTTTACTGCTTCCCCGGCGGTTGCCGGAGAGCTGAATGGACTTGTCATCTCATTCTCCTTTTGTTGGTGTTTGGGGTTGTGCATCGACTTCGAATGAAGCCAATTCTGTTTTGAGCCAAGCGATGTCGCTTTCGGCTGAGGAAATCATCTGTTCGATAAATTCTTTCGTTGTCATCCCAACTCCTTCTCAATCGCTTGGATAGTGGAACAGGGATAAACATCTCCGTCAATAGGACAAGCCTCGACTGCATCGTGTAGTCCATAAGGGATTTCTGACTTATGCAACTCCACTACTGCGCGAAGGGCGTTGAGTATCGGTATTGCGCCAAATTTTGCATTAGGGGAGTAAGTAAGAGTTGGTTTTATCTTTGCCAGCAATTCATCGTGTGTCATTTGATTTTGACAATCTTTGCATAACAGTCAGAGCAATAGGCTTCTTGACCGATAATGTTTTGAATCTTCTTTGTTTGCTTACAATGAAAACATTCTGTTTCCCATGTAAATGTCATTTGATTCCCTTTTCGATGACTCTGATTGCAGCGCCGATTGCTTGGTTGTAGATCAACGGATTGATTGGCAATCGCATTGCTTTCAATTCTTCAATAACATTTGCACGAATTTCTGATTCGATTGTGTCTGGATTGATGGAATAAGCCTTGCCAACAAATTTCATCGTTGCCCCTTGTCCGTTGAATAAAATCCCCGACCCTTGAAATGAACTGGGGTTGAACCGTACACCTTCTCCATACCAATGCAACAGTCTCCGCACATGGGAGCCGGGGCATCTTCGTCAAAAGCTCGTGTCTGCTCAACGCTGATTTGACAGCGTGGGCATTTGTATTCATAGCGAGGACTCATAGTGACTCCTTTTGGCATCAATGTAGAGATAGGCAACCAATGACCATCCAATGATGGTTGTTATGGAAAGCAAACAAGCAAGAAGGAAAAGAATCATCATGCGACACCTACTTCACCGGGGCATCCTTTGGAGCCGTCTTTGGAAAATGGCAGGAACCATGAGCAATAGGAACATGATTGGCTTGGCGTAGTCGGTATCAAATCCCAGTTGCGTGGGTTCTCCTCCGGGTCAAGCTGCCAAAGTAGGACTTGGGTATCTTCCAAACGAGCGATGGCATCGAGCGCCAGTTGACGGTTGAAAGGTTCAACGATGGTGTAAAGCCCATCTAGTCTGCCACCGAGAGGATAGAAGGCGAGCGCAACCTTCTCAACTGAGCCGACACCGAATTCATTCTCAAAGCCAAGCGCATACAAATTTATTTGAACCCTTTGCTGGTGTGTCATTCCACTTTGCTTGCGGCTCTTCATTGCTGTTGCGCCAACGCATTTGTGGTCAATGACCATTTTGTTGGTAATGTCAAAAAGGTCGGCAGTCCCGCCCAAAGTGTCATTGACCTTGACTGCATGCTCGACTAGATAAACCTTGTTTTCTTCGCCGTCATAAACATCATCAAATGCTTCAGCAAGCCACGCATGGATTGCGGTTCCTGAAATGCTTGCCCAAGGGTCAGTCGATGGATTGGTCTTCTCCCAATCGAGCAGCTTGTAAGCAGTTTTCCTCACGCATACTTCGCCAACTTCACTGAGTCCAATGCGCTTTTGCTGAGAGCGTGGAGCATTGGCAGAGCGATTGTTGACAACTGCCTTGATGCGATCAGCGAGATTGCTGGAATCATCCCCCAGTGGTGTAAACATCAAATCTCATCCACAATCGAGAATCGCTTGGAAATGGTAACTGTCTCCAGCTTCTCGACCATTTCTGGTGGAAGTAATTCGCGAATTTTCTTGGTATCAATGCGGTGAGTTTCCACTGTTGTCCAGCGAACCGATTCCCGACCATTGACCAATCCAATTTCAGCATCGCCCATCGCCGCTTTGACTTGCTCGGCGTAGATGTCTGCCTTCTCATTCCATTCTTTTGCTTTGGTTTTTGCCTCGATGTAGGCGGCGAGCATTGCACTCGCCACCGGGTCGAGGTCAACCATGTGCAGATTGATTCCTGTTGACATTCCCCTGTTTCCTTTTCTAGTAGTACGAGTGACGAAGCCAGAAGGCTTTGGCGGCGCAAGCGCCATCGCTTCCATAATGGCGGCTGATGTAGGCAATCGATGCGACTACCTGAGCAATCGGATCAGCACTGTGCTTGAGTCCAATTGTTTTGTAAGTTGAATCCAACAATTGCCCAATCCCCTTTGCCGAAGAACTAGGATTCTTGGCGTTGGGATTGATGTGGCTTTCCTTGGTGAAAATCCACAAGAGGCAATTGGCTTGGCGCTTTGTCATAAGTTCATTGACGAAAGCCTCAACCTTTTGCTGATTTGTTCCAACCATCGGAACTTGCACTGTGATGATTTTGATTGACTGAACATTGTGTCCAATCAATCCATTGGTGATGCTGATGACCAAGAGAAGAGCTGCGGTTGCAGCGCTCATCAAGACAAGTGAAACTGAACGACTCATTGAATAAGTCCTTTCCTTTTGGCTCTGTCAAGCGTTCTTTCGATGGAGTCCACTTGGATGTTCAAAATCCTTGCGACCTCCGGCTTGGTGTAGCCCTGTGATAGAAATTCCTCGATTTCCCTGAACCTTCTGGTTCCAACCTCCTTCTTTTTTTCGAAATAAACCCTTTGATCTGGAGTCATTCCTCCCCAGAAGCCATCTATCTCATGATTGTCAATTGCGAATGAAAGGCAAGCAGTTTTGTGAATACAACTGCCGCAAAGTTCTTGAAGGCGCGGAAGGCGCTGGTCTAATTCTACCTGAGAGTTGGGAAAGAAGAAATCCAAGTCTGGTTCCTTGGCGCATTGCGCTTCTGGAAATGATGGAGTGTTGAGCAATGCCAGCAAAGTCATCGTGGATCACCATAGCCAGCATCTCGAAGCAAATTCATCATTTCTTGCATTGGCATAATTGCCCACCATTGTCCGACTTTGTCCGGAGTCATCCCAATCCCATTGGGTTTGACTACGAGAATTCCAAAATCGGCTTTTGCATTCTCGGTTTCAATTTCAGTCTCTCGAAGCCAAGCCGGGATTTTGTAGGTTGCATGATTCTTTACTTCCATGCAAAGAGCTGGAATCCCAGTGATGTCACCGAGGTCTTCGCCAGCCCCGCCGCCTCCGAGCGCCCTTCTTTCCGCGCCGGGGAAACCCTGCCCCTGCAAGAATCGAACGAGCGCTGTTTCGGCAGCAGTTCCCTTTTGCTTGGCTTTTGACACTATCCACGCGCCTGACGGATTGGCAAGGAATTGTTGTGGATGTGTTCACGAAGTTCTTCAGCTTCACGATAAGCAAGTTGTAAATCTCGGCGAAGTTCTTTGTTCACTGGATAGTGCTTGTCCCATTCCATAAATCCACCAACAAGGAATCCAATGAGGAATCCAAGAACAATGGAAAGCAAGAAAACTTGAATCAACATTTATTTCCTCCTGAATGAATTGCGCCAACGAGTGTGATGGAAAGTCCGATGATCAAGAAAATTGCCATGTTACTTTTTCCCCCTGCTGTCAAATGATTGTTGAAATTTCTCAAATTGTCCGATTGTTGTTGCATCGTCATTCTTGTTGAGTGTGAAATCCAACCAAATGACAAGTCCGACAAATGCAATTGTTGCAATAACCAGTGGAAGGATAAGTGACATCAGAACTCCAAATTGCAAAGGATGACATAAGGGTCAATTCCTTCTGCATTGTCGAGCAGAATTTGAAACTCTGCATTGATGGATGAAAGATAAGTGCGGAAGACCATGACTGAATTCTAATCAGGCAACCAGTAAGCAATGCCAAGTGACCAGTTGATGTCTTCGCCTTTGACAGCTTCAAAACGATCTGATTGATTCGACCAACCAAAATCCCATGCCATCTTTGCGGTATATAAGAATGAAAGGTCTTCGACTATAATTTCAAGGTTTGCCATTATGCACCGACCTTTTGCTCATTGTGATTGGCAATGTAGTGCTTTATATTTTTGCCCATTGCTTCAAGAAGTGATCCGCTAAATTTCCAATCGCAATCTGTGCAACTATAAATTTCAATTGCTTCAACCCAATTCATCGCCTCGCGAAGTGATGTGTGATAAACCTTTGAAAATTCATCTGCAATTTCCCAACCAAAACGAGTTGATTGTTCTGCATCTATTTTTGCACTGAACCAACAACGATCTGCCCCAGTGTGAGAAATCATGAATTGATTGTCGCGAGTTTTGTACGACCAACCATTGATTCGAATGAAGTTTGATTTTGCCATGTCCTGCTCCTCGCCTTGGTGAAGGATTCTTGTTCCTTCTCTTGGTAGAAGCCTAACACCGACAAGTCAAATTTGACCCCATCTGCAACAACTATTTTTGGCGTGTCGTTCCTCACATTTTGAGCATACGAAAAGACCCCCACCGACAAGCGGCAGGGGTCTTTTCTCTCAACTGGCGAGTCGCGGCGAGGTGCGACTACAAGCCAGCAAAGGCTCTTTCTATGCCTTGAATCAGGCTTATTTGGGGCGTATAGAAGGTTTTCATGTAGTTAGTGTCACCGACACGATACTGCACTCCCACTGGCTCTGAGGGCAAATGTCGAACCGATGGCGAGTATCCGGCAATTTGGGCAACTAGCACCGCCAAATCGTTGAATGAGGTCGGAATTCCTGAGCAAAGGTTGGCAACTTCGATATCGGCTTTGCAACCCGCCTCCGCCCCTTCGACAATGTCATCGATGTGGATGAAATCTCGGACTTGGTTCCCGTCACCCCAAATTTCAAATGGATCATCTTTGTGAAGTCCACGCTGAATGAATGATGGGAATGGATAGTCCAAGGCTTGGTCGGAGCCATAGCCAGAAAACGGGCGATAGACATGGACAGTTAGCCCTTTGGCTCTGGCGTGTTGCGCCAGCATTTCGCCTGTCAATTTTGCCCAGCCATAGGAAAGGTCAGGAGTTCCAATTGCTTGAAGGTCGATGTCAGATTCATGCAAGGAATGTGTTGAACCCTTTGTCTGTAAATCAATGGGATAAGCAGCTGATGATGAGAAGTAAGTGATGCAACCGGGTTCGGTTCGAAGCGCCCATCCAAACATTTCTGCATCAATCGAGAGATCGACAGCGAGCGCAAGTGGTGACCCCTCAATCATCTTGCGCCCGCCCACTACTGCGGCAAGATGAATCACCTTGTCGAAGTAAGTGTTGTCAAACCTGAAGAAATCTCTGGCATCTTTGCCGTTGACAATATCCACGCCAACAACTTGATGACCTTGCGCTTCAAACTTCTTGCGAAAATGTCTGCCTACAAATCCGGCATCGCCGGTGATAAGGATTTTCATAATCTCAACGCATTCAAAAGTTGTGGGTAAGCATCGCTCGCCAAATAGTCATCGAGCGCCTTCTTGTCAGCTGAATAGACTTCTTCGGCGTTGACTTCTCGATACCCTTCATCCCATTGAGCTTTGCCGGCAATTGGGTGCATATGTTCAAGAATGACATCATCAAGATAAGTCATTGCGTTCAAATCTTGTCCTAATTGCATCCAGAAATTGTCGAGATACAAATGAATCATGTCGGGCGGAACCATTCCGCCAAGCGCTCTGACAATGTCACCAGTCATGGCAATAGCAGTGGCGAGATTCTTGCCTTGCAAGAGATCATTGCCATAAACCAAGCCGGTTCCTAATTCATCCAAAGCATTGATGAAATGCACATCCCAATTCTTGGTGCGCGGTCTGTGGTCATCGCCAAGGAATGCAAAATGGCGATATTTGTTGGCAAAATGGCGAGCAGCAAAGTTCAATGGCTTTGCCATTCCTTTGCCATTCTTCTCGACCATCAAAACATCGCAACCGAGCTGAAGATAAGCATCTTGTTGTGGCTCATCGTCATCAATGATGACAATCAAATCTGATTCAGTTTCCGTCTCATCCAATGACTTGATGAGTTCGGCAATATTCTCTGGTCTGTTCCTACTTGGAACAAGAACAACGAGATTCCGCATTGCTTTCCCCCTTGTTGACAATTTCCCCGGCAATTGCAAGATAAGCAGCACCATCGATGAATGAATCTTCGAGTGGATTGAATGCAAGGCGAGCAACTTTCAAGCCAGCCATGCAGAGTGCAACTTGGTAAGGCTCAACCTCGATGCCGAGAATGACCGACCAAATCTTTGAAATTCTCAAATGGTTTTCATATGGATCACCATTTTGTTCATTGCGATTTCCCATTGTGAGGTCAATCGCTGTTTGAAGTATTTCCTCGCGCTTCATGTAATTTTTCCATTTCTTCAACTGGTTTCAGTTGGGAATGGTCGAGCTGATAATTCCGAACAGAACGCCCGGCATCACCAGTCATGATGGGAGACATCCCCTCGAAGATGCCAACCTCACACCAACCCCTGAATGAAACTTTTGGTGTCGCGGATTCTACTTCATCAACTGAGAGCCAGAAGATGAAATCTGCTTTCCGCTTGATGGAAGCATACTGGGAAACTGACACGCAACGCCCCCATTTGTCCCAATATCTTTCCGACCAAGTTTTGACCTCGATGCGCCCAATGTTGGTTGAGATGTCGCATTCCTTGTCTTTGTTTGGATCAGAGAAGGTTGCCTCTGGCTCGAATCCGTTATCTCGAAGCCAAATGAATGCAGCAAACTCGCCGAGATGACCAACGAGATGGCTGTTCGCTGTGTTCCGGTAATGACCCGGATTGTTGCGATAGCGCTCGAAAGTCTTCTCGGCGAGAAAAGAAGCTGCTTGCTTTGTTTCAGGATTGAGAGTCAATCCTTGAATGTTCAAGTTATCCTGCTGGAGTTTCTGTTGTCGAAACTTCCTTGATAGTTGTCTGAATGTCATTGTTTCCATCGCCAGCCTTGGCTGCGGCAGTGCGGAAAGCCTCTTGGATGTCATTAGGAGTCCATTTGCCATACCAAGTAAGAGCAACGCCGAGATAGACAACAACAGTTGCCAAGCCAGCGCCAAAGGCTATTTCTCCGCCTTTGAGCCAATCTTTGGAAATAACTGCGCCAATGCCCATGCCGGGAATGAATGTCATCAAGAAAAGTCCGACTGTGCGAACGATGATTTGCAGTGCATTTTTCATTTATTTCCTCCAACGAGTTTGAGGTAAGAATCCCAAGGAAAGTTCACGCCGGGATCAGTGTGACCACCAGCAATTTTCTTCGCCTTTGTAATGTCAATATGACCAGCGAATCCTGCTTTGCCCGCAAGAATATCATCTGGAGTCAATTTCACGAGTGGAATGCGCCAGCGTTTTGCAATATCTGCTGAAAGTTTTGCACTCAAAGAAAGTTCGGCGGTTGAATAAGCATCTGCCCATTGCGCCGGTGTTTGAGAAGCTGAACCAGCATGTTCAATTGAAATGGACACTTGATTCAATTCCCAATCATCACAAGCCCAAGCGGTGTCGGCTTCCAGTACGGATTGAACAATTTGCTTGTCATCGACCATGTAATGCGCGGATGCTTGTGGCGCTGTTTTGCCATTGAACCATGTTGCCACTTGCTTGGCGCGACCTACTGATTCGGGAGTTTCCATCGTGTGAATGATGATAAGGCGAGGGTTGTGGTTTGACCTGCCTTTGGTGAAATTCTTTGCTTGGTAGAACGGATAAGTCATATCTTCACCAATTTCCCTGTTGCATCTTTGAAGTAGGCATAACCTTTTGGAGTAAGAGTGAACGGAGCAGTTGCCCCTCCAAGAATTGAAAATGGTGCTTTGCCATTGACATCATAGAAGGCTGGAGTTGTCACATCTGGCAAAATACAATCCACGCCATCGACTGTGTAAATGGTAAAGAATCCAAAACAATGGTCGCACACTTCGACAAGCCAATTGCGATTCAACTTGTCCACTGGCGAAAGCGTTGCAATTTGTGGATCGCATAACATCTCGGCAATTTCGTGGGCAAGAGTTGTCACAAGACCGCCAGCGTATTTGGCTGGGAAAAGAATCTTCTTCAATCGAGCTGAGAAAACTGGCTTGGAATATTTGCCAAAGATTGTTCCAGAAGCCTTGAGAGAGCAATACGCGATGGGAACGCCAGCCTGAGTTTTGTGATACCCGGCAGCCCCGACAGCGCGATTCTTCTCGGTAGCATAAACAAGCCAATCGCCAGCAACGGGAGTTCCCCCGCCGATAAGGCTGACATCCTTGATGTTCCACGCTTTTGTTACCAGAGGCACGAAGTATTGAAGCGCCTTGGTAAGAGTGTCGAAATCCTTTTGTGCCATTCCTTCATCATTGATGAGGCGAATTGTTGTCATTACTTGCTCCTTGACCTTGTTGGCTTGGCATCGTATTTGGCTTTCATGATTTCAACATCTATTTTGATTGCTTGTTGATTTTCAATCAACTGATCCACTTTATTGATGAGACCAGTTTGTCCATCGTTGTACAGGGCATAAGTAATTTTCGATAATTGGTCTTTCAATTCATCAGTGTGCTTGGCAATGGTGTGCTTTGCAATAATTCCAATTCCGGCAAGAAGGGTGATTCCAACGAAGAAATAGGAATATACGATGGTCGCGATGTCTGAGGTCATTTTGTCAAAACCAAAACTTTCACAACTGTTGTTCCGCTAGATGTGCAAGCATAGATTGCTGATTCATGGGTTGAAAGAGTCAACTTGTCACCAGTGTCCATTTGATAACCAGTTGTTGGGGTCACATCAGATGCCCCAAGAAAACAAGTTCCCGAAGAACTGTGAAGATAGACATTTGTTGCCCCATTGCCGAGGAAAACCTGACTTGGTGTTGTTGTGATTGTGTAGTTTGCCGATGAAATTGCCATGTGGCTCTCCTAGGGGTGAAAAGGGTGAGGAATTATGAAGCAGGGGTTGGATCAGCAGACGCTACAAACTCATCCAAGGTTGCATCGTAAGTCATACCGATACCGGCATATCTGCCACGAAATTTTGCATTGTAGGAAGTTTGCTTCCACTCTGTATTTGAGCCATAGAGCGATTGACAAAAGGCAACGCCGATTGCTTCGCTCTCTGGAAATTCTTTATTGTCTAAGACTTCGTTGTTGACAACAATCACGCTTGCGACTGAGCCGTTTTCCATTTGTGCGAAATGTGCCATTGTATTTTCTCCCTTATCCAATCACGATCACAACAAATCCTGATGCGCCAGCACCAGAGTTTGCAGATGATGAGTTTGCTCCTGCTGCACCACCGCCGCCACCTGAGTTTGCTGGCGATGCGCTTGTTCCGGGATTGCCAACACCAGCCCCGGCTCCGCCACCGCCAGTTCCACCGGCTCCTCCTGTTGTAAATCCTCCACCTCCGCCACCTCCGGCATAAGAAACTGCCGAGCCTGTGATTGAAATTGAAGTACCTGCACCACCCGCGCCACCAGTTGCCGAAGTTCCAGCAGAACCAACTGCTGCAAATCCACCACCACCTCCGCCGGCTGATGTTGCCGCCGAACCAAATGCTGCTCCGCCAATTTTTCCTTGTCCATTGGCAACAAGTTGAGTTCCAACCATACTGCCGCCGCCAGAACCAAAAGCATAAACACTGTTATTTCCACCAGTACCGCCAAGTGCCAAATAATTGTTGGCGATTCCACTCCAAGTTCCGGCAGTTCCTTGAGTGCTAGTTGAAATTGCACCACCACCGCCAACTGTAACTGTCAAAGTTCCTGCATCAAGGGCTGCTGTTGCACTATAGAACAAACCACCAGCGCCTCCGCCTCCCGGTTGACCGGCTGGCGAAACAACAGATGCTCCACTGCCTCCTCCGCCGACAACCAATACTTCACAAGTTCCTGCAACACCAATCGTGATGGAACCAGAGCCAGTGAATTTGATGATTGTCTTACCAGCGCGAGTGGCTGAGTCAATCGTTGGTGAGCCGGTAGTTGCTGTATATGTAGCCTTCGCAACTCCAGTCGAACCGCCAAATGGAAAACCTGTGAGTAGTGGACTCATGCGAATTTCACCGCGCCTCCTGCTAGGATCGTATAAGTTGGCGTTGCCGCCGTTTTGATGATGGTGAATGTATAAGCATCGACTGCTGATGCGTTTCCGGCTGCTGGCGCTGTTCCGCCCGACCACTTGACTGTCACACCAGTTGCAGTTCCATCAACTTGGAAAACATTGGGAATGAATGGCGATGCGCCATTGGTGTTGAGGAATACTGCCGACCACGCATCGCCGGTGTTCATGATGGAGTTGAGAGTTGTTCCAGAGTTGCCTCGGAAGTTCAATGTCCAGTTGGCAGAAGCGTTGGTTGTGTAATAGAGAATTCCTTGCGTGAGAACATCAAAGTTTACTGTTCCCGTTGCAGCTGTTGCTGAAACTGTGGTCAATTCCTTTGGGCTGGTGAGATACCCGTTATTGACTGCCGGAGATGTCAAAGTTTTGTTGGTCAATGTATCTGTTGTTGTTCTTGCAACCAAAGTGTCAGTTGCAGCTGGAAGAGTCAAAGTTCCTGATGCTGCTGCCGTTGCTTGAACCAGTGTGGAACCAGATGATGATCCACTGAAAGTGTGGTCGAAATTGACCCATGCGCTTCCGGTGTAATACTGCAAACCAGTTCCAGTGACATAAGAGACCATTCCTTCTGCAAGAACGCTGGTGAGAGCAGAAGTTCTTGCCGTTGTATTGGCGAAAACCATCACTGTTTGCTGGTTGACATAAGTATTCAAATCAGATGCGGAAAGTGTGCTTCCGTTGACGAATAATTTGTATCCGGTTCCTGCCATTTGTTATCTCCTAGACATAGAGGATGTCAGTTCCACCAAGAACTGATGTTCCGATTGTAAAGTACGCCACCGATGCTGCTGGTGATAAATCCATTCCAACACGCCAGTTGTCTGGCGTAAAATCATATTCAATTGATTCAACCAAAGAGTTGAAAATTCGTGTGCGAAAATCGACTGTTGTTCTTTGAACAACGCAATTGTCTCCAAGATCAGTTTGAAGCAAAGAAATCCAAACCGATGAATCAAGCCCAACAGCATCAAATTCAACCCTATCAATACGAGTCACTGGCAAGGAATATCGAGCAGCAATGATTGCTGCAAGAGCGCCGGCAGTTGTATTGTCCAACAATGGAGTGTCATAAGATTTTTGATATATGCCAAATCTTGCTTGAGAAGTGGTGTCATTATAACTTTGGGAAAGACTCGTTGTTTGGTTGACTGTCACTGAATTGACGAGATATTTTGCTCCCGGATTGGTCACAATTGTGTCATATTCGACAGTTCCAGTTGCTCTGGTGTCGGAAAAGGTCATTCTTGAAGGCGTGGTGAAAAGTGATTCATATGGCAAGAGAGTGAGATTTCCTTGCCTGTCGGCGTAGAAACGCCCAAATTCGCATCTGGCAACTTGGTCGCTCAATGAAAGAGCGCTATCTCCCAAAGTTGTTGGTTGCATTGTTCTTGCCCCAGCGATGGAACGAAGAGATGAACTCCATCCAATCGCATCAAGAATGCGACCAAGGCGAGTGGAAGTTGTGTCTCCAGAATAAGAACTGGAAATTGCAGCGATTGATCTGCGACCTACCCAAGCAAGAGCATCGGTGAATTGGAATGTGGCAACTGGATCAAGTGATTCATCAACATCAAGCTGTTCCAAGTAGCCTCTGAATATCACATAAGAAGTTGATGCCCAAGTTGCGGAAACCCTGACTCCCAATCCAGAAGTGAGGATTGTGTAGCCATTCCAATAATACGAAGAAGCAGTATTGTCAGGATCATAATTTGAAGTTCTATTTTCCAAAACCAATGAAACTGTTCCCGGATTGACTGCTTGGTCTTCGCGAGTTCTTCCTCGGCGAATAGAAAGTGAGCGAATATCTGTTGATGGAATTGCTGACCAGACAGTTGCTCCACCACCAAGAACATCTGTTCCACCAAGAGTTGAAACTCCAAGAGTAAATGTTCCAAGATTGGAGGTGTCGAACTCGACAGTGATTGTCGGGGCATTGGTTCCGTCATAGAGAGCCATTCATCACACCCCTAGAATTGAAGGATTGAGTCCTCTGCGGCGCATCAATTGTGCAATTTGATCGCGAACCGATATTGCCAAATCATGCTCCTGAACAACTGAACCTTGAACATTGATGACAATGTTCATCCCGCCCATACCCATTCCCCCCATTTTGGAAAGAGGAATGATTGCTTCGGTTCCTGCTTCACCAATCATTGCAAGAGTTGGCTTTGTAACAATTCCGCCTTCTGCAAGCATTGGGATTTCTGGAATATTGAATCCGATGGTTCCCATTCCAAATGGAAGATTGACATGGATGGCATCAATGGCATGAATGACTTTATTGACCAATGAAATCAAAACATTGATTTCATTTTTGACAACGCCAAGCATTCCTCTGATTCCACCAACAATGGCATTGACAATTCCTTCAATGAAATTCCATGCACCTTGAACAACATCTTGCATCCCATTCCAAAGAGCATGCCAATTGTCGGCAAGCCATTTGATGGCAATTCCAAGTGGGGAAGTGGTTGTGAAAAGGTTCCAAACCAAATCAACTTTTTCCTTGATCCATTCCCATGCAACCTTGATAACATCTTGAATTCCTGCCCACACTTCTTTCCAATGGGTTGCAAGATAGAGAACGGCGGCAGCAACCAAGCCAATGGCAATGGTCATTCCACCAGTGGCAACGCCAATTTCAGCGCCAGCGACAGTGGCTTCAGTGCCAGCAGTTGTTGCAGCCTCACCAAGTCCAACCCATGAGCCAATCATCTTGGCAAAGGCGATGACTGATTCAATAGCGGCTTTGGCAAGAGTTGCAAGATAAGCGCCAATTGCTGCGACAAGAACAGTGCCAATAGTAATGGCAATCGCCTCGGCAATAGCTTTGTGCTTGGTGAACCAATCGACAACATCTTTGATTCCGCTAACTAACTTTTCAAGGATGGGAATCAAAGCCATGCCAATGTTTTTGGCAACATCTTCGGATTGAGCCTTGAGAGCAAGCATTTTGCCTGAGAATGTTTCAGCTGAAGCTGCTGCTTGTCCCCCGATGGCATCGGAAAGACCCTTCATGATTTCCTTGCCAGCAGAAGATTGGTCATTGACCTTTGTTTGAGCTGCTTCTACTTTTCCAAGAAGTGCTTCATAAGCGGCATGACTTTTGCTTGATGCATCAATTGCATCGGAGTGAAGTTTCAAATAAGCGCTTGCGGTATCTGTTGCCTTGGTCAAACTTTCATGTGCTTGTTGTAATTTCAAAGCACTGGAAGCAGCAATTGGAAGGTCAATTCCAAGTTGCTTGAGAGGTCGGAGATTTCCTTCTTGAGCCTTGGCGAGCGCGATGGATGCTTCAGCCAAATCAACATGTTTGAATTTCGCTAGATCAGCAGCAAGTCCAAGACTGTCCAACGCCTTTTGTGGGTCTTTGAGAGCAGTGGTGAGATTTGCCAATGCTTCCTGAGTCTGAGCATTGGTGTAGCCATATTGCTCCATCGACTTTTGGGCAGTGCCAATTTTGTCTTTGTATTGGTCAAAACTTCCGCCAGCATTCTTGAGCGCTTGCTCCAATTTGGCATGAGATTGTTCAAATTTGTCAGCCATTTCAACGCTGAGTGTTCCGATACCAACGGCGGCAGCGCCTAATCCAAAGAGCGCGGCTTTTCCAAAACTAGCAAGTTTGTCAAATGACGAAATTCCTTGCGCTTCAACTGAAGACATTTCTCCGCGAGCAGTACCCATCGCGGCTGTAAATTCTGAAACATTTGCTTTGAGTTCAACATAAACTGGAGGAAGCATACCCATCAGAGAATTCCTCCCATTCGACTAATTGCTGAATCCCAGCCTTTTTCATAATTGGCAAGCATTGTTGGTTCAACTGATTCGACTGCTGGTTTGAAATAAGGAAATTTTGCTTCCAATGGGCGCTTTTTGACATTGTTCGGATTTGCACCAATTCCAACGCCACCGACCCAAGTATTGCCAACAATTTTTGGCTTTGCTGATCCAACGCCAGCATAAAGAACGCCAGTCATTTTTCCGGGATTGCCAGAACGCGGGGAATTGTGTTGCCCCGTAGTTCCCGGCACTTGGTAATTTTTGCCAGTGATTTTGTTGGCTCCCTTTTGAGTCCAACGAGGAGTGCCGCGAAGATTCTTGCGAATAGCAGTTTTCAATTTGTTTTGATTGACTCGAAGAGCTGCCAAAGTTGCTTTGTCCACTCTGGCTTCAATGTCTTTGGTGACATCATTGAATTTTTTGACTCCAGAAAAGATTGCGCTGATTGCTGTTGGCATCAAGCCTCTCCATTCCGAATTTTGTTCTCGGTTGTGATGAAAACTTCGTCAATTGCAAGAAGCCAGTCTAGCGTTGCCGCCGACTCCTCTTCGAGTTGAGAAGGAGTGCAAGCAAGCATTTTGCAAAGTCGATAGATTTTCAGTTGATCCGGAAGCGGTTCCCTGACTGTGCCACCCTCAAGCGCTCTCCCTATGCGCCGGAGGGCAGCGTGGGGGAACTTGGGTCATTGCTCAATCCAAAGTTTGGAACCATAGAGGTAACATTTTCGGCAGCAATTTTTTGAAGAACAACATAATCCTCTTGAACCAAATCGCCCAATGAATCAACGCTGATGGGCAAATCAAATGACCATGATTCCACGCGAGCAACAATGAGCAAGTCATTGAGTTCATAGAACTGATCAACAATCGCCGGGTCTAATTCCGAACCTGCTGTTGCTGGGTCTTGGTTGAGAGCTGCTTTTGCTTGCCCTCTTCCAATTGCCATCAAGACCTTTTCAACTGGTCTGCGATTTTTGACTGAAACGGCGGCAGGATCGCGAAGGATTGCCCAACCGCCGTTTGAGAGTTCAACTTTTTGTGACATGTATTTCCCCTGTTCTTAGATTAGAGAGCTGAATCTGCTGTCTGATAAACAATTGTCAATGGTTGGTTTGTGCCATCATCATAACCTTCAAATGTCATTCCAAGATCGACAACGCCGGGTCCCGGAACATTTGGAGTGTCAGCATCAAATTTTGCAGCAGGAATTGTGATAGTCAATTTTTCATTTTGACCGCCAGCAATAACAGCACCAGTGAATGTGAGAACAATCGCTGTTGTTGTATCAGCAAGATAAGCGCTGAGAAGAGTTGTATCTGTGAACTCTGCTGTCATCTTTCCTGAAATCTTGCGAAATCCATTGATGACTTGTTCTGCTTTTGTACCAGAAGCTCCAAGGTTGTAACGATCACCCTTGAGAGTGTTTCCAACTGTCAATGTGAAATCTTTGATGTTGGCAACGGAAGAGCCAGCAACAGTGATTGCGCCTTGAGCAAAGTGGAACAAATTGGAAATTGTTGAATAAGAAGCAGTTGCAAGTGAAGTTCCTGTTGTCAGCGAAGCAGCATCAACTGTGAATTTTCCAGTTGCGATTCCACCAACAGCGACTCCAAGTTCAAAACCTTGAATCTTTGCTCCAGCAATTGTCTTTGGTGTAACTGTTCCGCCGTATTGAGGAACGCCAACTTGTGCCGTGAATGAGCGACCATAGGTATCGCCTAGGGTGAATGTGTAAGAATAAACGCCCGTTGTTGTTGTTACAACCGAAGGCGATGTTCCCATTGCTTGAGCAAGAAGTAATCCAAGACCGCGAGTTGGAAGGTCAAGAACAATGTCACCGGTGACATCTGTTGTGGTCACAACTCTGCGCTGTGAGCGAGGAAGTTGTCCACCGGCACGAAGACCCATGCCGACTGCAACCTTCTTGTTGTAATTGAGATTCTCTGAAGTGAATTCATAGAATCGAGTGACTGTTGCTGCTGTGTTGAAAGTTGTTTCGGTTGCAATCCCTAGTTGCGAGCCAATACCTGAACCGATTGCCATTTATATTCTCCTAGTTCTGTGCAGCCGGAGAATCCGGCGCGGTTGGTGTGGTTGGTGCTGCTGCAACCTTTGCATCAGAAGATGCCCAATTGTCAGCTTGTTCCAAAAGAGATGCTGCTGCCTCGTCTGAGACAACTGCACTCTCGCCAGCCTTTACGACAAGATTGCCGAGGGCTGGAATAACGAGATCGCCAAGCGGCGAGATGTTTGTGATTGTTGGCATTGCTTGCTCCCTAGATTCTGCTTTGATAGGTAATTGTAAAGAGAATTCCGACACCGGCTCCATTGACTGTCTGGCGGTAGCGAATCTCACCTGTTTCCATTGCTGAAAATTGAACAAGTCCAGCAAAAGAAACATCTGCTCTGATGACTGCTTCAACATCGCCAAGCAAAGCAAAAGCGCGAGCGCGGCGGCTGGCAAGATCAGTTGTTCCATTGGCTGACCAAAGAAAGCAACTGAGTGAACCATGTTCAAATTTGCTGATTGCTCCGAGTGGGCGGTATTCCTGACGAATGGAAGAAGCTGAGACTTCATCTCCGTCAAGGTTTCCGTCATGTCCAACAGCAATGGCATCGCCGGGATAAGACATGTCAATTTCAATTCCATCGAAAATTCGAACTCCTGAAAGAGAAGTCGCTCCTTGAAAAGCTGCCACCACTGCTGTGGTGAATGCTGGCATCGTTGAAGTTGCCATGAATTATGCCAATCCGGGAAATGAAGTTGGATCAAGAAGTTCCATTGCTCGGCGAGGGAGAGAATAAGTCGGTGATGAATAAAGTTCATCGCCAGAGTTGGTGCGACTCATCACATTGATTGCGCCACGCTGGGTTTGCCATAAATGGCGAATGATTTCCAAAACACCTTGCTTGGCGCTCATTGGAGGATTCACATAACCGGCAACATAAGTGACGGAAATGTTATTCATGCCCTGAGTCCAATACCCATAAGAATTGGTTGCATAAAGCGTTCCTGAGCCGATGCGGTAGAGGCGTTGTCCAGTGTAATCAAGAACATAATTCGATGCCGAAACAGCCAAGCCGTTTTCGGTGACGGAAGTGATGCTGATTGCTTTGGGATTGCGGATGCGAATAAATTCTGTTCCGCCATCATAAAGTTCATTGGTGAAAGTTCTGCGACCTAAAACTTGCCCAACATAAGTTTCAGCTAAATCGGTTGAAGCATCGATGAAGCGGCGAATTTCATTTTCATTTGCGCTCGCTGTTGGAATGTTGAGAAATTCAAGGCATTCGTCATAACCAACAATGCCAATGTCGGCAATGTCGCGAACTTCAAAAATGTCTGAAAATGCTTGAGGATAAGCCCCGGTTGCTGACCACGCCAAAATGTGCCGACCAACCTGAGTTGGAAGATATGAAGCCGTATAAGTTCCCGTCACTGCCGTTGCAGTTGTGACTGAAACAGTTGTTGCATCTGGAAGAGTAATGTTTAGCGTTACGGTTCCGGGATTGACTGCTGCACCGGATGAATCAACGGTGTTCCAAGTCAAATAAACCTTGTCTCCGAGATCATAAGAGCCTGAAAGCGCCATGAATTACTCCTTGAAGTTAGGGCATCAGAGTTGACTTGCAGGGGTCAAGCCTACTCTGATGCTTTGTTTTGTTGAATTGCATGATCGCGCATTGGTGTGTGGTGGCGTTCATCCAACCAAAATTGTTTGTGATGCGGAAGAATTGCACCAGTGTGAGCATGGATTTTGTAACCCATAGATTTCAAGCGCTTGGAGAACAATAAATCCTCGCCAAAATAAGTTCCATTGATTGCGCCTTCAACGAACCAAGCCCAATCTTTGCCTTGGTTTTCCGTTGCTTGCTTTTGCATGTCAAGAAGAACGCTGCGATGTATGAGAAGGCAACCAGTTCCAACAGCATCAACTTCAATTACTGTGTCGATGGGATAAGCATCAATTGGTTGCAAACCCTTTTCCTCATCCATTGCATAAATGGTGGGAACTGGGCGAAGCGCATCATCATTGTCAAAGAATGCTGCAAAGACTAGACCGGAAACGATTGGTCGGTCTTTGTCGTGAGCTGCGTTGACCAATTTCTTGAAAGTTTCAAGTGAAATTCGCTCATCGGAATCAATCATCAAAAGCCAAGCGGCTTGCGTTGTTTCCAAGAATGTTTTGACCATCACATTTCTTGAACGCGTGGTCAATCCGATGTTTGCAATTTGAACAAGATTGTGAAATCGCTGTTCTGGGTCAATAGCAATATGAATCAAATCTTGAGCGAGCAAGGAATCAATGGTTCCATTGTTGACCATTCCGATGCAGATTTTGTCTTTGCTTCTCATCGGGTTTCCATTGTTGGAGCGAGCGCTGTTGTTTCAATAGAAC
>Ga0114964_10000791_pt1 | contig 23651 bp, 24 predicted proteins | sample C_131016_MF_Meta_FD_92638 | JGI IMG/M metagenome (GOLD analysis project Ga0114964, IMG submission 92638) | Freshwater microbial communities from Lake Croche, Canada to study carbon cycling - C_131016_MF_MetaG | ecosystem: Environmental > Aquatic > Freshwater > Lake | place: Lake Croche, Canada...
GATGCTTGCCACTCTTACCTGGCCGATACGCCAGGGCAAGACATGGGCCGGGTAGGCGATTTCATCGTCTTCAGCCTGCCCAAGGTCTATCCCTTGCAGATGGGCGGGGTGCTTGCTTATGATCCGCGTTATCAGGTCCGCAGCCACGTCCCGGCAGGCGGTGAGCTGGAGCGCTATCTGGGCGCAGTGATGTCGCGGTATCTGCCGCAGCTGGACCAGGCGGCGCTGGACCGGCGCGCTAACCACCGTGCATTGGCCGAGCGCTTTGCGGCACTGGGATGCCAGCCGCGTTTCGAGCTGCTGGAGCATGATGTGCCGGGCGTCTTCATGTTCACCTTGCCAGCAGGGGCGGACCCGGTCGCCATGAAGCAGTTCGGCTGGGCGCATGGCATCGAGTGCAGCGTCTTTTACGGAGAGAATGCATTTTTCATTCCAGTGCACCAGCGTCTGTGCGAGGCTGACCTGGATTATTTCCACACCGTATTTTCGTCTTTCATCCAGGAAATCTGAGATGGCTTTCATCGAGAAGGAAAACAAGCATCTGCGTTCCTATCGCAGCGGACGCATCTTTACCGCCTCGGCGCGCGCGGCGATGACGTTCATCCTGCAGGCGCACAAGCGCATGGATTCGCGAGGCATCCTGTTGCCAGCCTACATTGGCCTGTCCAAGATCGAGGGGTCGGGCGTTTTCGATCCGATCCGTACCAGTGCCATCGATTACGCGTTCTATCCCGTCAATGAGCGCCTGCGCCCCGACCTAGATGCCCTTGAGGCTCAGTTGCGCAGCGGCGCTTTCCAGCTGGTTTTCCTGATTCATTATTTTGGCGTGCCTCAGGTTGATGTTGAACAGTTCGTGGCTTTGTGCCACCGCTACGGCGTCAAGGTGATCGAAGACTGCGCCCACACGCTCTTAGGCGGCCTGGAAGGACGGCGACTGGGTAGCTACGGCGACTATGCCATCTTCTCCATCCATAAGAGCACGGCCACGCTCGACGGCGGTTTCTTCCTCGATAATGCTGGCCTGCTTGATGCGGCCAGCCTATCGCTCTCCATGCGCATCGCACCGGCCACCCTGGCCGAGTTTGCCGATACCGACCTGCAGGCCTCGGCGCGCCGCCGCCTGCGCAATTACGAGGTCGTGCAGCAATGGGTGGCCAGCCTGCCTCAGCTCATCCCCATGTTCGAACGTATCCCGGCCGGGGCGGTTCCGCTCAATTTCCCGGTCATCGTCAGCCAGGGCAAGCGCGAGCAGCTCTACTTCAATCTCATCGGGCGCGAGATCCTTCCTACTGCGCTGTATCACACGCTCATTGCCGAGATCAGCCCGCAGCAGTTCCCGCATTCGCATTTCGTCTGCACCAACATACTCAATCTCCCCACGCACGCCGATATCAGCCAGTCCCATCTGGCGGCTTATGAAACGGCATTGCGCGGGGCCGTTCACGAGGTATTTTCGATATGACACACCAAGATATTCAACACTGGGTCCGTTTCTGGTCTGAGTACCAGACCGATGTGGCCAACAAGGATGAGCAATCGCAAGTCCTGCGCACGCGCAACAAGCAGCCTATCGACCAGCGGAAATGGGAGATCACCCTCGATACCGTCAGCAAGCAATTGGAGCTGCAGCCCGATGACAAATTACTGGACCTTTGCTGCGGCAATGGCCTATTCGCCGCTGCCTTCGGTCCGCGCATAGCTAGCGTGGAGGCGGTCGATATCAGCCCCGTGCTGACCAGCCGGCTGGCAGCGCGCGGCCTGCCCAACATTCGCGTGCTGACCAGCGACATGCGGGGCACACAATTTGCTCCGCAAACCTTCTCCAAGGTCTTGTGGTACGCCGGCATCCAGTACATCGAAGAGTCAGATATAGTGACTATGGTGCGGCGCATTCGCGGCTGGATGAAGCCGGGCGGTATCCTGATGATCGGCGATATTCCCGACCGCGCCAAGCTGTGGGATTACTTCAACGACGACACCCGGCGCGCTGCCTACTTCGATGGGCTGGAGCAGCGCAAGCCCATCATCGGCTCGTGGCTGGACGCGGGCTGGATCCAGCGGCTGTGCCTGGCCAGCGGCTTTGCCTTGGCAGAGGCCGTGCCGCAGCACGAAGAACTGATCTACGCGGATTTCCGCTACGACCTCATCGCTCGTTGCTGAGGGCCGCCACAAGAATGGTCCGTCGCGGGTCTAAGGAGAAGCAAGACGAATTGCGCAGGAGCAAGCGCTGACTATGCTTGACCTCACGGGGACTTGTCGAATGGTCAAAAGAGCAAGCCTTTAGCTTTTTTTAACCTTTATAGCCAAATCAGAACGTCTTCACTGAGCGATTCAAAAAAGCTTCGGGAACCAGGTACTGGTAGCGAACCTTTTTAATTTGGTCTCAGAAGTGCAAAGGGCAGCAGACAAAGTTTTGTCAAACCAAAAGTCTCTAACAATGAGTCTTATACCGGATGTGAAAGTATAAAAGTTCATATATTCTCTAGAATAGATTTAACTCGAAAGGAGTGATATGCCATTAAATGACTGCAAAATCATTGAACTACCAAAAATTACTGATCCAAGAGGAAATCTTACGTTTGTTGAAGGAGGGATTCATATTCCATTTGATATCAAACGTGCATATTATCTCTACGATGTTCCTGGTGGGTCAGACCGTGGGGCGCATGGGCACAAGAATCTCCACCAGTTTGTCATCGCCATGTCCGGCAGTTTTGATATTGTCCTTGACGATGGTGATCGTCTGCGTCGTTTCCATTTGAATCGCTCTTATTATGGACTTTATGTTTGTCCGATGATGTGGCGAACTCTTGATAATTTTTCGTCTGGTGGAGTGTGTATGGTTTTAGCCTCTGAGTATTATGATGAGAAAGATTACATAAGAGATTATGAGGAATTCATCAAACTGGCGAAAAAAAATGAACATCCCTTTTCTTGATTTAAAAAACCCACATGAAGAGTTGCGCTTAGAGCTCAATGCTGCATTTGAGCGTGTGCTGAATGCCGGTTGGTACATTCAAGGTACCGAGTGCAAGCAATTTGAACAAGAATTTGCCCAATACTGCCAAGCGGCGCATTGCATCGGCGTTGGCAATGGTCTAGATGCACTTCACCTCATTTTGCGCGGTTACGACATTGGTGCTGGCGATGAGGTCATTGTACCCAGCAACACCTACATCGCTACCTGGCTGGCTGTCAGTTACGCCGGGGCTACACCTGTGCCGGTTGAACCCGATGCCCGAACTTACAATATCGACCCTGCCTTGATCGAAGCTTCCATTACCCCGCGCACAAAAGCCATAATGGTGGTGCATTTGTATGGCCAACCCGCCGACATGGATGCAATTAACGCCATTGCCAATGTGCACGGTCTCAAGGTGATTGAAGACGCAGCCCAAGCCCACGGTGCACGTTACAAGGGCCGCCGGGTGGGCTCACTGGGTGATGCGGCAGGCTTTAGTTTTTACCCTGGTAAAAACCTAGGCGCCATTGGCGATGGTGGTGCAGTCACCACCAATGACACCGCATTGGCTCAACGCATTCGTGTCCTAGGTAATTACGGCTCGCACATCAAGTACCACAATGAAGTCAAAGGCTACAACTCGCGGCTGGACGAGCTTCAAGCTGCTTTCTTGCGCGCCAAGCTGCCTTTGCTTGACCAGTGGAATGCCAGGCGCCAAACCATCGCAACCCAGTATTTAACCCAGTTGAACTCAAGCGCGCTAGTGCTGCCCCATTTGCCTGACTGGGTCGAGCCTGTGTGGCACTTGTTTGTGGTGCGCAGCCAGTCTCGTGATGCCTTGCAAAAGAAGTTGGGTGATGCGGGTGTAGGCACCATGGTCCACTACCCAATCCCCCCGCACTTGCAGCCCGCCTACGCTGAATTGGGCTTCTGTCCGGGCGCCTTTCCTATCGCAGAGGGCATTCATCGAGAAGTACTGAGCCTGCCTATGGGACCACATTTGGGGCTGGATAGTGCCCAACAGGTTATGGCTGCTTGTAATGGTGCCTTAGATGCGCTTGCATGAAACAAATCTGGGCTAATGTCGTCCACACCAGCGGTGCCAAGGTTTATTCACTGGTCGTGGGGCTGCTCACCCTGACACTGACTGCCCGCCTGTTAGGGCCTGAGGGGCTTGGGCAGGTGGCGGTAATCACCACTTGGCTGAGCATGTTAAGCACAATTGCTCACCTTAGCCTGGGTCAGGTTGCAATGCACCGCATGGCAAATGACCCAGAGAAAAAGCAGTTTGGTGATCTGCTGGGCAGCTTGATGCTGCTGACAGTGTTTTTGTCGGCAGTTGTGTGGTTGGTGGCTGTCGGCATGTATGCTTACAACCCCAGCGGCACCTTTAAAGGTCTGCCTGTGCTGGCAGTACTGGTGGGTTTTTTAGCGCTGCCATTTATGGTATGGGAGCAGTACGGCAGTTCGCTGCTGATGGGGCTGGACCGCATCCGAATTTACAACAGGTGTCAGGTATTTGGCCGCACCATTGGCGTGGCTGCAATATATGCTTTAGTGGGCGGGCTAGGGTTGTGTGTTACTGGCGTTTTGGCAGCAACCTTACTAGGGCAGATTATTGTAGCACTGGGCGGCATTAGCTTTTTATTAGCCTTTGTTCGACAAAAGGGTGCGGCATGCAAGCCGCAAAAGGCCGAAACTCTTGCATTGTTGGCTGGCGGTGCCAAGTTACACTTGAATGCCATTGGTGCTGTTTTAATCGCATCGACTAACGTGCTAATACTTAATAATTACCATGGAGCCGAGCAAGCAGGTTATTTTCAATTAGCAACACAGTTGCTGGGTGTGCTGATGATAATTCCGGTATCAGCCAGTATGGTTATTTATGGAAAGGTGGCTAGCATTGGGCCTAATGCCGCTTGGCCTGACAACAAAATAATTTTGTTTCGAATTATCTTGGTAATGATATCCTTAAGCGTTACGGCGGCAGTTCTGGCTCCTTGGGGAATTACACTTGTGGCTGGTGAAGAGTTTAGCCCTGCGGTGGAGCCGTTTCAATGGATGCTTCTTGGCCTGATCGGCATGACGTTTTCTACCATTATGGCTCCTCAGTGGATTGGTAGAGGCTATTTTTTGCAAACGGCATGCCTGACTTTTTTAGTGGGCGGTATTAATCTGATGTGCAATTTTCTGTTAATCCCTTTTTATGGAATGTATGGAGTTGTATATGTATTTATAGGAACATATCTTATTTCTTTGCTTGCGAATATTGTAATGGTGGTGCATTGTGAGATTGAAAGTAAGGGGAAAAAATGAAAATTGCTTTGATTGGCGAGTTTAGTGGTGTGCATTCTGGCTTAAAAAAAGGGCTCGAAAATTTAGGTCATAAAGTTGATATTTATTCGAATGGAGATGGTTTTAAAAAAATTCAAAGTGACATAAATTTATATCCAGACCATAGGAGTTTAATATATAAATTATACTTCTATATTTTTGGAATTTTAAGATTGTTTAAACTAATTTCGATAAATTATGATGTAATTCAGTTTGTTAACCCGCATGTTATACGTAGCCCCAGAAGTAATGTATATTATTATGGGTGGCTAATAAAAAAATTGAATAAAACGAAGGCAATTAAATCATTGGCAGTGGTTGGCTGCGAAGCAAACACTCAACGTACTATATCAGCACTAGCACGTTCGCCATGTGCTGGTTGTTTAAAAGATCATGGCTTGTCAGTGTGTCCGTATATTTCAAAAAATAATATCGAAATAACAAATCGTGCAGAAAAATTTGTAGATCATATCATCCCAATGGGGGTGACATGTTATTTTAAATCATATGAAAATCATCCTAAATGCCATGAAATAGTTTCGTTTGCAGTTGATATTAGCTTTATTCCAGTCCGAAAAAATATAATTAAAGATAAAATTAGAATCTTACATGGACTAAGCCGAATCGGATTCAAGGGGAGTGATGTAATTTTGGAGGCTTTGGAGAAAGTCAATTCTAATCACGCTGATTTTTTCGAGATAATAATACCTGAAAAATTAAAATTCGATGATTATATAAAATTAATATCTACATCAAATGTTGTTGTGGATCAGTTAAATAGCGATGGTCTAGGTATGAATGCATTGCAATCAATGGGCGCAAGTTGCCTTGTTTTTGCACATTTCGATAGAATAAAAACTGGCACTCTTGATTCAACAGAGGCACCAGCAATTCAAATAGGTAGGACTGTTGATGAAATATATCAACAAATTATTTCTTTAAAATCATGGTCTCAAGAAGAATTTGTTGAAGCGGGTGAAAAATCTCGAGAGTTTGTAGTGACTCATTGTTCTCCTGTTAAGGTTGCACAACAGGTTATGAATTACTGGATGACTTCAAGTAATACTTTGGAAACAGCAAGTGAATGATATTTCCAGCATCATTCGCCGAATAGACACAAATAGTTCGGATTTTTGAAATTAAATAAATATTTAATATATATCAAAATTAAAAATTAAATAAAATTATTGGTATACTACTCTCCGATTAAATAATACCAGCGAACGAGAAAAAGCTTGCTAGGTATGGGTTTTGGATAATGTTATTTGAAGCCAATTCAAATTAAAAGTTGATAAAATAGTTAATTTACCGGGGTTGACAATAATTACGAGGGGGTGTTCATGAACATCGGCAAGACGCTGTTTGCGCAAGTCATGGCGTTCATCCCCTGGTCGAGTTTCTCGAGAATCGTTTCGCGGTACCGAGGAGATGCGAGAGTGCGTTCTTTGTCGGCGGCCAAGCACTTTCGATTCATGGCTTTTGCGAAGTTGACCGGGCGAAAATCTCTTCGAGACATCGAAGCAAGCCGGGGGGAAAACCAGAGCAAGGTTTACGCTATGGGGTTTCGCTCTCTTATTAATAAAAGTACGAATTCGGAGGTCAACGAGCGCAGGGACTGGAGAATCTGGGCCGATCTTGCTACAGTCTTGATCCGCAGGGCACGCAAGATCTATATTGAAGAAGACCTGTGGTTGGATCTGAAGAACACCTTCTACTCCCTGGGCTCCGGCACGATCAATCTGTGCTTGAGCTTTTTTCTTGGGTCTTGTTTTGCTCGACCAAGTCTGCGTTAAAGATTCACACCCTGTTGGACCTTCGGGGCGCAATCCCAGCGTTTATTTACCTCTCCGACGGCAAGACCCACGGCACCAAGGTGCTCGACATGCTGGTCTTCGAGCCCGACGCCTTCTACGTGATGGACTGAGGCTACAAAGGCCATCGGTCTTTTTTGCGCCTGCGACAGGCGAGCGGTTTGGGGCACATTGGCCATGAATTACGAGAGATTTTTATCGACGAATCGTCCAAATCCGAAGCAATGCTTTTAGCGCTTGTGTGAAAATGAATTTTCAAGGGACGACTAAATAGATATTCAATTGACGCTGTTTTTTGGGATATTTTGAAACAACGCCATAACCTATGACTTTGCCCGCAACCGCCGGGATTAAATGATCGATTTAAACCACCCCCTGGAGTTGTTGGCCGCTCGCTTGCGTTGGGAATTGATCGCAGCCACCCCAGCCGAGGGCTAAGCCCGTCAAGTTAAAGCGGGTAAGAAGATCGATAATTTAGACTTGCTATTAGGATACAAAAATTTCAAAGTGGTATATAATCGAAAAGTTAAATGTATAAAATAGTTCATATAATTGTTGGTTTAAATTCCGGTGGTGCGGAGATAATGTTATCACGGTTTGTTATTGGTTCCGAAAATGTCGAAAATATTATTATCTCATTGACTACATTGGGACCAATTGGAGATAATTTAAAGAAAAAAAGCTTTCGTGTTTATTCTTTAAATATAAATATATTTAATTTTTTTTATAAAATATTTTATTTGATAAAACTGATAAAAAAAATAAATCCCGATGTTGTCCAAACTTGGATGTATCATTCTGATTTTATCGGTGGATTGGCTGCAAAAATTGCTGGTGTAAAAAAAATATTTTGGAATATAAGAAATACAGAAATTCCACAAAAAGCATTTTCGAGAACTGGTTTCATCATTAGGATCTGCGCGCTTTTATCGGCATACATTCCAAATAAAATTATTTGTTGCGCGTTTTCGGCTTTAGATAAGCACTCTGCGCTCGGTTATTCAAGGTCCAAAATGGTCGTTATACCTAACGGATACCAAAAGACTTATGGTGAAAAATTTAATAAAAGACATGAAGTCCGAAAAAAATTGGGATTGTCGTCTGATGTTTTAGTTATTGGTGTTGTTGGTCGGTATGATTTTCTTAAAGGTTATGATATTTTGATATCAGCGGCTTCATTATTCTCAAAATCCTACCAAGGTGATTTTTTATTTGTATGTGTAGGCAGGCATATTGATCAAAATAACACTGAATTGATGGAATTGTTAAATTGTATTGGTTTGAAAAATAATTTCTTGTTGATGGGGGAAATTTCAAATGTTGAGGAAATCTATTCCGCTATGGATTTTCATTGCCTACCTTCAAGATCAGAGGGTTTCCCAAACGTTGTAGCGGAGGCTATGCTCTGTCGTTTGCCTTGTGTTGTAACTGATGTAGGGGATGCATCGCGTATCATTGGAAAAACAGGTATTGTTGTTGAATCAAAGAATGTTGAATCGCTAGCAACAGGTTTGTTGAGTATGTCAGAGTTTAGTTTTGAAAAAAGAAAAGAATTGGGTGTTTTGGCGAGAAACCAAATTTTAGAGAATTATGAAATTGGTAAAATCATAAGTCAGTATATGAGTATTTATGAAATCAAAGTTGAATATATATCATGAAGAATAATCAAGACGTAAAAACTGTTCAAGGGTTTGGTGATGAGTGGGAAAGGTTTGATCAATCAAATCTTAGTTCTGATGAATTGGGAGCTTTATTTGATAAGTATTTTAAAATTTTTCCTTGGAATTTGATTGACACACAATCTATAGGCTTTGATATGGGTTGTGGTAGTGGTCGCTGGGCCAGATTAGTTGCTGATAGGGTTGGTGAGTTGCATTGTATTGATCCTAGTTCTGCTTTAAGTGTCGCTCAAAAAAACTTATCTGATAAGTGCAATTGCCATTTCCACGCTGGTGGTGTTGGTGATTTTATTCTTCCAGCAGAATCTATGGATTTTGGTTATTCTTTGGGTGTCTTGCATCATGTGCCCGATACCAGACTTGGAATTGAAGAGTGTGTGAAATTTCTTAAGTATGGTGCTCCCTTTTTAATCTATTTATATTATGCATTTGACAATAGGCCATTCTGGTTTAGAGCAATCTGGAAGTTGAGTGACTTCTTGAGATTATTTATCAGCAGGCTTCCCCATGAGTTGAGGTTTATGGTTTCACAAATAATAGCTGCATTAGTTTATTTTCCTTTGGCGAGATTCGCATTGCTTTGTGAAAAAATGGGTGTGCATAAAGATGTCTGTGATGTTATTCCTCTGGGGGCCTACCGTAATACAAGTTTTTACACCATGAGAACAGATGCTTTAGATAGATTTGGTACTCGACTTGAGCATAGATTCACAAAAAAAGAAATAATACAAATGATGACTGATGCAGGTTTAACAGATATTAAATTTTCAGATGATGTGCCATTTTGGTGTGCCGTAGGTATTAAAAGGGTCAAATAAATGTGCGGATTGACCGGTTTTATTGGCCTTGGTGCCTTGGGCGCAAGTGTTGACGTGAAAGCGGTTTTGGTCAGAATGTCCAATGCAGTTGAGTCGCGTGGCCCTGACGCTCAAGGCGTTTGGGCTGATGTTGACGCTAGTGTGGCTCTGGCGCATCGCCGTTTGGCAATTGTGGACCTGACTCCCGCAGGTGCTCAGCCCATGGTGTCGGCCAGTGGGCGGTTTGTGCTGGCCTTTAATGGGGAGATTTACAACCATTTGGCTCTGAGGGGGGAGATAGGTTCTTTTTCTTGGAGGGGGCATTCGGACACAGAGACTTTGCTAGCAGGCTTTGAGCGTTGGGGGGTGATGGCGACTTTGGTGCGGGCCGTGGGCATGTTTGCCTTTGCCCTTTGGGATCGCGAGCGTCGGGTGCTCACCTTGGGGCGAGATCGTTTGGGCGAGAAGCCGCTGTATTACGGCTGGCAAGGGCGTGGGGCTCAATCGGTTTTTGTGTTTGGTTCGGACTTGGCAGCTTTGCGCCAACACCCCGCTTTTGAAGCCAACATCAACCGCGACGCGTTGGCGCTTTTCATGCGCCACAACTGCATCGGTGGCGAACACACGATTTACCAAGGCATCCACAAACTCTTGCCTGGCCATTGCTTGGAGGTCTCACACGCCCGGCCCGAGCCGGTTCTCACGCAGTGGTGGTCGGCGGTACAGGTAGCCGAGCGGGGCGTGGCCCAACCGTTTGCAGGTTCGCCAGAAGAGGCTGTGGACGCCTTGGAACGTTTACTAAAAGACGCTGTGGGCCAGCAGATGACGGCCGACGTGCCCTTGGGCGCATTTCTGTCGGGTGGCATTGACTCGTCCACGGTGGTGGCCTTGATGCAGGCCCAAAGCAGCCGTCCGGTCAAGACCTTCACCATCGGTTTTCACGAAGCGGGATACAACGAAGCTTTGCACGCCAAAGCCGTGGCCCAACACTTGGGCACGGACCACACCGAGCTTTACGTGACTGCACAACAGGCGATGGACGTCATCCCCAAGCTGCCCACGCTCTACGCGGAGCCCTTTGCAGATTCGTCACAAATACCAACTTATTTGGTCAGCCAACTCGCGCGCCAACACGTGACGGTGTCGCTCTCTGGCGATGCGGGCGATGAGCTGTTTTGTGGTTACAACCGCTACCAAATGACGGCCAAACTATGGGGCAAGATCCAGCGTGTGCCCATGCCCCTTCGCCGCGCCGCCGCAGCTGCCATTACGAAAGTAGCTCCAGGGCGGTGGGATGCGTTAGGACGCCTTTTGTCGGTAGCTCGCTTGGGCGATAAGATGCACAAGGGGTCAGCCTTGCTGGGTAAGCAGTCGGTGGCCGAGCTTTACAGGGGGATGGTGTCACACTGGTCCGAGCCAGAAGCGCTCGTTTTGGGTGCCCACGAGCCGGCAACGGTTTTGACAGATTCCCTGCCACGGCTCGATGGCTTGGGTGAGGTGGAGCGCATGATGGCGCTGGACATGCTCAGCTACTTGCCCGACGACATCTTGGCTAAAGTGGACCGCGCCGCCATGGGCGTGAGCCTAGAAACCCGTGTGCCCATGTTGGACCACCGGGTGGTGGAGTTTGCGTGGTCGCTGCCGCTTATGTACAAGCTGCGCGGCGGCGTAACCAAGTGGCCCCTGCGAGAAGTTTTGTACCGACACGTGCCACGCTCGCTCATCGAGCGGCCCAAGATGGGCTTTGGCGTGCCAATTGACCAGTGGTTGCGTGGCCCGCTGCGCGACTGGGCTGAGAATCTGCTAGGCGAATCGCGTTTGCGGCAAGAAGGATTCTTCAACCCAGCGCCCATTCGTAAGAAATGGGCCGAACACCTCTCGGGTCAGCGCAATTGGCAACACCATATCTGGGACGTGTTGATGTTTCAAGCTTGGCTGGATAGTGAAAAATAAATAACCCTCTAAATCTCATTTTTAATTAAAAATATGGAAAAAATTTAGTTTTGTACGAAGCCGTGTTCGAGTAAATTATTTTCAGTTAAAATTATGTATATTAGTTATTTTCAACTTATTAGCTCGCCATTTATTATTATTTTGGGTGTTTTGCCTTTGTTAATTATTGGTATCAAATTGAAATTATCAATCATGCGAACAATATTAATATATGCTTGGCATACTATTTTTACTTTGATTTATAGTTTTTATGTTATTGCTAATGGTGGGGATGCATTGGGTTATTTTGATGAGGCACTCGAAGTTGACTTGAGCACTCCATTGGGTAATCTTGGTGTTATCCTTCCTACTGCTTTTTTCAGAGAAATATTCGGTTTAAATTTTTTTAATATTTCATTAATTTTTGGGATGATGGGTGCAATTGGTCTAATGTTTTTTGATGTTGCATTGCAATCTGCTGTATCAATTAAAAAAAATTGGTTAAAAATATTAGCGAATTTTATAATTTTTCTTCCTTCTATAAATTTCTGGTCGGCAGGTCTTGGCAAAGATTCTATATCTTTTTTATCAACATGTATGTGTTTATGGTCTGCCTTAAATTTCAATAATCGATATCGTTATATGATTTTGTCAATTGCTATTATGTTTACTGTTCGCCCACACATGGCGGGCATGATGGTTATTGCCTTTGCCGTGACTATCATATTAATGAGTGCTACTTTAATCAAAAAATTATCCTGGGTGGGGGTGGCGTCAGTTGCGATTGTTGTTATTGTGCCGTTTGCGCTGGCGTACGCAGGACTAGGTGGTGCGTTGAATATGGAGGCTGTCACTTCTTACATAGAAACACGCCAGAGCTACAACATGGAGGGTGGCGGCGGTATTGACATTGCCAGCATGAGCCTGCCTGAGCAATTGTTTGCATATATGTTTCGCCCTTTGATTTTTGAAGCCAACTCGGTCTTTGCGGCCGCCGCCGCATTGGACAACCTGATTTTGTTGTTTCTGTTTGTCGCGGGTGGCTGGGCCATGCTGAAGGGCAAGCGCAGTGGCCTAGGCGAGGGTAAAGTGTTCATGTGGGTCTATGCGCTGATGGCTTGGGGGGTATTGGCCATGACCACCGCCAATTTGGGCATTTCTTTACGCCAGAAGTGGATGTTTGCGCCCATGCTGATTTTTTTGTTCATATCTGTTCTTGGCCGCCGTAAGACGTTACTTCCAGTTGTGCATCCCTTTAACCATGATGTTTATACAACTTCGGTAAATTCGCCAAATCGCCGCCATCAGCTTTGATACATGTCTTTTCTAGTTATTGCCAGTTTTCCTGAGTCGCTTTTGCTTTTTCGTGGCCCCTTGCTGGCCGCTTTGCAAGCCAAGGGCCTGCAAGTGCATGTGGCTGCCCCCAACTTGCCCCGCGGAAGCGCGGTGCGTCAGCAGTTGCAGGCGCTGGGTTTTGTGGTGCATAGCGTTCCCATGAACCGCACGGGAACCAACCCGGTAGCCGATGCGTTGACACTGTGGCAGCTTTGGTGGTTAATGCGTCGCATTCGGCCTATTCATATGTTGGGTTACACAATCAAGCCGGTGATTTATGGCACTTTGGCCGCATGGCTGGCAGGTGTGCAGCAGCGATTTGCTTTGATCACGGGGTTAGGATATGCGTTTCAGGGTCAGGCCAATGCGCGTGGACGCTTGCGTGCGCTGGTGCAGCGACTTTATACCCTGGCGCTGAGGTGCACGCACAAGGTGTTTTTCCAAAACCCGGACGACCAGGCTTTGTTCCGGTCTTTGGGTTTGTTGTCGCCGGGCACGTCGTCTTGCGTGGTTAATGGTTCGGGGGTGGATGTGTCCGCCTTTGCCGTGGCACAGTTGCCCCCCGAGCCGCATTTTTTATTGATTGCCCGTTTGTTGGGCGACAAAGGTGTGCGTGAATACGCGCAGGCAGCCCAGCGCACGAGGGCGCTTTATCCGCAGTCACGGTTTTCTTTGGTGGGCTGGCTTGATGAAAACCCCGACGCCATTGCTCAAACTGAGCTAGATGCTTGGGTGCAAGCGGGAACGCTCGACTTTTTGGGTCGTTTGTCTGACGTGCGCCCGGCCATTGAGGCTTGCAGCGTATATGTGTTGCCTAGCTACCGCGAGGGCACACCCCGCACCGTACTGGAGGCAATGGCCATGGGGCGCGCCATCATCACCACCGACGCCCCCGGCTGCCGCGAAACGGTGGTTGATGGTGACAACGGTTTTTTGGTGCCCGTCCGATCTGTCGACGCTTTGGCAAACGCCATGGCACGCTTCATAATCGATCCCACCTTGGCGGCCCGAATGGGCCAACGTAGCCGCCAGTTGGCCGTTGACAAATATGACGTGCACAAGGTCAATGCAGTGATGTTGAAAGAGATGGGGTTGGAGTGAAGCGATTATTTGATTTGGTGGCTTCAGCGATCGGCCTGTTTCTTTTGGCTGTGCCACTGGCCGTGTTGGCTTGGCAGGTGCGCCGCAAATTGGGCAGCCCGGTATTGTTTACCCAAGTGCGCCCGGGCTTGCACGGCAAGCCGTTTCGCATGGTCAAGTTCCGCACCATGACAGACGAGCTTGGCCCCGATGGCGCTTTGCTGCCCGACGCGCAGCGACTCACGCCCTTTGGCCTTTTTTTGCGCTCAAGCAGTCTGGACGAGTTGCCTGAGCTGTGGAATGTGTTGCGCGGCGAGATGAGTCTGGTGGGACCGCGCCCTTTGCTGATGGAGTACCTGCCGCTTTACACCCCCGAGCAAGCCCGCCGCCATGAGGTGCGTCCAGGCATCACCGGCTGGGCACAGGTCAATGGTCGCAACGCAATCAGCTGGGCTGACAAGTTTCTGCTGGACGTTTGGTATCTGGACAACCGCAGCCTGTGGCTGGATGTGAAAATTTTGTGGCGCACGGTGAGTAAGGTGCTGGTGCGCGGTGGCATCAGCGCGGAGGGTGAAGCGACGATGCAAAGGTTTGTCGGGGTTAATCAAGATGACCAAAAGCCGTAATTTTTATGGGTGCTAAACTCTCGATCTTTTCCATGACTAATGCCGATTTGCAAAAGCGAATTCGGCATTTGGCTCGGGATTCATCCAAGGTTTTTTTCACGCAGCATGTTCAGGACCGAATGCTTGAGCGTCAGGTGTCTGACTTGGAAGTTCTGAACTGCTTGCAGCACGGCATGATTGAGCGCCCACCCGAGCACGACAGTGCCAACAGAGAGTTGAAGTGTCGGATGGAGCATTTCGGTTCTAGCAGAAATTTGGCGGTTGTCGTGGCCATGAGTGACGAGGACACTGACTTGCTGTTGGTCACTGTTATTACACGAACACGTTAATAGGAGTAAGAGATGTCTGCCTACCGTTACACCCAATGTGGTCTGGACAACGTCTGGCTTGAAAATGGGTACTTGATCAAAAAAACACGTCACGGCGAAGCGGTTGCCGTGAACGATGTGGAAGGTTTGCACAGATTGCTGGCCATCACCCTGGCAGGTGGCCACATGCCTTTGTCGGGCAAGGAGTTTCGCTTTTTGCGGACGCTGCTGGGGCTGACCCAAGAGGGCTTAGCCAAGATGATGGGCGTGACAGAGGGGGCTGTGAGCTTGTGGGAACGGAAGGGAAATGTCCCCCGTGCCAACGACCAACTGATCCGTTTGATGGTTTTGGCCAAGCACGATGGTGAAGCCAAAGTGAGCGAAGTGCTAGAACGCATTCGCACCGTGGAAAAGTTAGTGAACCAGAAATATGTGGTGCGCGATACGGGCCAACGCCGTGAGGTGGTGGTCCGCCCGATACGCAAGTCACCAGGTGCCAAAACGCAACTCACAGCTTTGGCCGCCTGAGGGAGGGTTGGCTCAATCAATTTGCAAGCCGGCAAACCGGCTTTTTTATTCCGTATGAAACGCTTTGCGATTTTTGGGGCCAGTGGTTGTGGCCGTGGCGTATTGCCTTTGGTGCGCCAGCAGTTGCGGGCCGCTTTGGCGGTGGGCGATGCCGATTTGGTGTTTGTGGACGACCACCCGCCAGCGCCTGTGGTTAACGGGCAGCGGGTGCTGTCTTATGCGCAGTGGCTGAGTGAGGACGCCAGCAGCCGCTACATGAATGTGGCCATTGCCAACAGCCGCTTGCGCGAGCAGTTGGTGCAGCGCTGCGCGGCCGATGGCGTGCAGTTTTTTGAGGCGCGGGCGGCCAATGTGGTGCAACTTGACGATGTGCAGCTGGGCGAGGGCGCGGTGCTGTGCCCCTTTGTCACGCTGACGAGTAATCTGCGCATTGGGCAGCATTTTCACGCCAACATATACAGCTATGTCGAGCACGATTGTGTGGTGGGCGATTTTGTGACTTTTGCGCCGGGCGTGATGTGCAACGGCAATGTGCACATTGAAGACCATGCCTACATTGGCGCGGGCGCGGTCATCAAACAGGGCCAGCCCGGCGCGCCTTTGGTCATTGGCCGTGGTGCGGTGGTGGGCATGGGCGCGGTGGTGACCCAGAGCGTGCCACCGGGTGTGACGGTGGTGGGCAATCCGGCGCGACCTTTGATCAAAAACTGAAGAGACAACATGCTGAACACTCCCTTTTCCCCCTGGCCCAGTTTCACCCCCGAAGAGGCCGACGCAGTGCACCGCGTGGTGATGTCCAACAAGGTCAACTATTGGACAGGCACCGAAACCCGCGTTTTTGAAAAAGAGTTTGCCGCTTGGTGTGGCACGGCGCACGCCGTGGCGCTGGCCAATGGCACGCTGGCGCTCGATGTGGCGCTGAAAGCCTTGGGCATTGGCCCGGGGGACGAAGTGGTAGTGACACCGCGTACCTTCATTGCATCGATTTCTTGTGTGGTGAATGCGGGGGCTGTGCCGGTGTTTGCCGATGTGGAGGCGGATTCCGGGAATATTTCCGCTAGGACCATCGCTGCAGTTTTGACTTCGCGCACCCGGGCGGTGATTTGCGTGCATTTGGCTGGTTGGCCGTGCGACATGGACCCGATCATGGCGCTGGCGGCTGAGCGTGGCTTGAAGGTGATTGAGGATTGCGCGCAGGCGCATGGGGCGCGTTACAAAGGCCGATCTGTGGGCAGCATTGGCCATGTGGGAGCCTGGAGTTTTTGCCAAGACAAGATCATGACCACGGGCGGCGAGGGTGGCATGGTGACCACGAATGACGAGGCGCTGTGGCGGGCGATGTGGTCGTTCAAGGACCATGGAAAGAGTTACGAGGCAGTGTATGAGCGCACGCACGCGCCGGGGTTCAGGTGGTTGCATGAGAGTTTTGGCACCAATTGGCGCATGCTGGAGATGCAGGCGGTGCTGGGGCGCATTCAGCTGGCGCGCATGACGGAGTGGTCAGCGGCTCGCAAGCGCAATGCTGAGGCGGTTTGGGCTGCATGTGCTGAGTTTGCGGCTTTGAGGGTGCCGCAGGTGCGGTGCGCCAGTTGCCCAGGCAGTTGTGCAGCGGCAGGTGCGGCTTGTGAGCATGCGCACTACAAGTGTTATGTCTATGTGCAGCCCGAGCGCCTGGCCCCGGGTTGGTCGCGTGACCGGATCATTGAGGCGGTCAATGCCGAGGGCGTGCCTTGCTTTCAAGGGTCTTGTTCAGAGGTGTATTTGGAAAAAGCTTTTGATGCCACCGGCTGGCGGCCTGAAGTGCGCCTGCCTGTGGCGCGGGAGTTGGGCGAGACCTCGGTCATGTTTTTGGTGCACCCGACGTTGACTGAGGCAGAAATTGCAAAAACCTGCGCGGCCATCGAGAAGGTCATGGCTTTGGCTGGGAAATGACTTCGGAGTAATTGGAGTCAGATTCCAATTATTTTAATTCTTTACACCTAACCTCCGGGCATTCTGGATAGTGACGGTTTGGCTGGCGCCGGTGTCTTTAGAAGAGGGCCGAAGTCAGGCGATGGCCGTCCGCTTGATGTTCAAAGGGCCAGCCTTGTATGGGTTTGACCGCGTTGGCCGGAACAACGTGACCTTCAAAATGCCGAAGTTCCGCAGCATGCGGGCGACATGAGCTTTGTGGGCCCGCGCCCAGCGCTGTTCAACCAGCAAGACTTGATTGCTCTGCGCACAGAGCAGGGCGTGCACACCTTGGTGCCAGGCCTGACTGGTTGGGCGCAAGTCAATGGCCGCGACGAGTTGCCGATACCTGAAAAGGTCAAGCTGGACGTGGCCTATCTGCAGCGCCAAACCCTGTGGTTTGACCTTCGGATCTTGTGGCTGACCTTCCTCAAGGTGCTGAGGCGGGATGGGGTGTCGCACTAAAAAGGGGACGCTACCCTTTTCTGCCCTTTTCCGGGTGCGGCTTTTATGCAGTATCGCCTTTGTCACCCGTCAAAATCTCTAGCCCGGTGAATTGGGAAAAGTCACGGTCATGCGTTACAAAAGCAGCAGCACCGATGTCCAGGGCGGTTGCCAATTGAATCGCGTCTGGCAGCTTCAGGCGATATTGGGCACGTAATTGCGCTGCCAATACCGCAATCGGTGTCGAGACTGGAATCACGGTGTAGTAAGACAAACTTTTCTCATAACGCTTGGCCAGCGCTGTTTGCCGGGCTTTGAGCGGACCTGTCAAAACTTCAGCCAGCGTGATGGTCGAAAGGGCTACGACCAAATCACGCTTGGCCGCCGCTTCAAACAAGCCCAGGAATTGATCGGAAAATTGGGTGTGCGATTCCAGCACATAGATAAAGGGTGCCGTATCAACCACGACTGTGGCGCCTTGTGGCAGGTTGGCCCATTGGCGTGGCGCTTTGACTTTCATTTAAGCGTCACCCCATTCGTCACGCAAGTCAGATACTGTCTGACCAACATGGGCATCCCAAAGCCCTCGGCCCGTGCCACGTAAGGCCAATATTCCAGAAGTCAAATCAGCATCAGTGGATGACTGTTTAATGTCTTGAAGAGGCACGATGGCTGCATAAGGTTTCCCGTGCTTGGTAATGATGCTTCGAATACCAGCATGGGCATTCGCAACGATGTTCGGCAATTGAATACGAGCTTGCTCTAGCCCATAGTTGGCGATGGGTGGCATGGTTGGCTCCTGAAAAGTACAGTCTGTACAGTATATTGCAGAATAGAACAGGGCGCCGCAGGGTAACTTGGGTCAGATTCCAGGGCGGGTGTCGCATTGATGTGGCTTGTAAGACACGGCGTGACACTATTGTCTTGACGCACGACACATAGAGCGACAAAATGAGGTTAAATTATGTCACTACTTGTCACTCTTTGTCGCTCCTGAGCTTATGGTGCCGATGAATCAGCCCATGAAAGCCCAACCTATGCCGCGGACCACCCCTAGCGAAGAACTCCAACTGATCGAATCCATCGTTGCGGTTCACCCGAATGGCATTCGCATTTCGGACATCGAGTCGGAGATGGTGCGCAGGCAATTCGGCAAGCTCAACCGTCGGACGCTGCAACGGCGATTGCAAAAGCTCATTGAGGCGCATCGCCTGACTGCCGAGGGTGAAAGTATCGCGTTGGTCTACAAGCTGGCATCAGGGGTGGCTGTTGCGATGAGTGGCGTTGCCGCCTCAGCCTATGTGGGCGTGGCCGAGCCAGAACTGTACATATCTGTCTCCCCCGAGGGCGCTCGCATTCGCGATCAAGTTCGGCTACCGCTGATGCACCGCCGCCCCGTGGGTTACCAACGTGAGTTCCTGGACGCCTACCGGCCCGGAGAAACCTTTTATCTGCCGGTATTGCTGCGTAGCCAGCTGCACGATATGGGGCGAACAGCGCCTGGCGAAAGGCCAGCGGGCACCTACGCCCGAGACATTTTGAGCCGCTTACTGGTTGATTTGTCCTGGGCTTCGTCCAAACTGGAAGGCAACACCTACAGCCGACTAGACACTCAAAACCTCATTGAGCTGGGGCAGGTAGCTCAGGGCAAGGACGCCATCGAAACGCAGATGATCTTGAACCACAAAGCCGCCATTGAGATGCTGATCGAGGATGCGGACGAGGTCGGCTTTGATGCTTTCACCTTCAAGAATCTACACGCTGTGCTGTCGCAGGACTTGATGCGGGACCCGCAGGCCAGTGGTCGGTTGCGCCGGCGTGCTGTCGAAATCTCTGGCACGGTGTTTCACCCGGCGGCCTTGCCACAGGTGATTGAGGATTGCTTCGAGCAATTGTTGAGCAAGGCGGCGGTCATACCTGATGCGTTTGAACAGGCGTTCTTTTTGATGGTGCAGCTTCCGTATCTGCAGCCGTTTGAAGATGTGAATAAGCGCGTATCCCGTGTGGGTGCCAACATTTCGCTCATCAAACACAACCTGTGTCCCCTGTCATTCATCGATGTGCCAGAGCGCGCCTATGTGGAGGGTACTTTGGGCGTCTACGAGCACAATCAAGTTGATCTATTGCGTGATGTTTTTGTGTGGGCCTATGAACGCTCTTGCCAGCGTTACTTGGCCATCACGCAAACCATGGTCGAACCGGACCCACTGAAAATCAAGTACCGAGAGGCTCTGATCTGTGCGGTTCAAGCAGTGGTCAAGGGGCAATTGCGACCCCAGCCCGAAGTGATTGCTCATGTGGCGCGTGATGCTGTAACTGAGGCCGATCGCGATGCATTCACTCAAATGCTAACGGAAGCGCTGGGCCAGTTGCATGAAGGTAGCCTTGCCAGATATCGGCTGCGCCGTTCCGAATACCTCGATTGGCAACAGGTGCCGGTCTTGGCTGAGCATTTACCAGCCGCAAATGATTTCACGCAGTGACGCAGGCCAAAGTCTGACTTGGTTGAATCTACATGATGAAAAATAAAATTACTTTTTCTATTTTGGCATTACCCCGGTTTGTCAAACAGCTGATCGTTTTAGCTGTTGACGTGAGCTTGTGTTTGCTGACGGTTTGGTTGGCTTTTTATTTGCGATTAGGTGAATTTTTGAGCTTGACAGCAGCCCCACTGCCTACCGTGTATGCCGCACTTTTGATTGCGATTCCCACCTTCGTTGTTTTTGGTTTGTACCGGGCGATTTTCAGGTACAGCGGCTTGCCTGCCATGCTGACCGTGACCCGGGCCATGATGGTTTATGGCTTGATCTATGCCACCTTATTCACCGTCATTGCATTTGAAGGCATCCCCCGCACCATTGGCTTGATTCAGCCGATCTTGCTTTTGCTGTTTATAGGCGCATCGCGTGCTGTAGCCAGCATTGGGTTGGGCGGGCTTCACCAAGGCCGCATCAAACGCGCTGCCTTGCCGCAAATGGTGATTTATGGGGCTGGCAGTGCCGGACGCCAGTTGGCCGATGCCATGGCCAACAGCCACGAAATGCGGGTGGTGGGTTTTTTAGACGACGACGACCGCCTGCATGGCCATGTGCTCAATGGCCTGCCCATCTACAACCCGCAAGACTTGTCAGCCGTGCTGGCCGATGTGCCGGTGACTGACGTGCTGTTGGCTTTACCGACTGCCACTCGGCAGCGGCGCAACAGCATTTTGGCGGCCTTGGCTGAGCACCATTTGGCCGTGCGCACCTTGCCCAGCGTGAGCGATATGGCATCAGGCAAAGTGAGTTTGAGTGATGTGCACGACTTGGACATTGACGACTTGCTGGGCCGCGAACCGGTCAAGCCCAATGGCCTGCTGCTCAACCGCAACACCCACGGCAAGACCGTGTTGGTCACCGGTGCAGGCGGCAGCATTGGCAGCGAGTTGTGCCGCCAGATCTTGAAGTGCCAGCCTCAGCAGTTGTTGTTAGTTGAGATGAGCGAGTTTGCACTTTACCAAATTCACCAAGAGTTAGAAGGCGCTATGTCAGCGCTGCAGTCGGATAAAGGGGCCATAGAAATTGTGCCCTTGCTTGGTTCAGTTTGCGACGAGGTGCGCATGCACGAGATCATGCGCACCTGGCGGCCGCACACCGTTTACCACGCGGCGGCTTACAAGCATGTGCCCTTGGTGGAGCACAACCCCGCTGAGGGTGTGCGCAACAACGTGTGGGGCACCATGGTGTGTGCCCAAATGGCCGCCCGCCATGGCGTACCTCATTTTGTGCTCATCAGCACCGACAAAGCCGTGCGCCCCACCAACATCATGGGCGCCACCAAACGCCTGGCCGAGATGGTGTTGCAAGCCTTGGCCGCCACACACCGCACAACGTTTGCCATGGTGCGGTTTGGCAACGTGCTGGGCTCCAGCGGCTCGGTGGTGCCTTTGTTTCGCGAGCAGATCAAAAACGGTGGCCCCATCACCCTGACGCATGAAGACATTACCCGCTACTTCATGACCATTCCGGAAGCGGCGCAGTTGGTGATACAGGCCGGCGCCATGGGCACGGGCGGCGATGTGTTTGTGCTGGACATGGGCGAGCCTGTGCGCATTGCCGACTTGGCCCGACGAATGGTGGAGTTGTCTGGCCTTTCGCTGCGCGATACCGCCAATCCCGAAGGGGATATTGAAGTGACCGTGACCGGCCTTCGCCCCGGAGAAAAACTCTACGAAGAACTGTTGATTGGCGACAATCCCAAGCCCACGCAGCACGCCCGCATCATGAAAGCGCACGAAGAGTTTTTGCCGTGGGATGTGTTGCAAGCCCGGCTGAATGCTTTGCAAACTTGCATGCAGGCCAATGACGTGTCCGCTATACGTGGTTTGCTGCAAGAGTTGGTGCCAGGTTACCAACCCACGGGTGACGTGGTGGACTGGGTGAGCCTGGCGCAAAGCAAACTTGTGGAGCGGGTGTGATCCAGCTCACCGCATTTGCCGCCGTGTTTGTGGCGGCCTTGTTTTCTCAAGCGATGAGTTTGGCAGGCTTGGTGCTGGTGAGCACCGTGCTGCAAGCCACAGCCGTGTTCAACATGCCCATTGGCGATGCAGGCGGCAAAGGCATTGCGGCTTATGGCGTATCGCCTTACATGCTGATGGCCTTGGTGGCAGGTATCGCTTGGCTGGTGCGCAGTGGGCAGGACCGAGGCATCCACCTGCCCAAGCACATACGCTGGCCTTTTGGGTTGTTGGTAGCTTATGCAGTGGTGGCCGTGTTGGGGGCATTTGTATTGCCCAAGTGGTTTGATGGGCTGCCGGTGAATTTGCTGCTCGAGATGGATGGCATCGGTCGCTTGGATCCATTGCAAGCCAGCTTGTCCAACACTGTTCAAGCGCTGAATTTGTGTGTGCATGGCGTTGTACTGCTGTTCATGTTGCAAGCAAGTCAACGCGATGATGGGCTCAAAGGTATTGCTGCGGGCGCTGTGGGCGCCTTGGTCTTGGTGATCTGCATCGGGTTTTATGAGCAGGTGGCTCAGTTAAAAGGCGTGCCAAGTCTGGTGCCTCTTTTGGCAAACAACTTGGGGTATTCACAAGCGCCAGTCGCAGAAAAATGGCTTTGGTTTCGTATAGGGCTGCCCTTTACAGAACCGTCTTATGCCAGTGCCTATTTGGCTGCCACCAGTTTTGGTTTGTGGAGCGTGGCCTTGCTGGGCCGAGGCTGGTGGTGGGCTTGGATTTCGGCCGTCATCTCCACCGCTGGTTTGCTCAATTCACTGGGTGCGACAGGCCTGGCAGCGGCCGGTGGCGCGGCCATAGTTTTTGTATTGTGGGTGATCGTTAACGCCTTACGGCCCAGCACAAGTTTGAGTCTGCGGCTGCGAGCCGGATTGATGTGTGCCATTTTGCTGCTGGTCTCGACTTGGGGTTACAAGGCCTACCAAGAGTCCACCTACAAACCCAAGGTGGACGAAATGGTCATTGGCTTGATTGTCGGTAAAGCCAAACTCAAAGACGGTGTGCGTGAGTTGTCCAATAAACGCGCTTTAGAAATCGTCAAAGAAACCTATGGCCTGGGCGTAGGCCTGGGCAGCAACCGCGCATCGAGCTTTTTTGCAAGCTTGGTCAGCAACACCGGCGTGCTGGGCGCCTTGCTCTTTAGCGGCATGCTGCTGACCTTGCTGTGGCGCTACTTCAAAGCGCCCCAACTCACCGACATGCAAATCTTCGTCGCCGCGTCCCTGCCCACCGCCACCTTGGCCATGGGCCTGGGCATCCCCGACTTGAACCTGCCCATGTACTGGGGGTTTGTCTTTTTGGGCTTTGTGTTTTGTCCAGAAGACTCGATTGGCATTGCCTCAGAAACATAGGAGCCAGCCTGCTGACGA
>Ga0114964_10000793_pt1 | contig 23617 bp, 17 predicted proteins | sample C_131016_MF_Meta_FD_92638 | JGI IMG/M metagenome (GOLD analysis project Ga0114964, IMG submission 92638) | Freshwater microbial communities from Lake Croche, Canada to study carbon cycling - C_131016_MF_MetaG | ecosystem: Environmental > Aquatic > Freshwater > Lake | place: Lake Croche, Canada...
CCAACTTCTCTCGTTCCCCGAGGAGTAAATCGATTCCGCCTTGCAATAGTTCGGCATGGTCAATCGCAACTTCAGCGGCCGCCTGAGTCAGCGCACTTAAATGATATGGGAGTCTTGTTACTTGCGCAGCATCGATCACAAGAGGGTGAGCAACTAAATAACCAACTCGAACTCCAGCGAAGGCAAATGCTTTGCTCATCGTCCTCGTAGATACAACGTGGGGAAATTTCACAATAAGTCTTGCGGCGCTCTCTTCAGCAGAAAATTCTGCATATGCTTCATCGACGATAAGAAGTGCTCCAACTTCTCCTGCAGCAACGGCTAACTTCTCAATATCTGAAATAGGAGTCGACGTCCCCGATGGATTGTTGGGAGTTGTGATAAAAACAAGGGAGGGCTTTTCATCCAAAATTTGTTCTGCTGCCGTTTTGGAGTTGATCGCGAAGTCATCTTCTCGAAAGCCAGCAATCCACGTCGTGCCAGTAACATTTGCAATGAGAGGATGAACTGAATACGAGGGTGTGAAACCAAGTGATTTTCGCTGGGCACCACCAAACGCTAAGAAAAGAGTTTGGAGAATTTCATTGCTGCCATTTGCAGCCCAAATATTCTCGACCGAGAATTTCGTGCCAGCGCGATAATTGATGTATTGCGCAAGCTTTGCTCTCAAGCGGACAGCATCTCTATCTGGGTAGCGATTTAAACTTGCTGCGACTTCCTGCACTCGAGTAACAATTTTTTCTTGGACTTCTGCCGGCAGAGGAAATGGGTTCTCATTTGTGTTGAGTTGGAGAACATCTCCAATTTGAGGTGCTCCATAAGGAGATAAGGAGCGCAAATTTTCTCGAAGTGGCAACCATTCCGGCCAGTTATTCATTCAAGCCTCGCAGAAATCGCTTCACCGTGGGCAGGCAAATCTTCAGAGTTAGCCAAAGTGATTACATTTGATGCAATCGCAGTGAACGCAGACTCGTCATAGCTGATGAAATTCACGCCCTTAAGAAAACTTTGCACCGACAATCCACTTGAATGGCATGCACACCCACCTGTGGGCAGGACGTGATTTGAGCCTGCCGAGTAATCCCCCAGCGAGACGGGGGAATATGCTCCAAGAAATACTGCTCCCGCATTTCTAATTTTCGATGCTACAGCTGCTGCATCCTTAACTATAAGTTCTAAATGTTCTGCTGCGTAAGCGTTGACGACATTGACTGCCTGATCAATATTATCAACCAGCACAATGCAACTTTGAATTCCTGAAAGCGCAGTTCGGATTCGATCAGAATGCTTAGTTGCAGAAACCCTTGATTCAAGTTCATGCTCAACTTGGGAAATGAGTTCTTCTGAATCTGTCACCAGAACTGCGGCGGCGATGGTGTCGTGTTCTGCCTGGCTTATTAGGTCGGCTGCAACATCCTTAGCTCGGGCTGTTGAGTCAGCAACAATTGCAATCTCTGTAGGGCCAGCTTCTGAATCAATGCCGATGAGACCTCGAAGCGCGCGCTTTGCTGCAGCTACATAAATATTGCCAGGCCCAGTAACCATGTCAGCAGGCTCGCACAAACCCTTAACACCGTACGCAAACATCGCCACTGCTTGCGCACCGCCAACGGCATAAACTTCTTCGATCCCAAGCAGTTCACACGTCGCCAGAATAGTTGGGTGCGGCAAGCCGTTAAATTCCTTTTGAGGTGGTGAAGCAACGGCGATACTCGACACTTTTGCTATTTGAGCGGGGATCACATTCATCATGACCGAACTCGGATAAACAGCTTTGCCGCCGGGAACATAGAGTCCCACGCGATCAACTGGAATCCACTTTTGAGTGACTATTCCACCATCAACAACAACCGTCGTCTTATCAGTTCGAGATTGATCAGAATGCACATTCTTAATTCTAATAATCGCTTCATCTAGAGCGATTTTCACATCAGGATCGAGCTCTTGAAGGGCCTTTTTTAGAAGTTCCTTTGGAACTCGAATACTTTCCGGCTTTATTCCATCGAACTTTAGGCCAAATTCCTTGAGTGTTTCTTCGCTGCCATTTTTCACATCCGCCAATACCGGCGCAATTGCAGCCATTGCCGCTTCCACATCCATAGCAGCTCTTGGAAGAAGAGATTTATATTCAGCCTTAGTGAGCCCCTTGCCTCGGAGATCAATTCGACGGATTAGCACGCCACAATTCTAAGGGTTTCACGGGGAGCCCCGTTGCATAAATATTTCGACGCGCTTGCTTTAGCCGGCAGGTAAACAGTCGGGGCCAAGAACTTGCTTCAAATCCGCAGATAAACTTGGTGATGCTGTGACTCTCAAATCATCATCCAATTTCATGACCAAGCCAGCTTTTCCATCATCGAGTCTCAAATGTACTTCACGAGCCCCAGGATGAGATCGGAGAATCTCCTTCATTCGGTCGACCAACGGAGGAGTAACTCTGGAGGATTCAACTGTAATGAGAAGCGGCCCTGTTGGTCCTTGGCTGATATCAGGCATCGACATTTCAATTGCTGTGAACCGAAGGGCTTCTTCTCTCTTATCAACGCGTCCACGCACAACAACAACTCGGTCTTCGACAAGATTGAGGGCATGAGTTGTGTAAGCACTTGCAAAGAACATCACATCTTGAGCGCCTTCTAAATCTTCAATCGTAACAATGGCCCACGCGTTTCCTTGCTTGGAAACTTTACGTTGAACCTGCGTAATCAAACCACCGATAGAGAGAATTTGCTCATGGGAAATTCCTTCATCGTTGAGTTGGCCGATCGGAATATCTACTGCTGCACGCAAAATGTGCTCGACACCTAAGAGTGGATGATCAGAAACATAAAGTCCCAACATTTCACGTTCATAAGCCAAGAGCGAGGACTTATCCCACTCCCCTTCAGGAATCGTTAATTCAACTCCAGTCATTTGAGTGTCACCAATTGGGGCATCCCCAAATAAGTCGAATTGGCCTATCGCTTCAGCTCTCTTGGTTTCATTTACTGCATCAATTGCTTCTAGATAAACCATCATTAAGCCTTTGCGGGAATGACCAAGTGAATCAAAAGCACCAGCCTTAATCAACGACTCGATTGTCTTCTTATTGCAAACATTTTGATCGACTTTTGCTAAAAAATCTCCAAAGGAATCAAAACGATTCTTTGTTTCCCGAGTTCGAACAATTGACTCGGTAACATTCTCTCCAACATTTCGGATGGCGCTCAATCCAAATCGAATATCTTTTCCGAGCGCTGTGTAGTCCGACAGTGACTCATTAACGTCAGGTGCGAGAACTTTGATTCCCATTCGACGGCATTCATTCAAATATTGTGCACTCTTATCCTTGTCATCACGTACGCTCGTTAGAAGCGCAGCCATGTATTCAGTTGCATAATTTGATTTGAGATAAGCAGTCCAATACGAGACAAGACCGTATCCGGCAGTATGGGAGCGATTGAATGCATAATCCGAGAAGGGGATAAGAGTTTCCCATAACTTCTTGATTGCTGCTTCCGAAAAATTATTCTTCTTCATTCCTTCTTCGAAATTTACATACTCTTTATCTAGAATATCTTTGTTCTTCTTACCCATGGCTTTTCGAAGTAAATCTGCGCGCCCAAGTGAGAATCCAGCGACCTTCTGTGCGATGGCCATAACTTGTTCTTGATAGACAATTAAGCCGTAGGTGTCATCGAGGATTTCGGCGAGAGGTTCTGAAAGTTCAGGGTGAATTGGCTCAACTGGCTTTCGTCGATTCTTTCTATCGGCATAGTCGGTGTGAGCATTCACGCCCATCGGACCGGGGCGGTAAAGCGCCAAAACCGCGGAGATATCTTCAAATGAGTCGGGTGACATCTGTTTAAGGAGTGATCGCATCGGTCCGCCATCAAGCTGGAAAACCCCGAGAGTTTCACCCTTAGAAAGAAGATCAAAAGTCTTCGCATCATCAAGAGTAAGAGTGGAGAGATCTACGTCGGCTCCCTGATTCTTCTTAATATTTTCAAGACAAACATCAATAACCGACAAATTGCGTAGCCCAAGAAAATCCATTTTCAGGAGTCCAATGGCTTCGCATGCTCCCATATCAAATTGAGTGATGATCGCTCCATCACTCTCTCTGCGATGAATAGGAATTACATCAAGCAACGGCTCCTTCGAGAGAATGACACCAGCCGCATGAACGCCCCATTGTCTTTTTAGACCTTCCAACCCGCGGGCCGTGTCAACAATCTTCTTTGCATCTGGATCTGTTTCATAGATGCTACGAAACTCTCCTGCTTCACCAAAACGATCATCTTTGGGATCAAAGACGCCTGAAAGTGTGATGTCCTTACCCATAACTGTCGGTGGGAGAGCTTTAGTAATTTTGTCCCCGATTGCATACGGATAACCAAGAACTCGAGTTGCATCTTTAAGCGCCTGCTTTGATTTGATATTGCTGTAGGTAATGATTTGCGCAACGCGGTCTTCCCCATATGTGTCAGTTGCGTACTGAATCATTTCTGATCGACGACGTTCATCGAAATCCAAATCAATATCCGGCATAGAAATGCGCTCGGGATTTAAGAATCTTTCAAACAAGAGTCCATGTCGAATTGGGTCAAGTTGCGTAATGCCAAGAGAGTATGAGACTAATGAGCCGGCGGCAGATCCGCGACCTGGTCCAACGCGGATTCCAACATCACGGGCATGTGAGCAAAGGTCTGCAACCACCAAAAAGTAGCCTGGGAAACCCATCGTTATCATCACACTTAATTCATAATCTAAACGTTCTTGATACTCAGCTGGCACCTTTCCGTTGCAGCGATCACTGAGGCCTTCATTCGCAAGTCTTGTTAACCAACTAACTTCAGTTTGACCGGTTGGGACTGGAAAACGTGGGAGAAGATTTTCTCCTTCGCGCATTGTGATGTTGCACCGCTCTGCAATTAAGAGCGTGTTATCGCAGGCTTCTGGCATATCAGCGAAAAGCGTGCGCATCTGCGATGCAGTTTTTAAATAGAATTCATTATTCTCGAATTTGAATCTCTTTGGATCGGCAATTGTTGATCCTGACTGTACGCAAAGCAGGGCTTCATGCGCTCCAGCATCTTCATGTTTTGTGTAATGAAGATCGTTTGTAGCTAGGAGCGGCAAGCCAAGTTCTTTGCCTAGTTTGAGGAGATCGGCACGGACACGGCTTTCAATATCTATCTGGTGATCCATTACCTCAAGAAAGAAATTTTCAGGACCAAAAATATCCCGAAGCTCACTTGCTGCCCTGATGGCCTCCTTGTAAGCGCCCATACGTAAGCGAGTTTGAATTTCACCACCCGGGCAACCTGTAGTTGCAATTAATCCAGTCGAATATTTCGAAAGTAGCTCTCGATCCATTCGTGGTTTGTAATAGAAACCTTCGAGGGAAGCGAGAGAAGATAGTTTAAAAAGATTTGATAGCCCAGAGTTGTTCTCTGCCAAAATTGTCATGTGCGTATACGCCCCGCCACCGGAGACATCGTCTTCTCCGCCTTCGGCCCATTTCACGCGCTTCTTTTCAAAACGAGATTCCGGAGCGATATAGGCTTCGATACCAATGATTGGCTTTACGCCAGCTTTCATAGCCTGCTTATTAAACTCAAAGGCACCGAATACATTTCCGTGATCAGTAATTGCAATCGCAGGCATTTCCAGTCGTGCAACTTCGGCGACTAGTTCTGTGACACGAGCCGCACCATCCAGCATCGAGTATTCGGTATGCACATGAAGATGCGCAAAATTACCGTTTTTCTCGTTAGTGGACACAGTTGGGAGGCTACTACTGGATCTATTCTCCTTCTCGGACATGCCCGAGAAGTGTGAGCGTGCGTGTCAGCTCGGCCGGGTAGTCGCAGGAGAAGGCAAGTGGTGAACCTGTTATTGGGTGGTTGAATCGAAGTTCTTTAGCGTGAAGCCAAGGGCGAGTCAGTTCTAGGCGAGTGGCGATTGTGTGGTCTGCGCCATAGGTCATATCTCCTGCAAGTGGATGATGAAGCGCGGCAAAATGAACGCGGATTTGATGGGTGCGGCCAGTTTCCAATTCAATTTCGACGAGTGAAACGGCAGGAAAATATTCCAACGTTTTATAGTGCGTCACACTTGGCTTACCGTTTAACACAACCGCAAAACGATAATCCTCTTTCGGGTGGCGATCAATTGGTGCATCGATGGTCCCTTCAGCCGGATCCATGTGCCCTTGTACAAGTGCGTGGTAAACCTTCTTCACGGTGCGATCCCTAAATTGATCTTTGAGATTGCTGTATGAAGTTTCATCTTTTGCTAAAACCATTAAGCCAGTTGTGCCAACATCCAGGCGATGAACTACGCCTTGGCGCTCGGCAGCCCCGCTTGTCGTGACTGTGTAGCCAGCAGCAATGACTGCTCCGATCACAGTAGCACCCTTCCACCCAGGACTTGGATGCGCGGCAACACCTGCAGGCTTGTTAATCACAATAATATTTTCATCGTTATAGACAACATCTAAGCCATCAATAGGCGTTGGCGTTAACTCTGGAGCCGCCTTCTGCGGTGGCATCAGCAATTCAATCTGATCATCTGTATTCACTCGGTCAGATTTACCAAGTGGCTTTCCGTGATGCTTTACATCCCCCGCTTCAATCAACTCCACAATTGTGGAGCGCGAAATCCCTAGAAGACGCGCAAGTGCTGCATCAACTCTTTCATTATTAAGGCCGTCAGGAATGGTGACAATCTTATTTTCACGAGCTGCAATATTAGTCATCACCGTTTTAGTCTTCTTTTGTCTGCGTAGTTGTGGGCTTATTTGAAGTTGGGGGTATGTTTCGTAAGGTCAGGATACAGGCCAAAATGGCTGCTATAAATATCGAAGAATCGGCAAAATTGAATGTCGGCCAATGAGGTAATTCGATCCAATCCACTACAGGGCCTCTAAACGCTCCCGGTGAGCGAAAAATGCGGTCAAGTAAATTTCCGCAAATTCCACCAAGAACTAACCCGGCCACGTACGCCCAAGACTTTGAGACCAGGTTGCGGCAAAGATAGAGAGTTGCGGCAGCGATTGAAATTGAAAATAGGGAGAAAAACAGTGTGGCGGTTGGGGCCAGACTAAACGCCGCACCGGAGTTATAGGCTATTCGGAGCTGGAGAAGTGATCCAATGATTTTCTTTGGATCATTTGTTAAGTACTGAACCGCTATGTTCTTTGAAACTATATCCAAACCACAAGAAATAAAAGCAGACCAAATAATTATTCGGCGAATTCTTAAATCTCTGTTCGAATTAATCAGCGACGTTCTTCCTTCTGCTTACAAGCCATGCAAAGGGTCGCGCGAGGGAAAACCTGAAGACGTGCTTTTCCAACGAAGTTTCCGCACTCTTCACACTTTCCATAAGTTTTATTGTCAATTCGCTCAACGGCGCGCTCTGTTTGTGTGACCATATCGCGAGCGTTGTATACCAATGACATTTCGTGTTCGCGTTCAAAAGTCTTCGTTCCGGCATCCGCCTGATCATCGCCGGCTCCTACACCTGCAGCAGCGATTAAATCTTCCATCTCGGTTTCCGCTTCCAAAAGTTCTTTGCGAAGTCGAACGAGTTCTTTTTGCAATTGCGAGCGCATCTCTTTAAGTTCGGCGTTTGACCAAGATCCTTCTGATTCATTTACTACCAATGGAGCCGGGGCCCCTTTAATTGGCTTTAGCGCCGGAACCTTCTTGAGTGACTTGGAAGGGCGCTCTGGTGGAAGCATCGTTAGGCGACGTTCTTCAACAATAACTTCGGCAGCATTAATTTCTTTTGGAGCCACGCTAATTGTTGTTGAGTTTCCTGTTGTCGTGCTCTGCAATTTTGCAGGAACGGGCTTTGCTGGTGCCTTAGGCATCTTTAAAACTTGTGGCGCTTTTTTTGCTACCGCTTTCTTCGCAGGCGCAGCCTTTTTTGCTACCGCCTTCTTTGCAGGTGCCGCTTTTTTGGCCACCGCTTTCTTTGCTAGTGCAACTTTCTTCACTGGTGCTGCCTTCTTTACGGGAGCTTTCTTTGCAGGGGCAGCCTTTTTTGCAGGCTTACTTTTGCCGATTACAGAGCTCTTTGAAACTGCCTTCTTGACAGCTTTGACTGCTTTTGCGACCTTCTTCATCGCCGGCTCCTTCTAATTCTTCTCATTTACACTCTCACGCGGGTTACGGTTTAACACACAGCAGGGTAAGCGGCAAGGCTAGGACTTCCCGCGTCTAAACTCCAACTCAGCCACGCTAGAATCGCGCCGGTACGCTCAGGGTTATAAAAATCATTCTAGTCCGTAGAGGAGGAGTTAAGACGTGATGCAATTTAAAGCGCTCTCCCCTCAAATCGACCTTCCTGCAGTTGAACAATCAGTGCTCTCATTTTGGGAGACTCAAAGCATTTTTCATAAGAGCGTTGCCGCCGGAGCGGGATCAGATAATTGGACCTTTTTTGAGGGCCCGCCCACAGCTAATGGAGTACCTGGAACGCACCATATCGAAGCTCGAGTTTTCAAGGATGCATTCCCACGTTTCCAGACGATGAAAGGCAAGCAAGTAATTCGAAAAGCTGGCTGGGACTGTCATGGCCTTCCCGTTGAAATTGCTGTTGAAAAAGAACTTGGATTTGCAGGTAAAGGTGATATCGAAAAATATGGGATCGCGGAATTCAATGATCGTTGCCGTGAATCTGTCCAACGCCATGTAGGTGAATTCACCAAGATGACTCGGCGCATGGGCTTCTGGGTGGATTTCGATGAGGCTTACTGGACGATGTCACCAGAGTACGTCGAAAGTGTTTGGTGGTCGCTACAGCAGATTTGGAAGAAGGGTCTTTTGGTACAAGACCACCGCGTCGCTCCTTACTGTCCAAGGTGTGGCACCGGACTTTCAGATCATGAACTTGCACAAGGCTATGAAACAGTCACAGATCCATCTGTCTATGTACGATTCCCAGCGACTTCAGGAAAGCTCGCAGAGCTGAGCGCTTCATTCCTCGTATGGACCACAACTCCATGGACCCTTGTTTCAAACACAGCGATAGCCGTAAATCCCGATGTGGAATATCAAGTTATCGAAATCGCGCGGGATGAGAAGACTGAGCGCCTCGTTATCGCAACGAATCTCGCACACATTCTTGGCGAGGATCGAAAAGTCATTGCTAGCTTCCAGGGCAAAGACCTAGAGCGCGCTACATACTCGCGTCCTTTTGATCTCGTCGAAATACCAGACTCTCATTTTGTCGTTCTTGCTGATTACGTAACGATTGAGGATGGAACAGGAATTGTTCATCAATCTCCCGCTTTTGGAGCAGATGATTTACAAGTCTGCCGTAGATATGGCCTACCTGTCGTAAACCCTGTTGCACCTGACGGAACTTTTCTTCCCGAGGTTCCACTTGTTGGCGGTGTCTTCTTTAAGGAGGCCGACAAAGCACTCATCAAGGATTTGAAAGCTAGGGGACTTCTATTTAAGCAACTTCAATATGAGCATTCATATCCACATTGTTGGCGCTGTCACACGGTTCTGATTTATTACGCACAACCATCTTGGTATATCCGCACGACTGCAATCAAAGATGAACTAATCCGAGAAAATGAGAAGACGGATTGGCATCCTGAAACCATCAAAACCGGTCGCTATGGCGATTGGCTAAACAACAATATCGACTGGGCGCTTTCGCGAAATCGGTACTGGGGTACTCCCCTTCCTATCTGGCGCTGCGCTGAAGGCCATGAATATTGCATCGCTTCTCTTGCAGAACTTTCAGAACTTTCCGGAAAAGATCTTCGCAATACAGATCCTCACAGACCTTTTGTTGATGACATCACTTTCACATGCAACACCTCAGATTGCTCATCAACGATGGTTCGTGTTTCAGAAGTTATCGACTGCTGGTATGACTCTGGCGCCATGCCATTTGCTCAATGGGGTTATCCTCACAAGGAAGGTTCTGCGGAAAAATTTGCCGCCGCGTATCCAGCGGATTTCATTTGTGAAGCCATTGATCAAACTCGTGGGTGGTTTTACACACTTATGACCATTGGAACGCTTGTATTTGATGAGAGTTCATATAAGACAGTGCTCTGTCTTGGCCACATCTTGGATAAAGATGGCCGCAAGATGAGTAAGCACTTAGGAAATGTGCTCGAGCCAATTTCTCTCATGGATCAACATGGTGCTGACGCTGTCCGTTGGTACATGCTGGCTGCTGGCTCGCCGTGGAGTGCTCGCAGAGTCGGCCATGACGCCCTCTCGGATGTAGTAAGAAAGACTCTTCTAACTTATTGGAATACGGTTTCCTTTTTTACCTTGTATGCCAAGGCGTCAGAATTCTCGATTGAAAGCCTTGAGAAGAATCCAACAGCAACGATGGATAAGTGGATTCTCTCGGAACTTCACCTACTTACTCAAAAAGTTGATAAAGCATACGAAGATTTTGATTCTCAAGAAGCTGGAAGAATCCTTGCAGCCTTCATCGACGACCTTTCAAATTGGTATGTCCGTAGGTCTCGCCGCAGATTCTGGGATGGTGACAATGGCGCGCTCTCCACTCTCTATGTTGCTCTAAAGACACTTACCCAGCTTCTTGCACCAATGATCCCGTTTATCACCGAACATGTGTGGCAAGAATTGGTACGCGTAGCAGAACCTCATGAGGGCGAATCAGTACATCTGGCAGCATTCCCAATCGCGGAGAAAGAGCGAATCGATCTCAATCTTTCAACATCGGTGGCACTTTCAAGGCGGTTAGTTGAACTTGGACGAGCGGCAAGAGCGGAATCTAAAATTAAGATTCGCCAACCTCTAGCCAGAGCCCTTGTCTCAGCACAAGGTTGGGAGAAGATGGATGGAGAAATTCGCTCACATATCTCCGAAGAATTGAATGTACTGAGCATGGATGAGCTTTCTTCAGCGGGCGGGGATCTTGTAGATATCTCAATAAAGGCTAATTTCCGCTCAATCGGTGCTCGCTATGGGGCCGATGTTCAGGCTATCGCAAGTGCAATCAACTCAAGTGACGCTGAAGTGCTCGTGAAAACTCTTCGCGCCAACTCAACGTCGACTCTAAATTATGAAAAAGATGGATCTGAGAAGAGCGCGCAAATCACCCTTGAGGATGTAGTGATAACTGAGACTCCCAAATCTGGCTGGTCAGTTGCAAGCCATTCTGGAGAAAGCGTTGCTCTTGATTTGGCCCTCTCCCCGGCTCTTATCACCGCAGGATTAGTTCGCGAAGTTATTCGCGCAATTCAAGAAGAGCGCAAAAACTGCGGTTTTGATATCAGCGACAGAATTAGTGTTGAGTGGAATGCAACGCCAGATACCGCTTTGGCGATCGCTTCAGCAATAACCGAGATTTCTCAAGAAGTGCTCGCAACTTCATTTACAAGAAATGAATCCTTATCTACGGCAGATAACGAGATTGGTTTAGCGCTGCAATTAAGGAATTAAATGAGTGAGTTGCGACAAAATTTGAACCGCAAAAAAGACAATAATAAATGATAAATCAATTGCAACAGAGCCAAGTCTTAGCGGAGGAATAAATCTACGAGCAACTTTCATCACAGGATCAGTCACACCATAGATGAATTCTGCGATTACGAGCACAATACCGCGTGGTCGCCACGATTGTGAGAACATACGAACATAATCCAAAATTAAACGTCCTAGTAAAGCAAAGAGAAAAAGCTGCAGGACTGCGTTAAGAATTCCTCCGAGGCTCAACATCAAGATTGGTTAAAGAAACTGGCTTCTGTCGCAGCTACTTTACCTTCGGTTGAAACACGCACATTTGGCGGTGTCAAGAGAAAGACCTTTGAAGTGACTCGCTCGATACTTCCGAAGTGCCCAAAAACTAAACCAGATGCGAAATCTACTAATCTCTTTCGTTCTGACTCATCCATGTCGCTGAGGTTCATGAGAACCGGTTGACCTTGGCGATATCTCTCACCAACGGTGCGCGCTTCATTGTAGAAACGAGGGTGAATTGTAAAAATTTGATCCATTATTGGAAGCTCTGCTTGCACTGCAGGTGCCGGAGCCTGCGCGGCAGGAATAGTCTTCACTCGCACAGCGGGCGCAGCCCAAGCTGGTGTTGAAGACTCTTGCTGTGAGGAGGCAAGAGGACGCACAGACCTACGAAGTTGTTCGACTTCGACTGTAGGTTGGAGATCTTCTTCATCGTCTACGAGACCGAGATAATTTGCGACGCGCTTGAATGCATTAGCCATGGCGCAATTTTAGGCGAGAAGTGAGCGTGAACCGAGGATTGAGCTCCCTACGCGAATATGTGTCGCGCCCGCTACTAATGCTGCTTCAAAATCCCCACTCATGCCCATCGATATTTCTTTGAGTCCGTGCTCATCTGCAATTTTCTTAACCTTGGAAAACGCCTCCAACGGGTCAGATCCAAGGGGAGCGACAACCATTGCTCCAGCAATTGGCAATGTGCAGGATTCAAGAAAAGAACTAACCTCATTCACGTGAACTCCACCCCGGTGTTCGGCTCCTTCTTCAAGATTTATCTGCAAGAAAAAGTTCAATTTCTCACTGTTTTGGAGCTTCTCAAATTTCGCGGCATGCTCAAGTGAATCTAATGAATGAATCGAATCTGCCCACTGGGCTAATGAAGGAATCTTTCGACTTTGAATTTGACCCTGAAAATGCCAATGAGTGTCGGGTGGAAGGTGCGGAGCCTTGAGGGATCCTTCCTGGTCTCGGTTCTCTCCAAAATTTCTCACTCCAAGTTCGTAGAGCGCGAGGAGATCTTCGACTGGATAGGTTTTTGTCACGACAACGAGGGTTACATCTTCGCGATTACGTCTAGCTAGACGGAGCGCTCCTTGAATCTGCTCCTCCACTTTGGCTAAATTCTCTCGTAGCTCTTCAATCCGCGCGTTCATAGCCAAATCACTCCCACTTGACGACCCTCGGGCTTGCCAGACTGTTGAGAACGTCTATGCGAAAAATACTCCGAACTCTCGAAAGTACAAATTCCAAGATTAAGTGCTTCGACTCCGGCGCTCGTTAATTGATACGCAAGTTCTGATTGAAGATCAAGCTTATGTTCTGAGGGTGTAGTCGCAGCGTGTGGGAAGCTTTTTGCAATATCCTTGTACATCTCCGCCCATACCTCATAGCAATCCGAGCAAATAGATGGGCCCATAATGGCCTCAAATTTTTCACCATTCAATTTCTTCATCGCATCAATAGCTTTCACAACAATTCCGTTAGTCATCCCAATGCGACCCGCGTGGATTGCCGCTACGCATGTAGTTGAGCGAATCAAAATGGGAACACAATCGCCGACCAGCACTGCAAGGCCGACACCTTTTTCACACGTGACTACAGCATCTGCTTCTATAACCGGTTGTGAACCAGTCACAACATTCACAATATTCACAATATTCACAATATTCGAATGAGATTGGGACATGAACACCAGCGAGTCGATGGATAGGCTTTTCGCCAATTCACTTCGTCTATCTAAAACTGCCGGGTCGGCTTCACCGATGTTTAAGCCGAAATTACCCCAATTTGCTGAGGTGAAGAGTATTCCCGCCACAAAATAATTCTTCTCATTACTTCATGAAATCAGGGACATCAATTTCGTCCTCTGCAACGAGTTCCTCAAATGTTATGCGGCGCCTAGATGTTGGCGAGACCGTAGGAATTGAATCTGTGTCTTCATTAATTCCAAGATCTAACGCAACTGCAATCGGGTCATTGCTTGCAATGGGATTTGCTTCACCAGAGAGCGCCGCTGCGCTCAGAACTGGAACAGAAACCTTCTTTGGAGCACCGCCATCAAAGCCTGCAGCAATAACGGTTATGCGCACTTCATCGCCGAGAGCATCGTCAATCACGGTTCCAAAAATTATATTTGCATCTGGATGAGCCGACTTTGCCACCATCTCGGCAGCTTCAGATAATTCAAAGAGCCCTAAATCAGAGCCACCAGCTATCGACAGCAATACGCCTCTTGCGCCATCAATTGAAGCTTCAAGAAGTGGGCTAGCGATTGCCAACTCGGCAGCGCGAGTAGCACGTCCCTCTCCCCTTGCTGAACCAATTCCCATAAGAGCAGATCCCGCACCCGCCATCACACTTTTTACATCAGCAAAGTCAAGGTTTATTAATCCTGGAGTTGTAATCAAATCGGTGATTCCTTGTACTCCAGAAAGTAGAACTTGATCCGCGCTTCGAAATGCTTCTACAGCAGTGATTGATCGATCAGAGATTGCGAGAAGTCGATCATTTGGAATAACGATGAGCGTATCCACTTCACTACGAAGATTTTCAATTCCTTCTTCAGCCTGGAAGGTTCTGTGTTTAGCTTCAAATGAGAATGGTTTTGTTACAACACCAACTGTGAGAGCACCGAGATCCTTTGCAATTTTTGCAACGATAGGTGCGCCACCAGTTCCGGTACCGCCACCTTCACCTGCAGTTACAAAAACCATATCCGCTCCGCGAAGCACTTCTTCAATTTCTTCACTGTGATCCATTGCAGCTTGACGACCAACTTCAGGAGATGCACCAGCACCAAGTCCGCGTGTTGATTTTCTACCAATATCTAATTTCACATCGGCATCACTCATGATTAACTGTTGCGCATCGGTATTAATCGCAATGAACTCAACACCTTTAAGCCCTGCTTCAATCATGCGATTGACAGCATTAACTCCACCTCCGCCGATACCAACGACTTTGATGACTGCCAAATAATTTTGCGGTGTTGCCACGGTTTCTCCTCACCCTAAATCTCTACTTGAGACTTAAAGTATTGCTACTTCGATTGCGTAAAAGTAAGACCGCATGCGGGTGCAAGCAAACACCGACACGATTTATTTCAATTTACTTACTAACACTGATGATCTACTTAGCAATCGGAGAAAGTGGTGATGATAAATCCAAAAGCTTTACTTTTGCATTTTCTGGAAGTGCCAGAAGTGCCCGTAATACTTTAACTTTTACAGGCACGTCTTGATTATTCCCCCACCTGACAATCAAATCCCCGCTACCCAATCCACGATGTTTGCTTTGAATAAACTGCGGCGAGGCAATAGTTATGGACTCAATATTTCCAAGTAAATCCCCCGGAAGACATTGAATAAATTGCGCAACGGCGTTCACGACATCATTGCTATATGACGAGAAGGTTATAACTGGATATTGGACATGACTTTTTGCAAAAAAGACAACTCCGGACTTATCGATTAATTTTGATTTCCCCGAGCCATCAATAAATTGGGCAATAGGCGTTCGTTCGATAACTCTTATAGAAACTGCGCCATGCAACCAATCGCGACTGATAGATGTTGACTCCACCCAATCAAGACCTGAAAGAGATCGCGACAAGGCGTGAACGTCGACTCGCGCAAGAGGCTCTCCTACGTGAAAATGTTTCGAGTCAGATAGAAGTTGCGCCGTTATTTCTGAAGTTCGGGGGGTTCCATCAATTGAAATGGATTTAACCGAAAGAAGAGTCGACCATCCAAGTAAATATCCCAGCAATACGAGAAGCAGAATGCATAAAGCAATCCCAGGAAAGTGTTTTAACTTTTTTCTAGTTGGCAAAGTTGGCAAAGCGCTCTCCGATTGCATGTAAGAGCTCTGGTCCAAGTGAGTTAACATCTCCAGCACCTAGGGTGAGGACCACATCTCCTGGAGAGACTGCTTTTGAGACCTCCTCAATGACTTCGATCATTGATGGCTGGTAGTGAAATTTTAATGGATCTCTATTTTGTGCGATCAAGAGTGAGGAGACGCCTTGTATTGAGGACTCGCTCGCTGCATAAATTTCCAGCAAATAGATCTGATCAGCCAGGTCAAGTGCTTCTGCGAATTCTCGAGCAAACATTTGCGTGCGAGTGAAACGGTGGGGCTGAAAAACGACGAAAACTTTTCCACCCGCCGCAAATCGTCTTGCCGTCTCCAATGTGACACGGACTTCAGTTGGGTGATGACCGTAATCATCGATGACCTTAACGTTGTTGGCTATTCCTTTGAGTTCAAAGCGACGCCTTGATCCACTGAACTCAGTTAACCCGGCCAATACTTCTGGCAGGCCAACCCCCAGGGCGTGAGTTGCCGCAAGTGCTGCCGCAGCATTTAAAAGATTATGTTCACCTGGAATGGTTAATACCAAATCGCCCAAAACTTTGCCCTTGTGAGTAATTCGGGCAACTCCAGAGCTAGCTTCGAGGTGAATTCTTGAAAGCTGGAAATCATTTTTAGGATTTTCTTTGCCGTACCTAATAATTCTTATGTCTTCTCTTATTCCAGCCGAAAGTAATTCTTCAAGATTTGCGTCATCTCCACAGGCAATCAAGAATCCACCTGGTTGGATTGAATTAATAAACTCCCGAAAGGCATCGGCCAGGACAGCGAGAGTGGCGAAGTGGTCAACGTGATCCAGCTCTAGATTTGTAATGATTGCGCCAGTGGGTTTGTAGGATAAAAAAGAACCATCAGATTCATCAGCTTCGGCTACAAAAATATCCCCACTTCCAAGGTGGGCATTTGTTCCAGAACTATTAATCATTCCACCGATTGCAAAAGAAGGATCTACTCCTGCTTTTTGCAATGCAACCGTAAGCATCGAAGTTGTCGTTGTTTTTCCATGCGTCCCGGCGACAGCAACAGAGCGCTTTCCTTGCATAACTAAAGCAAGCGCACTTGCGCGAGGCATAATCTCTGCGCCACGTTCTTTTGCCGCCAATAATTCTGGGTTTGTTCCGGAAATTGCAGAGGAGACCACGATTACATCTGCCCCTTCTTGATTGGCAGAACTATGTCCGAGAAAAATCGTTGCGCCTAAAGTTTCGAGTTGGGCTGTAACGATGGATTCTTTCGCATCAGATCCAGAGACCTTTAGTCCTTGAGCCAACATAATGCGTGCGATGCCGCTCATACCGGCTCCACCGATACCTATAAAATGAAAATGGGTTCTATTCACTTGCTCGCCTCCAAACTCGAAACCACAATCTCTCCAATTCGATCTGTAGCGTCAAGGGGATACAAGGGTTGGTTTTTTACGGCCGATCTCTTTTTCCCGGTCGACAACAATCCCAAGAGATTTTCGCTGAGCCATTGAGTGGTGAAATTCTTATTTGAAATCATCGTGGCGGCGTTTGCTGCAACAAGTTCCTCGCCATTTAATTTCTGTTCGCCATTTCCCACAGAAAGTGGGACCAGCAACGCGTAAGTTCCAATTACGCCAAGTTCGTGACAAGTTACCGCCCCACTTCTGCAAATAATGAGATCTGCCGATGCGTAAGCCTCCGGAATATCTGAAAAATATGGGACTGGGAGATACGACTCCGTGCTGCTAGGTAGGGCATTATTTCGACCCACCCCATGCACAACTTGAATACCACTCTTGGATATAAGCGACAAAGAATTTTCAATAACGCTATTGATGTGTTGGGAACCTAAGGAGCCCCCGAAAACTAAGACAATTGGCTTTTCAGGATTAAAACCCCACTCCTTCGCCTTCTTTACTCGAATTACATCTCGCTCGCTCTTACTCGTTTCTGCAATTTTACATATCTCGGCCCTAAGTGGAATACCCACGTAGCTCGCCGATTTCCAAGGCTCTCCGTACTGTCGCGTCTTTTCAAATGAAATCAAAGCTCTGCCACCGAGCCGCGCGCCCAGTCGATTTGCCCACCCTGGGTTGGCGTTTGCTTCATGAATAAGAATTTGTATCCCACGAAATCGAGCCATCACATAGATTGGCGAAGAGACATAGCCGCCGAAACCAATTACCAAGTCAGCGCCCTTCAAAACTGCGAAGGAATCAAGAAGAGACTTTGTGAACTTAAAAGGCCATACAAGTAGTCCGAATGAAACCCTTCGAGGAAATGGCGCCTTAGAAATTATCCTAAGCGGGAAACCGGCAGCTGGAACTAATTGGTTTTCTAGCCCCTTCAAAGTTCCTACAAATTCACATCTCACCTCTGGATGGTTCCCTTTGAGCCAATTAGCTACAGCCAGCGCCGGTTCAACATGACCTGCAGTGCCACCGCCCGCAAGAATTATCTTTTTATTTAACACGGCGCACCTGCCTTCTAGTCTCAATCTCAGCTTTCACTTCAGGATCTCGGCGCGATACATTGATGACAAACGCTATGGCCAGAAAATTCGCGATTAAAGATGAGCCTCCGTAAGAAATAAATGGCAGGGTCACTCCTACAACCGGAAATACACCGATGTCAGAAGCAATATTCACACTTACTTGGAATAGTAGCCATGCTCCAATTCCAGCACAGACATATCGGCTAAATAAATCTTTTGTGTGAAGCGCCGTTCGGAATATCCCGTACAGCAACGCAGCAAACAAGAGAAGGACTATAAGCGTCCCCACCAATCCGAGTTCTTCTCCAATGACAGAAAAAATGAAGTCAGTATTTGCCTCAGACAAATTGCCCCATTTTTGGCGGCTTGCTCCAAGACCTACCCCAAGAATTCCACCACTTGCCAAACCCATTACTGAGTGGGCTGTCTGCCATCCTGCAAATTTGTAAACTTGTGGATCGAAGGGATGCAGAACCGCCTGAAACCGGTGCAGACGATTTGGTTGAGTAATGATAAAAGCGAGTGCGAATGTCAGTCCCCCGAAGGAGATGAGAGCGAAGTGACGAAGCGGTGCGCCGCTAACAAAAATCATCGCCGCTGCGATTGACATAACAATAAGCGCACTTCCCAAATCCTTACCCAACATAATCATGACGAGCAACAATCCTGTCCCCGGTAACAAATACATGATCAGCTGGAACGGAGAGAATTCACGTTGTGGATTTGCTAAGACTCGATTCTCAAATTTCTTGAGTTGAAACGCACAGAATAGAATTAAGCCCAACTTCGCGAATTCAGAAGGTTGCAAGGTAAATGGGCCAAGGCCAATCCAAGAACGGTTGCCATTTATCTCTTTGCCAATCACTGGAAGCTGAGGAAGAAGTAGGCCTATGAAACTAAGTGGAATGGCGATTCGAGCAAGTTTCTCCCAAATATCAATCTTCATACGAGATGCAACCCGCGTCAAAAATAGGGCAATAGCTAAAAATAGAAGCTGCTTAAGAAATATTGAGTATGTTGACCCTGTTTGCTCAAATGATTTAACCGATGATGCAGATAAGACCATGATTAAGCCAAGCCCAGAAAGCGCTGTTACCGAAGTGAGGATTATGAAATAAGGCGCTGACGCCCTAGAAAGATAATGTGAATAACGGCCCATCATGCTCCCGCTACCTCAAGAACAGCTTTTGCAAAGAGTTCTCCTCGTTCTGCATAAGAGGTGAATTGATCCATTGAGGCACAGGCAGGGGCCAGCAAAACAACATCACCAGCACGGGCAAATTTTCTGCATTCGGCTACAACTTGTTTCATCAGCTCGGCTGGACTCTTACTCTCTTCAATAACCTTCACCGGAATATTTGGTGCAAATTCCCTCAGAGCTGAATGGATCAATTCTCTATCTTCGCCAATCAGAACTACTGCTTGTAAGCGAGGGGTTGCCCGCCTCACGAGCTCTTCCATACTTGCCCCCTTGGCAAGCCCACCGGCTATCCACACAACTTTCTCTTGCGAGAGTATCGACGCAATTGCCGCATGAGGATTTGTTGCCTTTGAGTCATTGACCCAAGTGATCCCGTCCTTCTCTAACACAGTCTCAATTCTGTGATGATCTAGGACGAACGTTGCTAAACCGACTTTGATATCCTCGTGAGAAATTCCAATTGCACGCGCCAAGCCAGCGGCTGCCAAAGCATTTGAAACGTTGTGCGGGACCGCAGGCTTTATATCCGACAATTCGGCCAGCATCTGTGCGTGAGCGGGATCAACAACAAATGCACGATCAACCAAGATTTCCTCAACCAAACCAAGTTCTCCAGGCTCTGGAGTTGCCAAAGAGTAAAAAATCTTCTTGCCCCTCCATGATGATGACCTGTTTGCGACTTCGACATCATCAGCATTGAGAACTGCGAGATCTGAGTAAGAAAGTAAGCTCATTTTTGAATTTGCGTATGAATCGAAAGTTCCATGCCAATCGATGTGATCTTCAGCGATATTTAGGACTGCGCATGCGGCATACCTTGCTTCACTGCTCCACTCAATCTGAAAAGATGATAGTTCGAGCGCGAGAAAGTCATAAGGCTCATTCGCGGAGAGAGCTTGAATTACTGTAACACCCACATTTCCACAAGAAATACCGTTAATTCCAGCTGCTACAAAAATGGAGTCCAACATTTGAACAGACGTCGTTTTCCCATTTGTGCCAGTTAGGGATACCCACTTTTGCAGTGGAGCGACTTCTAGTTTCACTCGCCACGCAAAATCAATTTCACTTATCAACTCTGTATTTGTGGCTCGTAGTTTTTGAATAATGGGATGATTCGCATTCCAGCCAGGGGAAACTATTGCTAGGTCAATTTCTTCGTTAAAGGAGCTTTGAGATTCTATGCCTTCGATTGTCTTAGATTTATCATCGAGGATGATTGGAGTTATGCCGAGATTTATCAAATATTTTGCAGTGGCTGCTCCAGTAATCCCAGCGCCTAATACTGCTATTTTTCGAGACTGGAGTTCACCAAGAAACGACATTTCAAGATACGACCCATTGCGCATAGAACAACCCAAGGCCGGCGGCAACGCTTAGCCCTGCAATAATCCAAAACCGGATAACGATTGTTACCTCAGCCCAACCGAGCAATTCAAAGTGATGGTGAAGTGGCGCCATTCGAAATACGCGTTTGCCGCCGGATAATTTGAAGTAAACAGTTTGAATGATTACCGACATCGTGATGATTACAAAAAGGCCACCAAGGGCAACTAAGAGAAGTTCGGTGCGCAAAGTAATTGCTAGGCCAGCGATCGCTCCCCCAAGAGATAATGAACCTACATCGCCCATAAAGATCTTTGCCGGGGATGTGTTCCACCACAGAAAGCCAGCACAAGCGCCTGCAAATGCTGCGGCCAGAACTGCAAGGTCGAGTGGATCTCGTACTTCATAACAGCGGCCAACAGCGGTCAGCGCGCAGCTTTGACGAAACTCCCAAACTCCAATCATGACAAATGCTAAGAAAGTCATAATTGATGTTCCACTTGCTAGGCCATCAAGTCCATCTGTGAGATTTACGCCATTACTTGTACCGATGACCAAGAAAATTACCCACAAAACTACGAGCGCTGCAGCAAGTTTAATTGATGTATCTCGTACCGTCGAAAAGTGCATCGAGATTGGCGATAAGCCGTAACTATCTGAAAAGTGAATCCCTGCAATACCAAATAGTGCGGCGACCAGAGTTTGCCCAAGAAGCTTCTGCCTAGATCGCAAACCAAGGGAGCGCTGTTTAACAATTTTCAACCAGTCATCAATAAATCCAACAATTCCTAATCCAATGACAAGCCCAAGTACAAGTAGTGCTGATGTGCTGACTCGCACGCCATCTAAAAGGTGGCTGCTGAAATATCCGATACTTGACGCAAGAATTAGGACTACACCGCCAATAGTTGGTGTTCCCCGTTTTGTGTGATGGGACTGAGGTCCATCATCGCGAATCATTTGTCCGTAGCCACGTTTGCCAAGAAAACGAATGAGTGCTGGGGTGAAAAGAAAACTCAAGAGAGTGGCAACGGAACCTGCTACAAGAATGCCTTTCAATTCTCTCCCCCTTCATTTGCAACCCTTTGCGATACCGCTACAAGAAGTTTTTCAGCTAATTCATCCAAGTGTTCAGCTCTTGATGCTTTTACCAACACAATATCTCCGTGAGAAAAATATTTACTGAGCCCTAAAGCTTCTTCTTGTGTTAAGAAATAGTGCGTTGTCATCTCATCCCCTGCGGCAAAATCCAACTCCAACCCTTTTAGGTATAGATCACTTCCGATAGAAATAAGTTGATCTATCCCCAAGTCAGAGGCGAGTCTGCCAATACGTAGATGATCTTCGGCTTCTGACTCGCCGAGTTCATGCATCTTGCCGAGAAAAGCCCACGAGACACCGCCTCGCTCTTGTGCCAACAACGCGAGGGTTCGAAGCGCCGCTGAAGTGCTCTCCGGATTAGCGTTATAGCTGTCATTAATGATCAAAATTCCACCTTCATCGTGGAGTTCCATACGCCATTTGCTAGAAATATCAGCGGTAGAAAGAGAGGCAGCAATTGATTCAATTGAGAGTCCTAAAGAGGTCGCAACCGCAGCAGCTCCAAGCGCGTTGGATATCTGGTGAAGGCCCAATAGTCTCAAGCTCACAGGCGCGCGCCCCTCAGGTGTCACCAAATCAAAATGTGCGCGACCTTCGCGAGCCTCAATATCAGCCGCGCGAACGGTGCTTGCCGCGTTCTCACCAAATGTTATTGATTTGACTGCTAGACCTTCAGCCATGTGTGGTGTGAATACATCGTAGGTACCGAGGACAGCGGTGCCCGAATCAGGTAACGCTTTGATGAGTTCACCTTTTGCTGCGGCTATCTTTTCTTGAGATCCAAACTCGCCAACGTGAGCGCTACCGACCGTAAGAACCAAGCCAATTGTGGGCTTAGCTATCGAACATAAGAACTCAATATCGCCCTCATGACGCGCTCCCATTTCTACAATGCAATACTTTGTTTGATCGGTGCACGTCAGAATGGTTAGCGGAACGCCAATCTCATTATTAAATGAGCCAACGGGCGCAACTGTCTCTCCATCGGTCGAGAGAATATGTCGCAATAAATCCTTAGTGGTGGTCTTTCCTTGAGATCCAGTCAATCCGATAAAAATTGTTTCTTGAACTTTACTTCGCATGTACGTTGCTAGTGCTGTGAGAGCCTTACCCACATCCTCAACTTGTATCGAAGGCAAATCCAATACCTCGGTGGTAATTACAAATTCTGCGCCAGCCAAAATTGCTTCTGCGCAATATGTATTGCCATCCACTCTTTCACCTGGAAGTGCGAGAAAGAAGCTTCCCGGGCGCGCAAGCCTTGAATCGATCACTGGAAGAGCCGAGGTGAACTTGGCCTTATCGAGATTTCGCACAGTTGCGTTTAAAGCTTTCGCAATTTCTTCAAATGTCAATGGAATCATGTGAGGCGCTCAATCGCTCTGGCCAGCTCAACACGATCGTCAAATGGGTATTTAACTTGATTTATTTCTTGCCCGACCTCATGTCCTTTACCCAAAAGAATTACAGTGTCACCGGGTTGCGCTTCAGCCACAGCAATCGCTATCGCGCCCCTTCGATCCATTTCAATGACGGCCTTTTCTCCTAGTTCGATTCCGGAGCTCATTTGATCAATAATTGATTCAGGGCTTTCGCTGCGAGGATTATCAGAAGTGAGTACTGCTAAATCAGTTCCAGCCACCAAGGCTGCTCCCATGATTGGTCGCTTTGATGCATCTCGATCTCCGCCGCAGCCCAAAATACCAATAACTTTTCCGGGTGTTATTTCCCGTACAGCTGAGAGAACGCGTTCAACTGCATCCGGTGTATGTGCATAATCAACGAGAGCCAAGAACTGCTGACCAATATCTACCTTTTCCAAACGCCCAGCTGGCCCTTGAAGAAGGTGCAAATTAGCCGAAATTTCAAGTGGATCAACACCGCTCTCAACCGCCAAAGCAACCGCCATCAGCACATTGTCTAG
>Ga0114964_10000795_pt1 | contig 23587 bp, 22 predicted proteins | sample C_131016_MF_Meta_FD_92638 | JGI IMG/M metagenome (GOLD analysis project Ga0114964, IMG submission 92638) | Freshwater microbial communities from Lake Croche, Canada to study carbon cycling - C_131016_MF_MetaG | ecosystem: Environmental > Aquatic > Freshwater > Lake | place: Lake Croche, Canada...
TGGCCGGTGGTTGATGGCCAAGGCACGCATGGCGGCTATTGCGGCCCGGCTGTGAAGCCGATTGCGCTCAATATGGTGGCCGAAATTGGCCGCGATGCCGAGACGCGTGGCCTGCCGATTTCGGCCATTGGCGGGGTTACGACCTGGAAAGACGCCGCCGATTATATCGCAATGGGCGCGGGCAATGTGCAGGTCTGCACCGCGGCCATGACCTACGGCTTTAAAATCGTCGAGGAAATGATTTCGGGTCTCTCGAAATTTATGGACGAGAAGGGTTATCAGACGACGGAAGATTTCCGCGGCTTGGCCCTGCCAAAGGTCACGGATTGGCAATATCTCAATTTAAATTACGTCGTAAAAGCCTCGATTGATCAGGATTTATGCATTTCCTGCGGCCGTTGCCATCAAGTGTGCGAAGATACCTCGCATCAGGCGATCACCAATATGGTCGATGGCAAGCGCAAATTCGTCGTCAAAGATGAGGAATGCGTCGGCTGTAATCTCTGCGCCATCACCTGCCCGGTGCAAGACTGCATCACCATGGTACCACAGACCAAAGGCACCGATCCGCGCACCGGTTTCGAGTACGGCAGGCCTTATGCGAATTGGACCACGCATCCTAACAATCCGGGAGCGAAAGCTCGTTAACTTCCTTCTCCCTCTCGGAGAAGGAAATCCGGATCCTTAAATGATCACCCCTCTGAGCAACGTCTCGATCACCTGCTGCTTGGCCGTCTCAAACTGTTCGTCCGATAAAGGCTTGCCGCCGTTCAGAGCCACCATCTGCCCTTCAAAATCGGCATAATGCTGGGTGGTGGCCCAGATCATGTAGAAAAAATATCGCGGCTCTATTGCGACGAGCCTGCCGTCAGCAATCCAGCGTTTGACAATCGCTTCGCGCGATTGGATCCAAGCGAGCAGGGTGGTCTCTAAAAAGTCGCCAATCACCGGCGCGCCGCGTAAAATCTCGTTCGCCCAGATGCGCGAGCCTAAGGGATCCGTGCGGGCCAAATCCATTTTGGCGCCGATATAGCTTCTCATCGCCGCTTCCGGATCGTCGGTTTCATCGAAAGACGAGGCAGCAGAAAGCCAATCGACCAAGATTTGTTCGGTGACAAAGCGATAAAGTGCTTCTTTGGTGGCAAAGTAATAATGAAGATTGGCCTTCGGTAGGCCGGCCCGTCTCGCGATCTCGGCGGTCGTGGCGCCTTTAAAGCCGAATTCCGCGAACACCGAACGCGCCGCATCGAAAATGCTTTTTTCCCGACCCTCGCGAACCGACAGACGGGATGATGTTTGAACAGGTTCCGGCATTGATTTCCTTAAGGCTTTTCCCCGATGATGAATTGTTGGTTTATTTTTTTCACAATGAATTGACCGATTGGTCAAACTTATCATAGCCTTCGAAAAGTCCCAGTAACAAGCCGGAGGCACTCATGGCCGCTCTCTCCAATCTCCGCATCAACAGCGCAAGGCTGTGGGACAGTTTGATGGAGATGGCCAAGATTGGCGGCACGCCCAAAGGCGGCTGTAAACGGTTGACACTCACTGATCTCGACAAGCAGGGCCGTGAGCTGTTCACGAAATGGTGCGAAGCTGAAGGCTGCACCGTGTCGGTCGACCGGATGGGCAATATGTTTGCTCGCCGCGCGGGAACGGACGATTCGTTGCCACCCGTGATGATGGGGAGCCATCTCGACACGCAGCCGACGGGTGGCAAGTTTGACGGCGTACTCGGTGTGTTGGGTGCTCTCGAAGTCATTCGCTCCATGAACGATATGAAGATCAAGACCAAACATCCGGTGGAAGTCGCCAATTGGACCAATGAGGAAGGCTCGCGCTTTGCGCCTGCCATGGTCTCGTCGGGTGTATTTGCGGGTGCCTATACGGAAGAGTTCGCGTATTCGCGGGTCGATTCCGAGGGTAGAACACTCGGCGATGAATTGAAGCGCATCGGCTTTCAGGGTGACTTACCGACGGGAGGCCGTCCGATCCATGCATTTTTCGAACTTCATATCGAGCAGGGCCCCATTCTCGAGGCCGAGGAGATGGATGTCGGCGTTGTCACCCACGGCCAAGGCCAGCGCTGGTATGAAATCAAACTCACCGGCTTTGAAAGCCATGCCGGTTCAACACCGATGCCGCGCCGCAAGGATGCGCTCTTGGGTGCTGCACGTATTGTGGAACTTGTTAACCGGATCGGCTTGGCCCATTCGCCGCTGGCCGTTGCGACGGTGGGTATGCTGAACCCCTATCCCAATTCGCGCAATGTAATTCCGGGCGAAGTATTTATGACGATCGATTTCCGCCATCCCGAAGAGCCTACTCTGGTGGCCATGGACCAGGCCTTAGCGGATGGTGTTAAGGCGATTGCGGATGGCATTGGATTGAGCTTCGAGATCAAGGAAGTGTTTAATTACAAGCCTGTCGCGTTCGATCACGGCTGCGTGGAAGCGGTACGGCGTGCGGCCAAGCATTTTGGCTATAAGCACCGTGACATTGTCTCTGGCGCGGGCCATGATGCCTGCTATCTCGCCCGTGTGGCACCAACCTCGATGATCTTTACGCCCTGTGTCGATGGTATCAGCCACAATGAGGCGGAAGATATTTCGGAGGCATGGGCCAGTATGGGCACCAATGTCTTGATGCATGCCGTGTTGGAAAAGGCCGAACTGGTCGCCTGATTTCTTGTTGAGGAGAAGCTTCATGTCCACCGTGATCAAGGGCGGAACGATTGTCACCGCAGACCGGACGTTTAAATCGGATATCCTCATTGAGGGCGAGAGCATCACCGCCATCGGCACGGGGCTTTCCGGCGATAACGTGATCGACGCCACCGGCACTTACATTATGCCCGGCGGAATTGATCCGCATACCCATCTCGATATGCCGTTTATGGGCACAAATTCTGCCGACGATTACGAAAGCGGTACCAAAGCGGCGCTTTCTGGCGGCACCACGATGGTGGTGGATTTCTGCATTCCCGGCAATGGTCAACGCCTGATGGATGCGTGGAAAGATTGGGATGTGCGCTCGTCTAAAGCTGCGACCGATTTTTCTTATCATATGTGCATCACCTATTGGAGTGATCAGGTTCGCGACGATATGGCGGAAGTGGTGAAGCACGGTGTCACCACGTTCAAACATTTCATGGCCTATAAAGGCGCGTTGATGGTGAATGATGACGAGATGTTCGCCTCCTTCCAGCGCTGCGCCGAACTCGGCGCGATGCCGCTGGTGCATGCCGAGAACGGCGATGTGGTGGCGGCTTTGCAGAAGAAATTGCTCGCCCAAGGCGTTACGGGGCCGGAAGGCCACGCCTATTCACGGCCGCCGGAAGTGGAAGGCGAAGCCGCCAACCGCGCCATTATGCTGGCCGATGCCGCAGGCGTGCCGCTCTATATCGTGCATGTTTCCTCGATCCCCGCACATGAAGCCGTCGCGCGGGCCCGCGCGCTCGGCAAGCGCGTTTATGGCGAACCTTTGATCCAGCATCTCGTGTTGGACGAGAGCGAATACATGAACAAGGATTGGGTACATGCCGCAAGGCGCGTCATGTCGCCGCCCTTCCGCGACAAGATCAATCAGGATGATCTCTGGAACGGCTTGCGTGCCGGATCGCTGCACGTCGTGGCGACCGACCATTGCGCCTTCACGACCAAGCAAAAGGAAATCGGGCTGAATGATTTCACCAAAATCCCGAACGGAACCGGGGGGTTGGAAGACCGTATGCCCGTGCTGTGGACGCATGGTGTAGCGACCGGCCGCATGACGATGAATGAATTTGTGGCGGTGACCTCGACCAATATCGCCAAGATCCTGAATCTATATCCCAAAAAAGGGGCGATTGCGGTGGGGGCCGATGCCGATCTCGTGATCTGGGATCCGGAGGCAACCAAAACGATTAGTGCCGCAACTCAGGTTTCCGCCATTGATTACAACGTGTTTGAAGGCCTGAAGCTGAAAGGTCTGCCCCGCCTGACGCTTTCGCGTGGTGAAGTGGTGTATGAAGGCGGCAAGGTGACGGGGAGAACGGGGCGCGGTAAATTTGTTGCCCGTCAGCCTTTCCCTGCCGAATCCAAAGCGCTTTCGACGTGGAAAGAGCTGACCCAACCGAAGAAAGTCGCCCGCTGAATGACCACGTCCGTTATTGAAGCGTCGCATCTCTCTTTAACATTTGAGACAAATGATGGGCCAGTGCATGCGCTTTCCGATGTGTCGCTCGATATCCAAAAGGGTGAATTTGTTTCGCTGATCGGACCTTCCGGGTGCGGCAAAACCACTCTTTTGCGGGTGATTGCCGATCTTGAGCAGCCTTCGGAAGGTGACATCAGCATAAATGGCATGAGTCCGCATGAGGCGAGGTTGAACCGCGCCTATGGCTATGTGTTCCAATCGCCCGCACTCTATCCGTGGCGAACCATCGGCAAGAATATCGCATTGCCTTTGGAAATTATGGGCTTTTCGAAAGCGGAGCGCGACGACCGCGTGCGCAAGGGGTTAGATCTTGTCAACCTGACCGGATTTGAAAACAAATTCCCTTGGCAACTATCCGGCGGTATGCAGCAACGCGCTTCGATTGCGCGGGCTTTGTCGTTTGATCCTGATCTCTTGCTCATGGATGAGCCGTTCGGCGCGCTGGACGAGATTGTGCGGGACAAGCTCAACGAGCAATTGTTGCGGCTCTGGGAAAAAACCCAAAAGACGGTGGTGTTTGTTACGCATTCCATTCCCGAGGCGGTATTTTTGTCGACCAAAATCGTGGTAATGTCACCGCGACCGGGGAAAATTCACGACATCGTTCCTTGCCATTTTCCGCGTGACCGGACGCTCGATATCCGCGAAACACCTGAATTTATTGATGTTGCCAATCGGGTTCGTCAAGGCCTGCGCGAGGGTCATTCTTATGCCGATTAAGCGGGAGGCGTACCCATGCTGACCTCGCTTTGGCAGGGCAAAACACTGCCGGTATTGACGGTGTGCGCCATCATCACCGTGTTTTGGTATCTGGGTTCGATCTGGCTGAATGCGGATATGCAGCGCATGTTGTTTGAGAACAATGGCAACCCGTCTTATTCCACAGCCGAACTGATTGAGGGTACACTTACCCAGGAAAAGCCCAAACTGCCGACACCTTTGCAAATTCTCGCGGAACTGAACAAGACCGTGCTTGAAACGGCGCCCACATCCAAACGCAGCCTCGTCTATCACGGCTCGGTGACGCTTTCGGCGACCCTATTGGGCTTTTTGATAGGCTCTACGCTGGGTATGGCGCTTGCCATTGTGGTGGTTCATTCCAAAAGCCTTGATCGCAGCCTGATGCCTTGGGTCGTGGCTTCCCAAACCATCCCGATTATTGCACTGGCTCCGATGATTGTGGTGATCATGAACCAGTTTGAAGTCACGGGGCTTTTACCAAAAGCCGTGATTGCCGCTTACCTTTCCTTTTTTCCCGTCACCGTGGGCATGGTGAAAGGCTTGCGATCACCCGATCCGTTGCAGCTTGATGTGATGCGGACCTATTCGGCGAACCAAATCCAAACCTTCGTGAAACTGAGGGTTCCTGCGGCGATGCCGTTTCTGTTTGCGAGCTTGAAGGTTGGGGTGGCCGCGAGCCTTGTCGGGACGGTAGTGGCGGAACTGACCAAGAGCGAGGATGGCGGCTTTGGCGCCCGTTTACTGGGCGGCTCCTATTATGGTCAGACGATCCAGATTTGGGCCGCTTTATTTGCCGCCGCGGTCTGCGCTTGGGTGCTGGTTAGCCTTGTAGGCGTTGTCGATCGTGTTGTTACGCGGTCGATGGGGGCGCGGCCATGAAATTCCATCGCCCGCTTGTCCTGTTGGCTGGAGCGCTCGCCATTTTTGCAGCCGTCAGCCCGATGGATTACGGGATTGATGGGCTGGCCATCGGCGATCATCTATGGAGCCGGATGATCTTTAGCCTGCTAGGCATTGCCAGTCTCCGCGATAGCCAAGACACGCCGCAACCTGCCAATGCGGTTTGGAATATCCCCTTTGCAACGCTATTTGCTTCGATGGAAATTGTCAGTCTGGCGCATTTGGATGGTGTCCGCGGTTGGGGCTTTTTCTGCGCTGTAGGTGCAGTTTGGCTCGGTGCTTGGCGGTCTGTCGATGTCATTGTCGAGAGGACGCCGAAACTCGGCACACGCGCACGGTTCATGCGGATGTTAGCCCCCGTCGCCTTTGGCGCAACGCTTTTGGTTTTATGGGAGGTGCTAACGCTCAGCTTGGGCGTCCCAAAAGTCATCCTGCCGGCGCCTTCGGCCATTCTCTTTCGGCTGGTCACTTCCGTGCCGCTGATGGCTGCTGATTTTCTCCAGACCGTACAAGGGATTTTGGCCGGCTATCTGATCGGCTGCGGCGCGGGTGTTGTAGTCGCCATTCTGATCGATCGCGTGCCGTTTTTGCAACGCGGATTGTTGCCCCTCGGCAATCTGTTCTCGGCGCTGCCGATTGTGGGCGTGGCACCCATTATGGTGATGTGGTTCGGCTTTGACTGGCCGTCGAAAGCCGCCGTTGTTGTGATTATGACGTTTTTTCCGATGCTCGTGAATACGGTCGCGGGGCTTTCTGCCGCAGGTCACATGGAACTCGATCTGATGAAAACCTACGGGGCTAGCTACCGGCAGACGCTTTTGAATCTGCGCCTGCCCGCCGCCTTACCGTTCATTTTTAACGGGCTGAAAATCAATTCAACGCTGGCTTTCATCGGCGCGATTGTGGCAGAATTTTTTGGCACACCAATTGTCGGAATGGGGTTCAGAATCAACACCGAAGTCGGGCGCATGAACATCGATATGGTGTGGGCGACGATTGTGGTGGCGGGGGTCGCGGGTTCTCTGTTTTACGCACTCTTGACGGCGGTTGAGCGGCGGGCGACCTTTTGGCATGCATCCTATCGCCAAGGTTCCTAGGAAATTTAAGAATTGAATGCCTCTTTCAAAAGGTATTCGAATGCGGGGGCGAAAGCCCGTAACAAAGGGGAGAGTCGTTATGAGGAAGATCGTTTTGGGGATGATGGCCTTGGCCGGTTTTGGCGTTGCCTCGGCACACGCCGCCGACAAGGTTACGCTTCAGTTGAAATGGGTCACGCAAGCCCAATTCGCTGGTTATTATGTGGCGAAAGACAAGGGTTTTTATAAGGACGCCGGCATAGACATCGTGATCAAGCCAGGCGGCCCTGACATTGCACCGGAGCAGGTGATCGCAGGCGGTGGTGCCGATGTGATCACGACATGGATGCCGCCAGCTTTGGCAGCCCGTGAAAAGGGCGTCCCGCTCGTCAACATTGCACAGCCGTTCAAGCGTTCGGGCATGATGCTGACCTGCCGCGCTGAAACCGGCATCAAGTCACCGGCTGATTTCAAGGGCCGCACGCTTGGCGTCTGGTTCTATGGGAATGAATATCCGTTCCTTAGCTGGATGTCGAAGCTCGGCCTCAAGACCGATGGTTCGGCCAACGGCGTAAAAGTGTTGAAGCAGGGCTTCGACGTCAACCCGCTGCTCCAGAAGCAGGCCGATTGCGTTTCGACCATGACCTATAACGAATATTGGCAGGTCATTGACGGCGGTATTCCAGCCGACAAGCTCGTCGTGTTCAAATATGCCGATCAGGGTGTCGCTACCATGGAAGACGGCTTGTATGTCATGGAAGACAAGCTGAAAGATCCGGCTTTCGTCGAGAAAATGGCCAAATTCGTCTCGGCTTCGATGAAGGGCTGGGCTTGGGCACGCGAACACTCGAAGGAAGCGGCTAAAATCGTTCTTGATAACGATGCCTCAGGTGCCCAGACCGAAAAGCACCAGATCCGCATGATGGACGAGATCAACAAGCTGACCGAAGGCTCGAACGGCAAGCTCGATCCGGCCGATTACCAGACCACGGTCAAGACACTGCTCAGCGCCGGTTCCGATCCGGTCATCACCAAAGAGCCTGTGGGTGCCACCACCAATGTGGTGATCGACAAAGCACTGGCAATGAAGTGACGCTTTAAGGAGCGCGGGCCTGCCGGCCCGCACTCATCTTGATCCGCAGCGGGGCAACCTGCTGCGGATTTTTTTAAAACCAGCTGGCGGCGAAGCCCCCAAGCCACATCCCCAAACCAAACCATGTGTGCGCCACCAGATTCAGCGCTCTGATCTTCCAGGGGTTCGCGCGCTTGGATGCCGCCCAACCCGCGCCCATACCGGGCGGGAGCAAAAACCAGCCTGCGCCGACGGTTATCCAAGCCAGCACCAAAGACGGCAACAGAGTGGGGTGGGACGACCATTCCCCGCCTGCGATGAGTACCAAAGCCCCGCCATAGACGATGCCCGTACCATAATGCGCGATCCAACCTGCCGCATTCTCAAACGAAAACGCATCCGCCGCACCGATATCGTCGTGAAACACTTTGCCGCGCGGCAGATGGAGGAACCACCGGCCTACCGGTGCCCAATTCGGTTTGGCTTGGCCGAAATAGCGGTAGAGAACAATCGCCCAAACATCCATCGCGGCGGTTCCGGCGATTCCGATCACCAGGGAGCGGAGTATAAAATCAGTCATTTTCGGGCCTCATGAAAACCATGACGTTCTTTCTGCCCTGCCGTACAGTTGGTGTCGAGACAGTCCGACCCGGGCGCTCTCAGGAAAGCGGCGCGTCGGGCAAATTGAGCAGATAAACGGAGAGGTTCAAAATTGTGGCAAACGCCACCCAGAAGACGTAGGGCATTTGCGAGGCTGCCGCCCATTCGTCGATTTGGGCAAAGACCAAAATCATCGCCATCAGCGTTAATTCGAGCGCAACGATGACAAGCAATGCCCAACCGGGACTGTGGAGACCAAAGAACACCACGGACCACAGCGCATTCAAAACCAATTGTACGGCGAAAAAACCCAAGGCCGGTTTCAGCAACGGCGTGTGGCGCGCAACCCCAAGCACGCGCCAGCAGCTCCATATCATCAAGAGATAGAGGCTGGTCCATACCGGGCCAAACACCCAATTGGGTGGATTGAACGACGGCTTGTTAATGCCGGCATACCAGGTCGGAATATTCGGGATCGTAGCGGTTGTTCCGATATACCCTGCGGCAATCACCAAAGCTGCGATGATGCCGAGCTCCATGCTGCGCCGAAGCGCTGAAACCGTTCCGTCGGACGATGGTGCTACGTGTTCGCCTGCCATGGTTACTCGCATCCCCCTGGGATCAGGCGAAAGCTTACACGAAGCAGGGCCAAAAGCGAAAATCAAATTTTATCCCCTAAACCCAAAACATTACCTTTACCGGTAAGCGCGAGAATGGCCTTTTGTATTTTAAAAATTAACGATTGGCTTTTTATAAACCAATTGAGTAACAGGTTTAAACGTATATCGGTGCAACTGGGAACGAAGAGTTCGAGGTTTTTATGTCAGATCAAACGTTGATTGGTCAGTTATCGTCTCTCTCCGAAGACCAGAAGCTCAAATTAATTGATAATATTGAGGCTAAATTGGTGGTCGAGGCGGGTTCGTCCATGATTACGGTGAAAGACCTTCTCAAATTGAACGTTGGATCGATCATTGAGCTTGACCGCTTGGCGGGCGAGCATCTCGATGTCAGGATCAACGACACGTTGCTGCTCAAAGGCGAGATCGTTACCATCAGCGAATCATTGGGGATCCGGATCACAGATATCATCAACCATGACGAACGGGCCCGTCAGGGACGTTAACGGGATTGGGACAGACCCCAACTGGTCTTGCCCGCGACATCACGTTGGCCGAGCGTTCGGGTTTCGGGCGCTTCGTTCCACGCTGAGCCCTTGTCGACCCTATCACTGCGCCGCGATCGGCCTGTCCGTCATGGCTCGATTCAATAGACCCTTTCCAAATGGACCCACACCATGCCAACCATCACGCTGACCGGACAGGGGCTTTGCCTCATCTTCACCGAAATCAGCGAAACGCTCGCGGCTGAGATCACATCCAAACGGATTGAGGAGGCCGTTTTCGAGCAACTGACCTCGGCCGAGTATTACGATAGCGGTTTGGTGGGGGATTTTACCCTTCAGGTTGACCAACAACCAATCGACCTGACGGCCATTGGGTTCGATGCGCATCGGTCGACACAAGTCATCCCGCTGGGTGTTCGAGGAAAATGCTATTTTGTCGGTGAAATTCTCGAACAGGGGGATTGGTTTACCTATGAGAGCGCCGCGCCGTTTGACCCCGCCACGCTCTATCCGGAAACGATCGTTTACGCGTTGGGCGGTGGCTCGGCGGTCACGCTGACCAAGGTATTTTATGGCGGAACCCCTTCCGAGATTGCAACGGTCGAACGCGAGAAGGCGTATTATGTCGTGATGGGCGACGGGGCGAGGCGCGAAATCCGCTTAACGGATGTTTGACTCTTAGCCCATGCGGGTAAGCGTTTAGGGTCTGACGGGAGCGAACGGCCGGCCTCTTGGATGGCCTCAAGTCGAAACCTTGCGTTTTGCCCCTTCGACAGGAAGGCGGCGATATGGAAGGAAGACGTAGACCCTGCCTTCCTGTGACCACTACCGGCGAGAACGCCCCTTTTAAGGTTTCGCGGGGGTCTTCCATGCTGGATTAAGAAGTGTAATAATCAACATCAGTCGTTTCCTTTGATTGTGATGTGCCGATAATTATGGCTCCGTTGAATGAGGTTAGCGATGATTGATATAAATATGAGATGATCTATCATTAACAAATATTAAGGCGCTTTTTAAAAAACTAATCTGGAGTTTTTGAAAATGAAACAATTAACGGCGAGAGCCTTATTGATTGGTTTGGTACTTCTGGTCTCACACCCTGTTTATGCTGCCGACTTTGGCGTGAAGTTTCAATGGTGCGATTATAGTGCACAGTTTAATGTGGCCAATGTTCCGAAAGGAACCCAACAATTAAAATTCAAAATGGTAGATTTGGATGTTCCGTCTTTTAATCATGGCGGAGGAACGGTAAATTATACCAATCAGAAACAGATTGATTGTGGCGTCATTTCTGGAAGCACGGGAAAGTATACCCCTCCGTCACCTCCGTCAGGATCGCACACTTACGAGTGGACCGTTTCTGCGGTGGATAAGGATGGAAAAGAACTTGGCGCCGCAAAAGCTTCGAGAAAATTTCCCGAATAATGTGTGCTGTCTTCGTTATATCATCCAAGCGATGGATCTAAACAGAAAAACCTATCCCGCGGTATAGGTTTTCGTTAGACTCCGCCTCCCATATGGTACGTCGATTATCGACTGAAATCTTAACCCGCTGGGATAGGATTGGATAAGATTGGTCTGACATTTTTGATTGCATTCAAAGACGCACCGTTTCTATCACGCTCGAAGAGTGAACGATCATCTAAATTATATTTAATGCCTATCATTACACCCAAATTATTTTGATAATTTAAGAGGTAACCTTCATATAAAATACTATGATTCAAGTAGTCTATATTACTAAATAAAGAAAAATTTGATCGAGGAAATTTGTATTCGGCTTTTGTACCTATATTATAGGTGGTAAATTTATAACTGGTTCCAGCAAAGGTTAGGTTTTGTTGGTCAAACCCTAAATTTACCGATGTCATTAAATTGGGAAAGGGGAAATATCTAAAATCGACGTTGACTATAAAACCATCGGAATTTGTTGTATAATAAATAATGTCGTTTTCTAATTGTTGGTAACCTAATTGACAGTAAAGCGTGAATTCGTTGAAAAAATATTGACCCTCTACGCCGACAATTTTGTTAAATTCTGAGTCAGTATAGCTCGCACTGGAGCTTACTTCTTTTATTTGGTAATTTGAATATTGACCGAAAATACCCAATAGACCTTTGGATGAATCCCTCCAATAGGTATGAAGTGACAATTGTTTATTCTGTGAATTTATATCGGTATTTTCGAAATCATTATAGTTGGAATTATAAATACCATCGAACTGAAACCCATAATCATTTATAAAATCTTTTTGTAATGTAATTTGTGTACGTATAAAATGTACCTTTTACATCCAAATATACAAACGTTCCTGAATTCATTCCATATCCCATTGATACGAAACCATCAAAATTAGTTTTTGATGCGGTCGTCGGATCTTTTTGTGGTTTTGGAATTTCATCGGCGTACGCCACCGATACACAAAGGAGGGATGACAGGATTAAGGAGGATTTCAACTGCATACGCCACCGAGGTACAAAAAAGGAATAACATCACTACACACATGACCCTTTCATCCCAGGATAAGACGTTTTGTCACAATAGCAAATATAATCCCCCGCGGTCGCTCAACGGTGAAACCATTGGACACCCATGGGCTTGTCCATTGGTCGCGTGCCCAGGTCATTTCAGATCGAGATCGTGAGATTTGGAAGTGCCAGTCAAACCAATTATCAAACACTACCGAAAGGGACGATCCAAGTGAGTGTCTAAGTGAAAATCCGTTATAACTCGTCTTAGCTTTTAGTTAGACCCCACCTGCCACATTGCGCGGTATATTACTTATTGATTTTACTGAGTTTTTGGTGGAGCCAGGCGGAATCGAACCGCCGACCTCTTGAATGCCATTCAAGCGCTCTCCCAACTGAGCTATGACCCCACGATAGACGCTCCACCGGATTTGGGAACCGGTACGTATCCAACGCCCCAAGGCGTTTACGACAGGGGGGTCTATAGCCCCCCACGCCGCCCAACTCAAGCCCTTCGCTTCAAATTAAGCGGCGGGCGAAACGAGACTTACACTTCTTCGTCGTTCTCTAAATCGCCGTCGATCAGATCAGCAACGTCGTCATCGCCTTCTTCCTCTTCTTCTAGGAAGGCTTCGTCGGCAATGTCGTCGTCTTCGATTTCGACATCGACGTCAGGGATAACGATATCCTTGCCGCTTTCCTCCGCATCGACTTCGTCCAGCGAAACGAGTTCTGGTCCGTCGGTCAGGGAACCGGCATCGACTTCATCATCGTCAACGGCCTTGGCAACCATTTCAGCCCGTGCAGAAAGAGCCGCAGGCTGAAACACGGTACCGCATTTCGGGCAGAGGATCGGGTCCTTCTGCAGGTCATAAAATTTCGAGGCGCAGCTTTGGCACTGACGCTTGGTTCCAAGTTCTGGTTTCGCCAAGGGATTACCTCTTCCTAACGACTGGTTCGGCAGGTGCCGAGGGGAAAAATAGATTACCGCCGTTTTCAAACCCCGCTTTGAAAAAACCAAACGGGTGAAGGATGACGGGGCGATCCGACTGTGATAGTCGCGGTATTCATCTCAGTCTGCACGCCACGTCAAGCCCCTTCTTGCGTGAAGTCTTGCTTATTAAGGCCATGACCATGTCCAATGCCCATGAGGGTTCGCCTCAACCGCTCACCGCACGCCGTGCAAAAGGCCTGTCCGGCCTCGTTAAATTGCCGGGTGACAAGTCGATTTCGCACCGCGCAATGATTTTTGGGCTTTTGTCGGTTGGTGAAACCATGGTCGAAGGTCTTCTCGAAGGCGATGATGTTTTGCGGACCGCCAGCGCCTGCCGTGCGCTGGGGGCCAGGATCGACCGGTTGGGGGATGGGCACTGGCGCGTGCAAGGTGTTGGCATCGGCGGGCTACGCTCGCCAAAGGATACGCTTGATTTTGGCAATGCCGGAACCGGGTCACGCCTGATGATGGGGGTTGTCGGCGGTCACGATATTATCGCGACCTTTGATGGTGACGTTTCCCTGCGGAAGCGCCCGATGCGCCGCATTCTCGACCCTCTGGTTGAAATGGGCGTGGAGGTCGTCGCGCAAGCGGAGGGCGGGCGTTGCCCGATCACGCTCAAAGGGGCTGCCGATCCCTTGCCGATTATTTATGCAACGCCTGTAGCGTCGGCACAGATCAAATCCGCCATTTTGTTGGCGGGCCTGAATTCGCCCGGTCGCACGACGGTCATCGAGACCGAGGCGACCCGCGATCACACCGAAAAGATGCTGGCCTATTTCGGCGCAACCGTTCGCGTCACCCGAGAAGGTCACGATGGCCGCAGAATCGAGCTGGAAGGGCGCCCGGAATTAAAGCCACAACCCATTATCGTGCCGCGAGACCCGTCCTCCGCCGCGTTCCCGTTGGTTGCCGCTTTGATCGTTCCCGGATCCGACGTTTTGATTGAAGGTGTGATGATGAACCCGCTTCGCACGGGGCTTTTAACAACCCTTGTCGAGATGGGCGCGTCGATTGATATTCAAAACCCGCGCTATGAGGGCGGCGAAGACGTGGCTGATCTGCGCGTTCGCTCCTCATCCCTGCATGGTGTTGATGTGCCTGCGGGCCGTGCACCGTCGATGATTGACGAATATCCGGTACTTGCGGTTGCTGCGTCTTTCGCCAAAGGCGAAACGCGGATGCGGGGTTTGAATGAATTGCGCGTGAAAGAAAGCGACCGCTTGCAGGCGGTTGCCGACGGTTTGGCGCAGGCTGGGGTCACCTACGCCATCGAGGGTGACGATTTGATCGTTCAGGGGATGAACGGCGCGGTACCGGGCGGTGGTGGTGTGGTGGCCACCCATCTCGACCACCGCATCGCGATGAGCTTTTTGGTGATGGGTATGGCGAGCGATAAGCCCGTGACGGTGGATGACGAGCGGATGATCGCAACAAGTTTTCCAAGTTTCGTGTCGTTGATGCGCGGGCTTGGCGCTGATTTTTACGCATGATCATCGCGGTTGATGGCCCTGCTGCCTCCGGTAAGGGAACGCTCGGCAAGCGCATTGCCGAGCATTACGGGTTAAATCACCTCGATACAGGCCTTTTATACCGCGCAGTTGCTCGCTCGCTCTTGCAAGGAGGATGTGCCCTCACCGATGAGGCGGCAGCGACGGAGGCCGCCCGCAAGCTTGACTTCCGACAGCTGGATGAAGCCACGCTCAGAGGGGCTGAGGCGGGCGAAGCGGCGTCTGTTATTTCAGTCTATCCCGGTGTCCGTGCCGCCTTGTTGGAGGGTCAGAGGGTGTTTGCCGCCACTTCCCCCGGCGCGGTTCTGGATGGCCGAGACATCGGTACCGTGATCTGCCCGCACGCCGATGCCAAAATTTTCGTGACCGCAAGTACCGAGGAGCGGGCCAAGCGCCGGTGGCTGGAGCTTAAAAACGCCCATCCCGATCTTAGTTACGAAACCGTCTTGGCCGATATTCGCCGGCGCGACGAGCGGGATTCGGGCCGTGCCACGGCCCCCCTTCGCATGGCGGACGATGCGCGCTTGCTCGATACCACTAAACTTGATAAAGAGACCGCGTTCCAAGCGGTGATCGTGCTTATTGAGGCCGATCTCAAGCGGAGCAGATAAACGTCGTTCGATAACGGTTCAGCGCCGACCCGCTTTAAGCGGTGGTTTCGTGGATAGCACGCAACATCGATAGAGAAGGGCGCCCCTTAACACTAACCCGTCGGCGCTTGGCCCCCAGCCGGGGCTCTTAGGAGAAAAAATGGCATCCGTTAATTATAATCCATCGCGCGAAGATTTCGCGTCGCTGCTCGATGAGTCATTCAGCAGCAATGACTCGCTTGAAGGTTCGGTCATCAAGGGCATCATCATTGCCATTGAAAAGGACATGGCCGTTGTCGACCTTGGTTTGAAGACCGAAGGTCGCGTAGCCCTCCGTGAATTCATGGGCCCAGGCCGCGAAGGTGCGCCCGGTGTTGGCGACGAAGTCGAAGTCTATCTCGACAGAATCGAAAACGCGCTCGGCGAAGCCGTTATCTCGCGCGACAAGGCACGCCGCGAAGAAAGCTGGGTCAAGCTTGAGCAGGCGTTCGAGAAGCAAGAGAAGGTCAACGGCGTTATCTTCAACATCGTCAAGGGCGGTTATACCGTCGATCTTGATGGCGCTACCGCCTTCTTGCCGCGCAGCCAGGTGGATATCCGCCCGATCCGCGACGTTGCCCCATTGATGGGTATGTCGCAGCCTTTCTTGATCCTGAAAATGGATCGTCGCCGCGGCAACATCGTTGTGTCACGTCGTAGTGTGTTGGAAGAGACCCGCGCCGAGGCCCGGACCGAACTCGTTGCCAACCTCGAAGAAGGCCAGACCGTTGACGGTACCGTCAAGAACATCACCGAATACGGCGCATTCGTCGATCTCGGTGGCATTGACGGTCTGTTGCACGTCACCGATATGGCTTGGCGTCGCGTCAATCATCCGTCCGAAGTGGTCACTATCGGCCAGCAGCTCAAGGTCAAGATCATCAAGATCAACCATGAGACGCACCGCATCTCTCTCGGCATCAAGCAATTGCTCGCCGATCCATGGGAAGCCATTGAAGCCAAGTACCCCATCGAGGCTCGTTTCTCGGGTCGCGTGACGAACATCACCGACTACGGTGCATTCGTTGAATTGGAGCCTGGCATCGAAGGCCTGATCCACGTTTCCGAAATGTCCTGGACCAAGAAGAACGTGCATCCCGGCAAGATCGTTTCCACCTCGCAGGAAGTGGAAGTTCAGATCCTCGAAGTCGACTCGTCCAAGCGTCGTATTTCGCTCGGCCTCAAACAGACCTTGCAGAATCCTTGGGAATCGTTTGCCGAGACGCATCCGGTCGGTTCAATCGTCGAAGGCGAAGTCAAGAACAAGACCGAATTCGGCCTGTTCATTGGTCTTGAAAACGATGTCGACGGCATGGTGCATCTCTCCGATCTCGACTGGAACCGTCCAGGCGAGCAGGCGATCGAGGATTACAAAAAGGGTGACATGGTCAAGGCGCAGGTTCTCGACGTTGACGTTGAGAAAGAGCGCATTTCGCTAGGCGTGAAGCAGATGGGTGGCGACAAGTTCGCAGAAGCCGCTGATGCACCCGGTGGCGAGCTCAAGAAGAACGCCATCGTTACCTGCGAAGTCGTCGAAGTGAAGGAAGCCGGTCTTGATGTAAAAATCATTGGTACCGAATTTACCACCTTCATCAAGCGCGCCGACTTGGCCCGCGACCGTGCCGAGCAGCGTCCGGAGCGTTTCGCCGCTGGCGAGAAGCTCGACGCCCGCGTCATCCTGTTCGACCGCAAAGCCCGCAAGGTTTCGGTGTCAATCAAGGCGCTTGAAATGGCAGAAGAAAAAGAAGCCATTGCGCAGTATGGCTCGGCAGATGCCGGTGCTTCTCTCGGTGACATTCTTGGCGCGGCTTTGAAAAAGAAGTCGGGCGAGTAAGCCTAACTGGACCGCGCGCCTTCCGGCGCGCTTTCCTTAAAAAAACAAGTAAACCCGCGTGGGTGACCACGCGGGTTTTTGTTTATCTGAAATCTTCTGGCGAATATTAGCCTTTGTTCAATCGCTCTTCGCGCCGCGCTTGAAAGCGTGCCGTTGGATCATCAAACAGTCCGAAATCGTCTGATAAATCCGCGCGCGTCAAACCAATGTCGCTTAGTTCTTGATCATTCAAGGTTTTAAGATAATAGAAATCCTGCCTTGCTTTATACCATCTAAAAAGCCCGAAATCGTCATTTAGACCAAACCCGGGCCCCACCCTTGACGAATTGAACAACGCAACGAACTACGTTCGAGAATAAGTGGCTCTGATGGTTAAATGTCATGATGCTCTCCTTAGGCTTGATGGGTTACTGATTTCCGTTACGTCAATCTGATTTTAATGGCAATGATAAATAAGTCGCGTTGTTCGCTTTTCGGTGCCATTTAAGCTCTGCCGCGCTGCAATTGACCCGCAGGGTGTGGGGGCGGTACGATTATGACCAGCTTCAATTTCAAAAGGATGCTCCATTTTATGTATCGCTCAACAACCCGCGGTATTCAGATCACCGTTGAACCGGCCTTTATGGCGGAACAATCGGCACCGCAAAATGGGCGGTATTTTTGGTCGTACCGGATTGAAATCGCCAATCTTGGGCACGAAATCGTGACCTTGCGCAGCCGTTATTGGAAAATCACCGACGGGGCAGGAAAAATTCAGGAAGTGCGCGGCGAGGGCGTAGTCGGCGAACAACCCAGCATCGCGCCCGGCTCGTCCTTCACCTACACCAGCGGCTGCCCACTCGAGACGCCTCAGGGCATTATGGTGGGCGCCTATGTGATGGAAAGCCCGACCGGCGAGATGTTCGCGGTGGATATTCCGGCCTTTTCGCTCGATATGCCGATGGCTGCACGGGTGCTGCATTAAATTCATCACGCAATAACGCCGCTTCATTCGTCATTTTGAGCGAAACGAAGCAATGGCAGTAAGAGATGCCTAATCCCCTCTCGATAGCTATGAAACAATAAAAAAGGCGACCCGAAGGCCGCCTTTTAATGTCCAAAACCCAGAACGGCATTGTTTACTCGGACGGTGCTTCGGTACCTTCAGCAGCTGCCTTGGCTTCCAAATCTTCGCCGGTTGCCTGATCAACCGCCTTCATGGAAAGGCGTACTTTGCCGCGGTCGTCAAAGCCTAAGAGCTTGACCTTCACTTTGTCACCTTCTTTGACGACATCGGTAACCTTGTTCACGCGCGCAGCGGCGAGCTGCGAGATGTGGACGAGGCCGTCTTTCGCGCCGAAGAAGTTGACGAAAGCGCCGAATTCGGCGGTTTTCACAACCGTACCCTCATAGATCATGTTGAGTTCGGGCTCGGACGCAATCGACTTGATCCAGTTGATCGCTGCCGTGATCGAAGCCGCATCGGAAGAGGCGATCTTCACGGTGCCGTCGTCCTCAATATTGATCTTTGCACCCGTCTTTTCGACGATTTCGCGGATGACCTTGCCGCCGGTGCCGATCACTTCGCGGATTTTATCCGTTGGGATCTTCATCGTCTCGATGCGGGGCGCGTATTGGCCGAGTTCGGCGCGCGCGCCTGCCAAGCCCTTCGCCATTTCATCGAGGATATGCAACCGGCCGTCACGCGCCTGATGCAGGGCAACCTTCATGATCTCCTCGGTGATTCCGGCAATCTTGATGTCCATTTGGAGCGAGGTAACGCCATTCGACGTACCGGCAACTTTGAAATCCATGTCGCCGAGGTGATCCTCGTCGCCGAGAATGTCAGAGAGAACCGCATAGCGCTTGTCTTCCAAGATCAGGCCCATCGCGATACCGGCGACGGGGCTCTTCAACGGTACGCCTGCATCCATCAAAGCGAGCGAGGAACCGCAAACGGTAGCCATGGAGGAAGAACCATTCGACTCAGTGATCTCGGAGACCAGACGGATCGTGTAGGGGAACTCGTGATGGGCTGGCAGCATAGGGCGAATGGCGCGCCAAGCAAGTTTACCATGGCCGATTTCGCGGCGACCCGGTGAACCCATACGACCTGTCTCACCCACCGAGTAGGGAGGGAAATTGTAATGCAACAGGAAGGTTTCCTTGTAGGTGCCTTCGAGCGAATCGATGAACTGCTCGTCATCCGCCGTGCCGAGCGTGGCAACGACCATGGCCTGTGTTTCACCACGGGTGAACAACGCTGAACCATGCGCACGGGGCAGGATGCTGGCTTCTGCAATGATCGGGCGAACGGTGACCAGATCGCGGCCATCAATGCGCTTTTTGGTGTCCAGAATGTTCCAGCGAACGATTTTCGCCTCGACTTCCTTGAACACGCCACCAACCAGCGTCGGGGCCAATGGCTCAGCAACGCCTTCGCCACAGAATTCAGCCATGACTTTGGCTTTTGCCGCCGATACCTTGGCCTGGCGCTCCATTTTGGTTGGTGTTGTGAACGCGTCACGCAGTTCGGCTTCAACGAGCTTCAATACCTTGGCTTCGAGGGCCGAGTGATCCGGCGTCGTAAAATCGCGTGGCTCTTTGGCAGCAACTTCGGCGAGCTTGATGATGGCGTCAATCACTGGCTGGAAACCAGCATGGCCATGCATAACGGCACCGAGCATGATGTCTTCGGAAAGCTCTTTGGCCTCCGATTCCACCATAAGCACCGCGTCCGTCGTGCCTGCGACAACGAGGTCAAGCACCGAGTCGGCCATTTCAGCGAGGGTCGGGTTCAAGCGGAACTGGCCATTGATATAGCCGACGCGGGCTGCGCCGACGGGGCCCATGAAAGGTACGCCGGAAAGGGTGAGTGCGGCGGAAGCGGCAACCATCGCCACAACATCCGGATCGTTTTCAAGATCGTGGGCCAAAACAGTAACAACGACTTGCGTCTCGTTGCGATAGCCTTCGACGAAGAGAGGACGGATCGGGCGATCGATCAGGCGGGAAACCAGCGTTTCTTTTTCTGATGGGCGACCTTCGCGCTTGAAATAACCACCGGGAATGCGGCCGGCAGCGAACGCCTTTTCCTGATAATTCACGGTGAGGGGGAAAAAATCGATGCCGGGCTTGGCGTCTTTGGCGGAGACGACGGTAGCGAGGACGGTCGTTTCGCCATAGGTGGCCAATACCGATGCGTCAGCTTGGCGCGCAATACGGCCTGTTTCCAGGGTCAGCTTGCGGCCAGCCCAGGTGAGTTCTACTTTTTGGATATCGAACATGGGTGTCTTGTCACTTCTCAAAAGGCCTCTTAGGAGACCACGAGCAAGACGACGAGAGGCTGGCGGAACAGGATAATTCCAGCATCTGGCAATCCTGCCATGATCCTCGAAAGGAAGCAGGGTTGAAGATGAGAGGCGCCTCGCCCCTCATCCGGAGATCGGAAGCATCCGGCTTCCGGTAGACAACGACCCCTCGCGCTGGAGGGGTCGCAAATGCTTGAACGCAGACTTAGCGGCGGATGCCCAAACGCTCGATAATCGAGCGATAACGACCTTCGTCCTTGCTCTTGACGTAGTCGAGCAAAGAACGGCGCTGCGAAACCATCTTCAACAAACCGCGACGCGAATGGTTATCCTTCGCATGCGTTCTGAAATGGCTGGTAAGGTTGCTAATGCGCTCGGTAAGGATCGCAACTTGGACTTCCGGCGAACCGGTATCGGCCGCATTGGTAGCATATTGTGCAACAAGCTCTTGCTTGCGCTCTGGCGTAATCGACATCGGATGTTCCTTATCGGTTAGAATTTACGGCAAAAAAGCCGCCTTCTTCCGCTCGTGGGCCGTGCCGGGATGTCGTCCAGCAAGGTCCAAACAAACGAAAACGGCCGAGCGAAACCCCGGCGCGATGGGGGGTGTATACATTATTTTGGCAGGAATGCGAGGGGAAAAGCAAAAGACCTTCTTCGACAGGAAATAGATTCAATAATGATACCGACACTGCGCAATCAAAAGGCTCTCCCCTTCTACTCGATAGACAAGCCGATGCTCCTGCGTAATGCGGCGCGACCACCAGCCCGACAGCGAACCGCGTAACGGCTCGGGCTTTCCGCGTCCGGAAAAGGGCGTTCGGGTGCATTCTTTGATCAGCTCGTTGATCCTTATCAGCAAAGTGCGGTCTGTTGCCTGCCAATGGAGGTAATCCTCCCAAGCCTGCTCGGCAAAAACGAGCTTCACTTAGGCCAAAGTCCGCTCAGTGCCACCGCCTGATGTGAGGCTTTCGACCGCCGCCAACAAACGCTCTGCATTGGCCGGGCTTTTCAAGAGGTAATTCGTTTCCTCAAACGAGGCAAAATCTTCAAGCGATAGAATGACAACCGACGCTTTGCCGCCTTCGCGTGTGACAATCACGGGCTCATGATCCTCCACCACGCGGTCAAGCGTGGACGCGAGGGAACGTCTTAAACTGGACACCGAGGCTGTTTTCATACCAATCATGTACATGATTGGGTACGAAATTGCAACGGATTTCGGGGTGTTACAAATTAAACACCCTATTCGGCACCAGCGAGCCGTGCTCGATCGTGCCGATGGCGACCACCACGCCATTAAGCGTCGCATAGGCGACCTCGCCTTCTTGCGGAGCATCCGCACCACGCACGATCACCGATTGGCCGCGATGCAGGCGCAGCGCCCCGTCAGAGGTCACGCGGATGCAGGGTAGTTCCAACAGTCCCGTATCGACGCTGCGCAAGGCTTGAAAAACGGCGTTCGGATCCTCATCCAAGGTTATCATCGTCACCGAATCGGCTTCGGTAAACGGGCCAACACGGGTACGGCGCAGCGCTGAAACATATCCGTAACACCCCAGCAACCGGCCCAAATCGCGCGCAATTGCGCGCACATAGGTGCCTTTGCCGCATTCGGCTTCTAAGACTGCGGCTTGCCCGTCATAGGAAACGAGGCGGAGCGCGTGGATTTCGACCGTACGGGGCTGTAATTCAACCGTTTCGCCGCCGCGCGCCAAATCATATGCGCGTTCGCCATCGATTTTGATCGCGGAATATTGCGGCGGCACCTGGGTCACCGCTCCAATAAAATTCGGCAACGCGTTGAGAATATCTGCCTCAGACGGGCGTTGATCGCTTGTTGCCACCACGCGGCCTTCGGCATCATCCGTATCGGTTTCGATGCCGAACGTAACGGTGAAAGCGTAGGCCTTCTCGCCATCCACCACATAGGGCACCGTTTTGGTGGCTTCCCCAAAGGCTAAGGGCAAGAGGCCCGAAGCCAAAGGATCGAGTGTTCCGGCGTGGCCTGCTTTCTTTGCATTCAGCATCCGGCGCACAATGGCGACCGCTTGCGTCGAGGTCATGCCCAAGGGCTTATCGAGCACGATCCAGCCATGCACGTCATTGCGGTGTTTTTTCGGAGCGTTCACAGGGTTAGTCCTCGTCGGCCTCGTCGGGACCTGCCAAATCGCGCTGAACTTCCGGGCGGCGCAGCAAAGCGTCGATTTTGGCGGCGACTTCAAGCGTCTCGTCGGGACGGAAACGCACCTGCGGGGCTGACTTCAAATTGACCTTACGCGCAATATCCATGCGAAACAGGCCGCTGAACTTATCGAGCGCCTTCAATACGGCCTTTTCCTGGCTCTCGTCATGCAGTGACACATAGGCCGTTGCTAGTTTCAAATCAGGCGACATGCGGACTTCGGGGATCGTTATAATCGCCGCCTCAATCACCGGATCGATGATTTCACCGCGCCGCAACAGATCAGCAATCGCATGACGCACGAGTTCTCCGACGCGCAATTGGCGTTGGGAGGGGCCGGAACGGTTTTCTTGTCTATGTTTCATACCATACCGCCATTCCGGGCTGGGACCGGATAAAGGGGTTGAAAGAGAAAAAAGGAAGGCCCGAACGCTGCCGGGCCCGCCCCATGGTTAGAGCGCAAATTTTTAGAGCGAACGACGAATCTCTTCGACGCGGTAGCACTCGATGATGTCGCCTTCGCGCATATCCTGATAGCTCTCGAATGCCATACCGCATTCCTGACCCGAGCCAACATCCTTGACCTCGTCCTTGAAGCGCTTGAGCGTCGAAAGCTTGCCTTCGTGGATCACGACGTTATCGCGGATCAGGCGAACATTCGCGCCACGCTCGACACGTCCATCCTGCACCAAGCAACCCGCCACCTTGCCGACCTTCGACACCGCGAAGACCTGAAGAATGCGCGCCTCGCCAAGCCGTTCCTCGCGGAGCGTCGGGGCAAGCAGACCGGACATCGCCTGTTTGATATCATCCACGAGATCATAAATGATGTTGTAATAGCGAATTTCGGTACCTGACCGCTCGGCCGCATCGCGCGCTTCTTTATTCGCACGCACGTTAAAGCCGATGATCGCTGCACCCGAGGCTTCGGCCAAGGTCACATCGCTCTCGTTGATGCCGCCA
>Ga0114964_10000796_pt1 | contig 23579 bp, 17 predicted proteins | sample C_131016_MF_Meta_FD_92638 | JGI IMG/M metagenome (GOLD analysis project Ga0114964, IMG submission 92638) | Freshwater microbial communities from Lake Croche, Canada to study carbon cycling - C_131016_MF_MetaG | ecosystem: Environmental > Aquatic > Freshwater > Lake | place: Lake Croche, Canada...
AGGATTTGGGCTGTTTTGCTCATCTAGGCAAGTCTAAGCCAAACTGCACACAACGTTACATATCCGTAATCAAATCGCCGTCGGGTATAGACTTCAAAGGTTGCAAATCAAGCTCGAAAGAGCAAAATCCGTAGCTCTAAAACTGCGATTTACTAGGCGAAGAAGCCTCAAATTTAGATTATTCGCCACAACTAGAAGGAGAGAGTCCTTTGTCACTTATCTGGGACAGTATCGATTCAAAATCTGTTGACACCGCAAGAGTTCTTGCAGCTGATGCCGTTGAAAAGGTTGGCAATGGCCATCCTGGCACTGCAATATCCCTTGCACCTGTCGCCTATCTGCTATTTCAGAAGGTTATGTGTCACGACCCAGCTGATGAGCGTTGGTCTGGTCGAGATCGTTTCATCTTGAGTGTTGGCCACTCTTCACTAACCATTTACAACCAGCTTTACCTTGCCGGTTATGGTTTGGAACTTGATGACCTCAAAGCACTGCGCACCTGGGGTTCCGCTACTCCAGGACATCCCGAGTATGGACACACTAAAGGTGTCGAGATCACAACTGGTCCGCTGGGTCAAGGGCTGGCATCTGCCACTGGTTTTGCATACGCCGCACGTTTTGAAAGAGGACTATTCGATCCTGAAACTCCTCAGGGTGAAAGTGCTTTCGATCACTTTGTTTATGTCATTGCAGGCGATGGCGACATGCAAGAAGGCGTCACCAGCGAAGCGGCATCTCTTGCTGGACACCAAAAACTTGGCAACCTAGTAGTTATTTATGACAGCAACCAGATTTCTATTGAAGACGACACCAATATTGCCTTCACTGAAGATCTAACCGCTCGTTACAACTCATACGGTTGGCACACACAAACAGTTGACTGGAAGAAAACCGGCAACTATCACGAAGACATTCAAGAACTTTATTCAGCAATTGAAAAGGCAAAGTCTGAAACAGATAAGCCATCACTCATTACTCTTCGCACCATCATCGGTTGGCCATCTCCTAAGAAGCAGAACACTGGAAAGATTCACGGCTCGGCTTTGGGTGCAGAAGAATTAGCGGGTTTGAAGAACGCTCTTGGTTTTGATCCAGAAAAAACTTTTGATGTTGCACCAGAAGTTATTGCACACACTCGCACCAATGCAGCTACTCGTGCAGCAGAGGCAAGAAGCGCATGGCAAATCAAGTTCGACTTCTGGGCTAAAGCCAACCCAGAAAAGAAAGCACTCTTTAATCGAGTGCAGTCAGGTGCAGCTCCGGAAGAGCTAGCTGGTTCCCTACCAATATTCGAAGGTGGCACTGAAGTTTCGACCCGTGCAGCCAGCGGAAAAGTCATCAACGCTATTGCCAAGGTAATGCCTGAATTATGGGGTGGTTCAGCAGATCTAGCTGAATCAAACAACACCACCATTGAAGGAGCCAAGTCGTTTGTTCCTGCCGAATGGTCAACTCATGAATGGTCAGGCGATCTTCACGGTCGTGTTTTGCACTTCGGTATTCGTGAGCATGCCATGGCTTCCATTCTTAACGGAATCGTCTTGCACGGTAACACCAGAGTGTTCGGCGGAACCTTCCTGATCTTCAGTGATTACATGCGTCCAGCGGTGCGTCTTGCGGCTCTTATGAAGGTGCCATCGATTTTTGTTTGGACACATGACAGTGTTGCGCTTGGTGAAGATGGTCCAACCCATCAGCCAATTGAACAACTTTCAACGCTTCGTGCTATTCCTGGTTTGGACATTGTCCGACCTGGGGATGCCAATGAAGTTGCTGTTGCTTGGCAGACGATGCTTGAACGTCGCCAAGGTCCTGCAGGAATAGCACTTACTCGCCAGAACATTCCGGTGTTCAAGCGCGGCGAAGCGGATGCAACTGGTGCAGTTTTTGCTTCAGCTGAGAACACTGCCAAAGGTGCATACACTCTCGTTGATGCCAGCAACAACTCGCCTGAACTGATTCTTATCGCTACCGGTTCAGAAGTTCAACTTGCTGTTGCAGCTCGTGAAAAACTTGAAGCAGAAGGAATTAAGACACGCGTTGTCTCTGCTCCCTGTGTCGAATGGTTTGATGAGCAGAGTGAAAGTTATCGCGAATCTGTATTACCTAAGAACGTGTCCGCAAGAGTTTCAGTTGAAGCTGGACTTTCACTTGGCTGGAGCAAATATGTCGGTGGTTTTGGGGAGAGTGTTTCAATCGAACACTTCGGAGCATCAGCTGACTACAAAACTCTATTTAGAGAATTCGGTATGACCACAGAAGCAGTCGTTGCTGCAGCTCACAAATCTCTAAAGAACAAGTAAAGGAAGAACGTATGACTAATCCACTAGTGCAACTTGCTGCAAACGGAGTCAGCATTTGGCTTGATGATCTTTCCAGAACTCGAATCGAGTCGGGTCAGCTAGCAGAACTCATTACCTCCAGAAGTGTTTCAGGGGTAACCACCAATCCAACAATCTTTGCCGGATCTATCGGTAAAGGTGAGGGTTATGGTTCTCAGGTGAGTGCGTTAGCAGCTGCTGGTGCCACTGCTTCGGAAGCAATCTTTGAGATCACCACCAAAGATGTTGCTGATGCCTGTGACGTATTCGCTGGTGTTTATGCTTCATCTCAGGGCTTTGATGGTCGGGTATCAATCGAAGTTGAACCAGGTCTTGCTAATGACACCGCAGGTACTGTTACTCAGGCTAAAGAACTCTTTGCCAAAGTAAATCGTGAAAACGTCATGATTAAGATCCCGGCAACCAAAGCTGGTCTGGCTGCTATCACCGAAGTTATTGCAGGTGGAATCAGTGTCAACGTCACATTGATTTTCTCTTTAGACCGTTACCGTGAGGTAATTGCTGCTTATAAAGCAGGTATTGCTTTAGCTAAGGCAACAGGTCACGACCTTTCTAAGATTCATTCAGTCGCATCCTTCTTCGTCTCTCGCGTTGACACTGAGATTGATAAGAGATTGGTTGCCGTTGGCACAGCTGATGCTATTTCTATGAAGAGCAAAGCTGCTTTGGCTAATGCGAGATTGGCTTACGAAGTCTTTGAACAAGAATTCGATAAGGCAGACTGGGCAGAACTTGCAGGTGCCGGTGCAAATAAGCAGCGCCCACTGATGGCCTCCACTGGAGTAAAAGACCCAGCTCTTAGCGACACTCTTTACGTAACAGAACTGGTCGCTCCTGAACTTGTTAACACCATGCCGGAAAAGACCATGGAAGCTGTGTTTGATCACGGTGTTGTTCCTGAGAACAGCATCAACGACAAGTATGCGGAAGCAAAGCTCGTCTTACACACCATCGGCGCGATGGGTATCTCATACGATGAGGTAACTGCACTTCTTGAAGCTGAAGGCGTCGAGAAGTTCATCGTCTCCTGGAATGAACTTGTTGCCTCAGTTGAAGCAGCACTTCAGGCGGCCAAGTAATGGCGATGACTGTTAATTCTTCTGGGGCTGCATCCGATGCCATTAGAGAAACCATTGCTGTTCTAGTAGCGGATAAGGTTGCCAGTCGAATTGCCGCAAAGGATTTCACTCTCTGGGGTAAAGAAGCTGAATCCGAATCTGCCATTCGTTTAGGTTGGGTAACTTCTGCAACTGATTCATTAGAACTAGTCGATGGAATACTTGCTCTTCGAGATGAATTCCGTTCTAAGGGAATTACCCGCTTTGTGCTCTGTGGCATGGGTGGTTCTTCCCTCGCACCTGAAGTTATCACTAACAAATACAACGTTCCACTAGTTGTATTGGATTCAACAAACCCAGATCAGGTTCGAGAAGTTGTTGCAGATTCAATTGAAACTACTGCGATCATTGTTTCTTCAAAATCTGGTTCAACTGTTGAAACCGATTCGCAGAAGCGTATTTTTGAGCAAGCATTCGCAGCTGCCGGTATTGATAAAACCGACCGCATCGTTATCGTGACTGATCCCGGCTCTCCTATGGAAGCTGCCGCTAAAGCAGACAGTTACCGAATCTTTAACGCTGACCCGACTGTTGGGGGACGTTACTCAGCGCTGACTGCTTTTGGCCTAGTTCCTTCAGGGCTGGCTGGTGTTGACATCAAAGGACTATTAGAGGATGCAATTGAAGCTGCTTCTATCTTGGCTTCCGATGTTGAATCAAATCCTGGACTCGTTTTAGGTGCAGCTATGGCTAGAACAGTGAATGGTTCTTCATACAAGGACAAGTTGGGCGTGATTGCAGACAGCGCTTCATTGCCTGGCTTTGGTGATTGGGCTGAACAGCTAATTGCTGAGTCCACTGGTAAACACAGCAAAGGCGTCTTACCCGTTGTCTTGGAAGAGACAAGTCACGAAACATTGGCTAATCTTCCAGATGTCCTCCTCGCCCATGTGTCATCAGGCAATGCCGCAGTAAATGTCGATGGTTTAAGCGTTAATGCTCCGCTAGGTGCCCAGTTCATGATTTGGGAATATGCAACTGTTGTTGCAAGCCGTTTGCTCGGTATCAACCCATTTGATCAACCTGATGTCGAATCAGCCAAGATCGCAGCTCGTGGAATGTTGGAACAAAGGGCAGAGATTGTGCCTGCAACATTTATAGACGGAAGCATTGAGGTGCGATCCCAAGCTTATGAGCTTAATGATGTTTCAGATATCGAGACCGCTCTCAAAAACTTATTCGCCGAACTTGCAGCTGATGGGTATGTTGCCATTCATGCATACATGAATAGGAACGCTGATTTTGATGTTCATCAATTGCGCGAAGCTGTTGCAGCAAGCACCAACCGTCCCACCACTTTTGGTTGGGCTCCACGGTTCCTTCACTCAACAGGTCAGTATCACAAAGGCGGCCCTCGTCAAGGAGTATTTCTTCAGTTAGTGTCCAAGAGTCAGGAAGACCTTGCTGTACCGGGCAGAGACTTCACTTTTGGTGAACTTATTGCTTCTCAAGCAGCTGGTGACTCCAAGGTACTTGCGGAGCTTGGTCGTCCTGTTTTGACTCTGACACTAAATAATCCCAGAGCGGATTTTGCAACTATTTTGAAAGCTATCGGCTAAGGAGCTATACAAACGATGACTGGTGTGAAACTAGGCCCTGGCAAGAATCCCCTAAGGGATCCAGAGGACCGCAGACTAAATAGGATTGCAGGTCCCTCAGGTCTAATCATTTTTGGTGTCACGGGAGATCTCAGTCGTAAGAAGTTAATGCCAGCCGTCTATGACTTAGCCAATCGTGGGCTCTTGCCACCTGGTTTCTCTTTGGTTGGTTTTGCCAGACGAGACTGGGTAGATCAAGATTTTGGCCAAGTTGTCTATGAGTCGGTAAAAAAATATGCGAGAACCCCTTGGAGCGAAGAAGTCTGGGCACAGCTATCCCAAGGAATCCGTTTTGTTTCTGGAGAATTCGGGGATGATGCGGCATTCGACAAGCTAAGACAGACTATCGAGCAGTTGGATAAGGAGCGTGGCACCAATGGTAACCATGCCTTCTACCTGAGCATTCCACCAAAAGCATTCCCTTTGGTAACACAGCAACTCTCCCGTTCTGGTTTAGCTGATCCAAAACCAGATCAATTCAGACGTGTTGTGATTGAAAAGCCTTTCGGTCATGATTTGAAGTCAGCTCGTGAACTAAACGAAGTTGTTGAATCAGTTTTTCCAGCGGACTCAATTTTTAGGATCGATCACTACCTAGGTAAAGAAACCGTTCAGAACATCTTGGCGCTGCGCTTTGCTAATCAACTTTATGAACCACTTTGGAACAATAATTACATCGACCACGTGCAGATCACTATGGCTGAAGACATTGGTGTTGGCGGTCGAGCTGGATACTACGACGGCATTGGTGCGGCCAGAGATGTTATCCAGAACCACTTGCTTCAACTACTCGCTCTTACCGCGATGGAAGAACCAATTTCCTTCGATGCCGCTGATCTTCGAGCTGAAAAAGAGAAGGTTCTTTCGGCAGTTCGCATACCAGAGGACTTAGCCAAGCACACAGCTCGTGGTCAATACACCGGTGGCTGGCAAGGAGGCGAGAAAGTTACCGGCTTCTTAGACGAAGAAGGTATGAATCCGAAATCTGTCACCGAGACCTTCGCCGCCATGCGATTGGATATTAACACTCGACGTTGGGCTGGAGTTCCTTTCTACCTAAGAGCCGGCAAACGTCTTGGTCGTCGTGTCACTGAGATTGCGGTTGTGTTCAAGCGCGCTCCGCAGCAGATTTTTGGAGCGAGCCAGACTTCAGCACTTGGTCAAAACGCTTTGGTGATTAGAGTTCAGCCTGATGAAGGTGTCACCATCAGATTTGGTTCTAAGGTTCCAGGTGTTGGGATGCAGGTTCGCGATGTGACTATGGACTTCGGTTACGGACACGCATTTACTGAAGCCAGCCCTGAGGCATACGAGCGATTGATTTTGGATGTGCTTCTGGGTGATCCACCGTTATTCCCCCGTCACGAAGAAGTTGAACTTTCTTGGAAAATACTTGACCCAATTGAAGAGTTCTGGGCCAAGAACGGCAAACCAGAGCCTTATCGTCCAGGTACCTGGGGACCTTCCTCAGCGGACAAGATGATGAGTATTGATGGCAGAGCTTGGAGACGTCCATGATTAAGAACCTTCCTAACACCACCTCATCAAAGATTTCCAAGGAACTTGTTCAGATTCGTGAAGAGGGTGGAGCTGTTGCTCTCGGTCGAGTGCTAACACTCATCATCCAAACCAATTTCTCAGGTTTGGAAGAAGCAATTCTTGCCGCTAACGAAGCTTCGAGAGCTCATCCCTGCCGCATCATTGTTTTAGCGGATGAAGATAAGAAGACCAAGTCAGAGCCAAGACTAGATGCTGAGATTCGTGTTGGTGGAGACGCTGGTGCCTCTGAAGTAATCGTCTTACGCGCATACGGTGAAGCCTCAAGCGACCCAGAGAGCTTGGTTACCGGGCTATTGCTTCCAGATGCACCTGTTGTTGCTTGGTGGCCGGGTGAGGCACCTGAGAAGCCTTCAACTTCGGCACTTGGCAGAATTGCCCAGCGCAGAATTACTGACGCTGCTGCTCAAAAAGATCCACATGCCTGGTTGTCTACACTTGCCAAGAACTATGCGCCGGGCGACAGCGATTTTGCCTGGACTAGATTAACCCTTTGGCGAGCTCAGCTAACTGCTGTATTGGACCAACCGCCGTATGACACAGTCACCAAAGTTATCGTTACCGGTGCCGTTGACTCCCCTAGCACTGACTTGCTTGCAGCATGGCTAGAACTAAAGCTGAAGGTAAATGTCGAACTTGTTAGAACCGTTAGAGGTAAAGCTGTTGCAGGCATCAAGGGTGTGACTCTGGTGCGTTCTTCTGGAAATATCGACATTGTTAGAAATAGTCCAGATGTTGCAACGCTTATTCAGCCATCACAACCGACTAGAGACATCAGCCTCCCAAGAAGATCTCCACGAGATTGTCTGATTGAAGATCTTCGTCGCCTAGATAGTGATGATGCTTTCGGGAAGCTCATCACTAAAGGTTTTGGTACAAAGCGGGTATCCCCAGTGGTTTCAGCTAAGGGTAAGAAATAGTGCAGTCTGTTGAAATCCGCAGAGCAGTAAACGCATCGGACGTTGCAGATCAAGCAGCTGTTGAAATTATCAAGTCACTAAAAGAGCTGTTGGCAAAACAGGAAGCGGTCCACCTGGCTCTAACTGGAGGCACAGTTGGTATAATGACGCTAGTTTCAATGGCTCAATCACCGGAACTAGAACAGCTAGATCTCGAACGTATTCACATCTGGTGGGGTGATGAAAGGTATGTTGCAGAAGACTCTGCTGATCGAAACGCGGTCCAAGCTCATGAAGCTTTACTCAGCAAAGTTTCTTTTCCCTCAGGTAATGTTCATGAGTTCCCTTCAACTGAAATCGGCTTGAATGTTGCAGATGCCGCCAATCTCTTCCAGCAACAGCTAATCAAAGTGTTCGGGTCTGTTGAACCAAAGATGGATGTAACTATTTTGGGGATGGGACCGGATGGACACATCGCCTCACTGTTTCCAGGTGTCGAGTATGCCTCTTCTGATGTGGTGAGCATAAGTTATTCACCAAAGCCGCCTAGCGAGAGGCTTAGTTTCAGTTATGAGTTTATTAATCGCTCAACAAAAATAGTTTTCGTGGTCTCAGGAATCGACAAGGCTGAAGCCATTGAAAAGATTCACACTGATGAGGAATGTGATCTACCGGCTGCTCGAGTTTCAGCCATCGGTGAGACTATTTGGTTTATCGATGAAGCCGCTGGCGCAGCTTTTTGGAGCTGTTAATTACTTCTTAGCTCTGGCAGCTTTTTTGGCCTCGGCTTTAGCTTCGGCTAGCAAACGCTCTCTTCTTTCGCGAACTGTAGCGACTGCCTCTTCGAGAAGTGCTTTTGCTTCAGCTTCGGTTCTGCGTTCTTTCACATAAGCCAGGTGAGTCTTGTATGGCTCATGCTTGGCAATCTGTGGTGGGTTGTCTTTGTCTTGGCCAGCAGGAAGACCACAGTGGGGGCAGTCCAGTTCAACCGGTATTTCTTCGAATATGACGCTGGCTGCGAATGCTGCACTGAAATTGTGATTATTAAAACAGTAATAAGTCAGAACCACTCGCTCTGCTTGAAACCCATTGTCCTGCTCGCCCATTGGGCCAGCTCCGACTCTGGAACCTCTAATAGCTGCGCCGTTAGCACTCATGTTTTAGCCCCAAGAATAGGTTGACGCTAGACCCAGGATGACGATTGTGACCACCCAGACTAGTCCAAGGATTACTGTGATTCTATTTAGGTTGCGCTCAGCAACTCCAGATGAACCCATAGTGGTGTTCATTCCGCCACCGAACATGTCGCTGAGTCCTCCACCGCGTCCCTTGTGAAGAAGAATCAAAAGGGTTAGAAGAAGGCTGGTAACGCCGAGAAGGATTCTCAAGGCAATCAAAATACCGGTCATTTAGGTTTACTTTCGTTCGTGTTGAGGCCCGAAAGCCTCACTAATGAAATTATAAGGTCAGGTGCTTGAGGAAACGGGAAATGCCAGAGAACTCGTCAACATCTAGGCTTGCTCCGCCAACCAGAACTCCATCAACTTCAGGGCTGCGTAGGAAACCCGCAACGTTAGCTGCTTTGACTGATCCACCATACAAAATCCTTGTACTTTGGGCAATTTCAGGGCCCAATTTGCCCTCAATTGCCTCTCGGATCTTGCCAGCAACACTTGTTGCGGTCTCAGGTGTTGCCACCTGGCCGGTGCCAATGGCCCAAACTGGCTCATAAGCAACAATGAACTCGCCTACCTTGCTGTGTCCTTCTAGAGCAGCCAAAATCTGTCTAACTGGGACCGCGCTTTGGCCTTCGGCTTCGAGCTCTTCGAGGGTCTCCCCGACACAAATGACGGGGATTAGGTTGTATTTGAATGCTGCGGCTACTTTGGCCTGAACCACTTGGTCATCCTCGGCGTGATAACTTCTGCGTTCGCTATGGCCAATAAGAACATACTTCACATCAAGTTTCTTGAGAAATGCACCAGAGATTTCTCCTGTGAAAGCACCTACGTCATGCTTGCTGAGATCTTGAGCGCCTAGTGAAAGTTCAAATTTGTCTGCATTCATGAGGGTTTGAACGCTGCGAAGATCGGTAAAGGGTGGGAATACCGCTACTTCGGTCTTTGAGTAATCGTGGTTAGCATCAGCCAAAGTCCAAGATAATTTTTGCACGAAAGCAATAGCTTGCTGGTGATCTAGATTCATCTTCCAGTTACCTGCAATAAATGGAACTCTATCTTGGCTCACTTCAGTACCTCTAATCCAGGCATCTCTTTACCCTCTAAATATTCTAGACTCGCTCCGCCACCAGTTGAGATGTGTGAGAACTGGTCATCGGTAAAACCAAGGATACGAACAGCAGCAGCTGAATCTCCTCCACCGACAACCGAAAGCCCATCCACTTCAGATAGCGCTAGTGCCACCTGCTTGGTGCCGTTGGCAAACTTATCAATTTCAAAAACACCCATTGGGCCATTCCAGAAGACTGTCTTAGCTTTGCGGATAACCTCAGCGAAATGCAATGCGCTGACTGGACCAATGTCTAGGCCCAAACCGGTAGCCCCAAAAGGCGTTCCTTCGATTAGATCTGAACCTGTTATCTCAACATCGGCATCTGCACCGAATTTACTTGCAACAACAATGTCTGTCGGTAAAACAACTTCGATGCCAAGCTCTTCAGCACGCTTGAGGTAACCCTTCACTCGGTCAATCTGATCTGCTTCAAGGAGTGATGATCCAACTTTATAACCAAGAGCGGCAAGGAATGTGAAAACCATTCCACCGCCAACGAGGAGTTGATTGACGTGCGGTAACAGATGGTCTATGACACCTAGTTTGTCTGAAACTTTAGAACCGCCAAGCACAACAACGTAAGGGCGTTCAGGATTCTTGGTCAATCTCTCTAGAACTTTAAGTTCCGCTTCGATTAACAATCCAGCAGCGCTTGGCAACAGACCTGCCAGCTCGTAAACAGAAGCTTGCCTGCGATGAACAACACCGAAGCCATCGCTTACAAAGAAATCTCCAAAGGCAGCTAGTTCACTTGCAAAAGCTAATCGTTCGCTTGATTCTTTGGAAGTTTCACCTGCGCTGAAGCGAAGGTTCTCAAGAACTAGAACTTCGGAATCTGACAGGTTTGCAACAGCAGTTTTAGCCAAAGGCCCAACTGTGTCTCCTGCAAAGTCGACCGTGGTTCCTAGTAATTCTCCGAGTCGTGTTGCTACTGGCTCAAGTGAATACTTGGCAACTACTTCCCCATCAGGCCTACCGAGGTGACTGATGACGATGACTTTTGCGCCTTGTGCAAGCAAATACTTCAGAGTTGGAAGTGAAGCTATGACTCTGCCATCGTCTGTAATCCTTGAACCATCGAGAGGTACGTTGAGATCACAACGAACAATGACGGTCTTTGACTTTAGATTTGGCAGATCAGCTAGGGTGCGCATCAAACTCTTTACAGTTTGCTTGCAACAAGCTCAGCTAGGTCAACCAAACGGTTTGAGTAACCCCACTCGTTGTCATACCAAGAAGAAAGCTTCACTGTTGTTCCACCGACAACACGAACCAGGCCTGCATCAAAGATTGATGAGTGTGGGTCGGTCACGATGTCGCTTGAAACGATTTCATCTTCGGTATACAACAGGATGCCCTTAAGGGGTCCTGATGCCGCGGCAGCCTTGTATGCAGCCTTGATTTCTTCAACTGTCACAGCAGTTTTTGAAACCAAAGTTAGGTCAACGATAGAGCCGGTTGGCACTGGAACACGAAGTGCGAAACCATCCAGTAGACCCTTTAGCTCAGGAAGTACTAAGCCAATTGCTTTAGCTGCGCCAGTCGATGAAGGAACGATGTTGATGGCTGCGGCACGAGCACGACGAAGGTCTGAGTGTGGACCATCTTGTAGGTTTTGATCTGCTGTGTATGCGTGCACTGTTGTCATAAGACCGTTTACGATACCGAAGGTGTCGTTGAAGACCTTTGCCAAAGGAGCTAGACAGTTAGTTGTGCAAGAAGCGTTAGAGATGATGTGGTGATTGGCTGGGTCGTATAGGTGCTCGTTCACACCGATTACGAAAGTTGCGTCCTCGCCAGTTGCAGGTGCTGAAATGATTACTTTCTTCGCTCCTGCTTCGATGTGCTTGATGGCATCCTTGGCGTCAGTGAAACGACCGGTTGACTCGATAACGATGTCAACTCCAAGATCTCCCCAACCTAGGTTTGCTGGGTCACGCTCAGCTAGCACCTTGATTACGGTTCCACCAACGATGATGTTCTGACCATCGACGGTGACATCCAAGTCCAAACGACCAGTTACGGAGTCATACTTCAACAGGTGAGCTAGACCCTTAGGGTCGCTCAAGTCATTTACAGCAACAATTTCAAGGTCTGTGCCCTTGGCTAGCTCTGCTCGAAGAAAGTTACGTCCGATTCTTCCAAAACCATTGATTCCAACGCGAGTGGTCATATTGACTCCATTTTTTTTAGGCGCCGGCAACGGCACTATTTTTGAGGGGGTTTAGAGGTATTTTGCCACTCAACGTCGGGTGGAAAACCTACTTTTAGGGTAGCAGAAGACCGGCTGTGTTTTGGCTAGCCGCAGCGAATCTAGCCTGAACATCAGCCCAATTAACGATGTTCCAGAACGCTTTTACATATTCTGGCTTCACGTTCTGGTAATCCAGGTAGAAGGCGTGCTCCCACATGTCCAGCATCAGCAAAGGAATCGAACCAACAGCCAGGTTTCCCTGGTGATCGTAAAGCTGTTCGATGATGAGTTTTTGACCCAAAATGTCCCAAACCAGGATTGACCAACCAGAACCTTGAATTCCCAGCGCTGAGGCTGTGAAGTGTGCTCTGAAAGCGTCAAATGAGCCAAAGAACTCATCGATGGCAGCTGCTAGTTCGCCGGTTGGCTTGTCGCCACCTTCTGGAGACATGTTCTTCCAGAACACCGCATGGTTGATGTGACCGGCGAGGTTGAAGGCAAGATCTTTCTGGAACTTATTGACCATGGTCAAATCGTTCTTCTCACGAGCTTCAGCCAGAGCGTCGAGAGCAGTGTTAGCTCCGTTAACGTAAGCCAAGTGGTGCTTGTCATGGTGCAATTCCATGATGCGACCGGAAATGTTTGGTTCCAGTGCTCCGTAGTCGTAACTTAGGTCTGGCAATACGTATTTACTCATTTTGTGCTCCTATTTTTCTTCACTCGTCTGAATCTGGAAGATCTATTTCAGTTCCTGGAATTCCGCGCTCTGCTGCTACTTTATCCGCCAAAGCTAGCAATCGGCGGATGCGACCAGCGATTGCGTCCTTGGTCAAAGGTGGAACGGCAAGTCTGCCTAAATCATCCAAGCTGGCGTCCCTATTGTTAAGGCGTAATTCTCCAGCAAGTCTCAAATGATCTGGAATGTCATCACCTAGAATCTCCATGGCGCGTTTTACTCTAAGGCCCGCGGCAACAGCTGCTTGAGCAGAGCGCATCAGGTTGGCATTATCAAAATTCGCAAGTCTGTTCTGCTTGCCTCGAACTTCACGGCGAACCCTTAGTTCCTCATATTTCAGCACCACTCCGTGCGCGCCAACATGCTTCAAGATCTCGACAATGGCATCACCCTCGCGAACTACAACTCGGTAAACACCTCGAGCCTCTCTAACCTTTGCGATGACATCTAGTCTTCGGGCTATACCTACTAAAGCCATGGCAGCTTCGTTACCGGGAGCGGTAATTTCTAGAGTTGCCGACCTGCCTGGGTCTGTAAGGGAACCGTGTGCGAGTATTGCTCCGCGCCAAACAGCTTCAGCATCAGCCCTACTACCTGAAACCAAAGCTGCAGGAAGTCCGCGAACCGGTCTGTTCTTGGTGTCAATCAAACCAGTCTGTCGCGCTAAAATCTCTGCGTTCTCGGTGACCCTAATTTGATACTTGCTGGTTTTGCGAATACCACCAGCTGCAATCATGGCCAGTTCGCTCTCCGCCCCGTAGACATCGAGTAAATCTTTGCGAACTCTTCTGGCCAGCTGTGCAGTATCAACTTCAACCTCAACAACAATCTTGGCTGCAACCAGGTGCAGACCACCACAGAACCGCAAGATAGTAGCCAATTCTGCAGCCTTTACTGAGCTCTTCGAAACCTCAACTCTTGCCAGTTCATCTTTTAGTTCCATGGTTAAAGCCATTTGTTACTCTTTTCCTAAGTCTCGGTGTTTCAGGCGCACTTCTACGCCTTCGATAACGGCTAAACGCTTAGCAACTTCAATGGCTGTTGCAACAGATCTGTGTTTTCCTCCGGTGCAACCAAAAGCGATGGATGCATGCTTTCGGTTCTCTCTCAGATAACCGCGCAGCACTGGTTGGAGGGCTGCCACGTAATTAGTAATGAATTCTTCGGCGCCGTCCTGCTGGAGTACGAAATCAGCCACTACTTTGTCTTCACCAGTAAATGGACGTAATGATTCGTCCCAGAACGGATTGGGTATGAAGCGCATGTCTGCTATTGCGTCTGCATCACTTGGAGAACCGTATTTGAATCCAAAGCTTTGAATCATGAGATTGAGTTTTCTAGAGCCTTCCGAAGAAAAACTATCGGCAATCTTTGCCGCCAATTGATATACATTTAGTTCGCTGCTATCAATCACGTAATCTGCTTGCTCACGAAGCGGTAGTAGTCTAAGTCGCTCTGCGGCAATACCATCAGTGATAGTTCCATCACCTTGCAATGGATGAGGTCTTCTAACCTGTTCGTATCGCTTTACCAATGTTGCATCATTAGCTTCGAGGAACAGTACTTGAGCGTTTACATTACTTTGCCGAAGCAAGTCAATGTGTTCGCTTAGATCCAGGAAGAGTTCTCCACCTCGAGCATCAATTACTACCGCTAACCTTGGCAATTCGCGATCTGCATGTGAAAAAAGCTCCGCCATTGGTTTGATCATCTGTGGTGGGAGGTTGTCTACGACATACCAATCCATGTCTTCGAGAGCTTTACCAACTGTGGATCGACCAGCTCCAGACATGCCAGTTACTATCAGTAACTCGTATGATTTGTCCTGGTTCACTTGAGGCTCTTCCTTGCTCGTTGAGATAACTCTAGTCATTTTGCGACACGCCCGAGATGAAAATACCGAACTGGTACTAGTTATCGCCCAATTTGGCCAATATTGACCCTGCTAGAGCAGGTCCAATGCCTGAAACCTCGCCAATTTCCTCTAGTGTCGCCATTCTGAGCCTCTTGGCAGAGCCAAAACGTCGAAGTAGGGCAGCTACTCGTTTATGTCCTAAACCTTCGATTGAGGCCAATTCTGTTGCTATTCCCGATGCTCTTTGCTTGCGTTGGGCCGTGATTGCGAAGCGGTGCGCCTCATCGCGAACACGTTGCAACAAAAATAGCGCTTCTGTGCCTCGCGGCAAGATAACTGGGAACGGATTATTCGGTAACCAAATCTCTTCTAAGCGTTTGGCCAAGCCAATGATTGATAAATTCTGCACTCCGCTGTCGGCTAATGCTCGAGCTGCAGCGTTCACCTGAGGTGCGCCACCATCAACGATCAATAAACCAGGTCGGTAACTGAATTTGTTGTTGGATTCGCCTTCACCTTCAACTAAATACTTTAATCTTCGACGAAGTGTTTGATAGAGCGAATCAGTATCGTCGGTTGATGATTCGATGTTGAACTTGCGATACTGATCCTTTTTAGCCAAGCCATCTTCAAAGACGACCATCGATGAAACAATCCCTGTTCCACCAAGGTGGGATACGTCATAACATTCAATACGTAATGGTGCAGTTTCAAGCTGCAAATACTTTTGCAGTTGCGCTAACGCCTCACTTCGAGCAGTGAAGTCTGCTGTTCGGCGAAGCTTGTATAAGCCAAGTGCATGTTTCGCATTGGTATAGGCAGTTTCAGCTAAAGCACGTTTATCGCCTCGTTGTGGAATCCTGAGATCGACCTTCTGTCCCCTGATCTCTGTAAGCCATAAAGTTAGGGCTTCGCTATCTGCTGGCATTACTGGAACAAGAACTTCCTTTGGAACATCGCTAGCGAAGGTGGCATCTTTTCCGTAAACATTTTGTAATAGATATTCAACAAGTACGGTTTGATCTCGCTCTAGCTCTTTATCTACGACCCACCCCCGCACACCTCTGATGCGTCCACCTCGAACTCTAAACAAACTCACGGCTGCAGCAAGCTCGTCATCAGCAATTCCGAAAAGATCTGCATCAGTTTGATCGGTGAAGACAACTGTACTCTTTTCCAGAACTGCTTCAAGAGCAGCTATGTCATCACGTAGTCGGCCAGCTAGCTCATATTGTTCAGCTTCGGATGCTTCAAGCATGCGCTTATTCAATGAATCTAGATACTTCTCATCCCCGGATTGAATGAAGTCAGCAAATTCTTTGGCCATAGCTTTATGATCTTGGTTGTTGATTCTAGAAACACAAGGGGCTGAGCACTTACCAATATCAGCAAGTAAACAAGGTCGGTTAGATGATTTGGCTCGGTTATAGACTCCGGTTGAGCAAGACCTGATCGGATAAACCTTAAGAAGCGTATCCAAGGTCTCTCTAACAGCCCAGGCTTGAGTGTACGGGCCAAAATACTTGGCACCTTTGATGTCTCGATTACGAGTTATGAAAACTCTGGGTACGGTATCACTCATCGTGATGGCGAGGTATGGATAACTCTTGTCGTCCTTGAATCTAACGTTGAAAGGTGGATTGAATTCCTTGATCCAAGTGAATTCCAGCTGTAAAGCTTCGAATTCTGTCTTGACGATGGTCCAGTTAACATCAACTGCGCTTTGGACCATTCGACGGGTCTTTTCTTGCAAAGTGCTTAGAGGCGCAAAGTAAGAACTCAGTCTTGCTCTTAGGTTTTTAGCCTTACCGACATAAAGCACACGGCCTGTTTCATCTAGGAAACGATAGACACCAGGATCGGTAGGGATCTCTGAGGTTTTAGGTCTAAATGAAACTTCGTTAGCCATATCTAGCCAAGTATCTCTTTGAGGAACTTTCCGGTGTGTGACTTCACGTTTTTGGCTATGTCTTCAGGTGTTCCAATACCAACAATCTCGCCACCGCGAGAACCACCTTCGGGACCAATGTCAACTAACCAGTCAGCACTCTTGATTACATCCAAGTTATGTTCAATGACGATGACCGTGTTGCCCTTATCAACTAAACCGTTTAGTACTAAAAGCAACTTTCTAACATCTTCGAAGTGCAAACCTGTTGTTGGTTCATCTAGAACATAGATGCTGCGTCCATTAGATCTCTTCTGCAATTCGGTTGCCAGCTTCACACGTTGTGCTTCTCCACCAGAGAGAGTTGTTGCTGATTGGCCAAGTCGAACATAACCGAGCCCAACTTCAACCAAAGTGTCTAGGTATCTGGAGATGGCAGTAATGGCAGCGAAGAATTCCGCCGCTTCGGCAATAGGCATCTCTAGGACTTCGGCGATTGACTTACCCTTGTATTTCACCTGCAGAGTCTCGCGGTTGTATCTAGCACCGTGACAGACCTCACAGGAAACATAAACGTCAGGTAAGAAGTTCATCTCAATCTTTAGAGTTCCATCACCACTGCAAGCCTCACAGCGGCCACCCTTGACGTTGAATGAGAAGCGACCCTGTTGGTAACCACGAGCTTTAGACTCTTGGGTGTCCGCAAAGAGTTTTCTGATGTGGTCAAAGACACCGGTGTATGTTGCCGGGTTCGATCTAGGTGTTCTACCAATTGGGTTCTGGTCGACGTGAACAACTTTGTCTAGTTGCTCTAAGCCTTCAACACGAGTGTGCTTACCTGCAACGCCTTTAGCACCGTTGAGCCTATTCGCCAGAACTTCATAGAGAACATCGTTGACCAACGATGACTTACCAGAACCACTGACTCCAGTAACGGCAGTCAAAGTTCCTAACGGGAAACTGACGTCAACGCTTTTGAGATTATTCTCCCTTGCGCCAACAACATTAATTTGACGCTTAGGGTCAATTGGTCGTCGCTTTTTTGGGGTAGCGATTGATTCTCTACCGCTCAGAAACGCCCCAGTAATTGACTCCTTGTTAGTAAGAATCGCCTTATAGCCACCTGAGTGAACTACTTCACCACCGTGAACACCAGCGCCAGGACCAATATCAACTAACCAGTCGGCAGCCATGATGGTGTCATGGTCGTGCTCGACAACAATAAGAGTGTTACCGAGATCACGGAGTTTGATAAGAGTGTCAATCAATCTGCGATTATCTCGTTGATGTAAACCAATGCTTGGTTCATCGAGAACGTATAGAACACCGGTTAGTCCCGCACCGATTTGAGTAGCTAGACGAATACGTTGCGCTTCACCTCCGGATAGGGTTGCCGCAGCTCTTTCAAGGCTTAGATAGTCAAGACCAACAGCAATCAAGAAATCAAGACGTGAACGAATCTCTCTTAGGACCTGGGCGGCAATCTTCTCATCGCGCTTATCCAGTTTTAGTTTGTCAAAGAAATTCATTGATTCACCAAGGCTCATCGAGCAAACATCGGCAATAGAAGTCTTGGCAACTTTCACTCCAAGTACTTCGGGACGCAGTCTCGCTCCCTTGCAATCAGGGCAAGGAGTTTCACGAAGATACTCAGCCCATCGTCCTCTGCCCCAGTCGTTTTCAGCCTCAAGGTACTTACGTTCGATGTAGTTCAGTGCACCCTCGAAACCGGTGGTGTATCTAAGTTCACGACCATAGCGGTTCTTCCACTTCATCTGAACATCAAAGTTATTGCCATACAAAACAGCTTCTTGAATTTCCTCTGGAAGTTCCAGCCAAGGCGTATCTAGTGAGAAATCCATGTCCTTAGCTAAACCAGTTAGCAAACGTGTGTAATAGGTAAACAAACCTTTACCTTGAGTAGACCAAGGTCTAATCACTCCACCGTTGATGGATTCCGAAACATCTCCGATAACTAGTTCAGGATCAACGGCCATCTTGGTTCCAAGGCCCGAACAGGTTGGACATGCACCAAATGGAGCATTGAAGGAAAATGTCCTTGGTTCTATCTCAGTAAGCGCAAGTGGATGCTCATTTGGGCAAGACATCTTTTCGCTGTAATTGCGATACTTACCTTCACCCTCAACATCCACTAAATCAACCGTTAGTCGACCACTGGCAACTTTTAGCGCAGTTTCGACCGAATCAGTTAGCCGTTGAGTTATGTCTGCTTTGGCAACAAGACGGTCAATTACCACAGAGATGTCGTGCTTATAAGTTTTACGAAGTGGTTTAGCCTCAGCGAGCTGAACTACTTCACCATCGACAACTGCTCTAGCAAATCCTTGGCTAATCAAGTCTCTAAACAGATCAGAGAATTCACCCTTTTTCTGATCGACTACCTGAGCGAGAATTTGATACTTGGTACCAGTCTTGAGCTGCATAATCTGATCAACGATTTGCTGCGTGGTCTGCTTGGTAATTAGCTCACCACACTGAGCACAATGAGGAACTCCGATTCGAGCCCAAAGCAATCTCAAGTAGTCGTGAATCTCTGTAATAGTTCCAACCGTTGATCTTGGGTTACGGTTGGTTGATTTCTGGTCAATCGAGACAGCAGGAGATAGTCCTTCAATGAAATCAACATCGGGCCTATCAACTTGACCTAGGAACTGCCTGGCATAGGCGCTAAGAGACTCAACATAACGACGTTGACCCTCAGCAAAGATTGTGTCAAAAGCTAGAGAAGATTTACCCGAACCACTTAAGCCGGTGAATACCACCATGGCATTTTTAGGGATCTCTAAGGTGATGTTTTTCAGGTTATGGACCCTGGCACCCTTAATAACGAGCTTTTCCTTGGTGGGTATGGAGATTGAGGGCATCTAACAAGTTTAACCCTCAGGAGAGCCTCTAAACCTTATCTATCTGCCTCAGAGTGTATTTAAGTTCACTTATTTCATCCCGAAGCCTTGCTGCCAGTTCAAACTTGAGTTCCGCAGCCGCTGCTTTCATCTGCTGATCTAGGTCAACTACTAGATCCAATAACTCGTCATAGCTTGCCTTCTGGTTAGGTCTTGAACGCACTGGGGTAATCCTCTTGCCATCTCCATTGCGCTTAGATTTTGACTTCTCAAGTAGTTCAGCAGTGTCCTGCTCTTCGCGCAGAATACTGTCGGTTATGTCCGCAATCTTCTTACGCAGTGGTTGTGGGTCAACACCCTTTTCAAGGTTGTATGCCACCTGCTTTTCACGTCTTCTATTGGTTTCATCTATGGCCCTAGCCATAGAGTCGGTGATTCTGTCTGCATACATATGCACTTCACCGCTGACGTTTCTAGCAGCACGTCCTATGGTTTGAATCAATGAGGTAGTTGACCTAAGGAAACCTTCCTTATCGGCATCCAGAATGCTAACTAAAGAAACTTCAGGTAAGTCCAAACCTTCTCGCAATAAGTTAATACCAACTAGAACGTCATAGACACCGCTGCGCAGTTCTCTAAGTAGTTCAACTCTTCGCAGGGTATCAACATCGCTGTGTAGATATCTAACTCGAACGCCTGCTTCACTTAGAAACTCGGTAAGTTCCTCGGACATCTTCTTAGTCAGTGTTGTGACAAGAACTCGCTCATCTTTCGCAGCCCTTACTCTGATCTCTTCAAGCAAGTCATCAATCTGACCCTTGATAGGTTTGACCACAATCTTTGGATCAATCAAACCGGTTGGTCGAATAATCTGCTCAACTACCTCAGTGGTGATACCCATCTCATACTTACCCGGGGTAGCTGAAAGATAGACAGTCTGACCAACTCGATCTAAGAACTCAGCCCACTTAAGCGGTCTGTTATCCATCGCTGAAGGCAATCTAAAGCCGTGCTCAACCAGTGTTCTCTTGCGTGACGAATCCCCCTCATACATAGCACCAATCTGCGGAACGGTAACGTGTGACTCATCGATAACTGTCAAGAAGTCTTCAGGGAAATAATCCAACAAACAAGAAGGTGATGAACCTGGCAATCGTCCATCTAAATGCCTGGAGTAGTTTTCGATACCGCTGCAGAAACCTAGCTCCCTAATCATTTCAAGATCAAAAGTGGTTCTCATCTTTATGCGTTGAGCTTCAAGCAATTTTCCTTGAACCTCAAACTCTTTAACCCTGGCAACCATCTCTTCTTCAATAGCTTCAAGAGCTAGCCCCATACGTTCAGGGGACGTTACGTAGTAACTAGCCGGGAAGACTGAGATCGTGTCAATTGCTCGAACTACCTCGCCTGTTAGTGGATGTAGTTGATAGATGTTTTCAATCTCATCACCAAAAAGCTCTAGACGAATAGCCAACTCGTCATAGACCGGGATGATTTCAATGGTGTCGCCCTTGACCCTAAAGTTTCCCCTTGAAAAGTCATAGTCATTTCGTTGATACTGCATCGAAACGAACTCGCGAATTAGAGCATCTCGATCAATGTTCTGGCCCTTGTGCAACGGTATAGACATGTCCAAGTACTCACTTGGTGCACCCAATCCATAAATGCAAGAAACTGTTGAAACAACAACCACGTCTCTCCTACTCAGCAAACTCATGGTCGCTGAGTAACGTAACCTCTCAACTTCCTCGTTGATAGAGGAATCCTTCTCAATGAAGGTATCGGTTTGTGGCACGTATGCTTCTGGTTGGTAATAGTCGTAGTAACTAACAAAGTACTCTACAGCATTATTTGGCAGTAGCTCACGGAACTCGTTGACTAACTGAGCTGCCAAGGTTTTGTTGTGTGCTAGAACTAAAGTAGGTCGCTGCAGTTCCTCGATTAGCCATGCGGTTGTTGCTGATTTACCGGTACCGGTGGCACCGAGCAAGACAACATCTTTTTCACCGGCGTTGATTCGTTGAGTTAGGTCAGCAATTGCTGTTGGTTGATCACCCGAAGGCACATAGTCGCTGATTACTTCAAAAGGAGCAAAGGTTCTAGTTGGTTCTTTCATTAAGACTTAGCCTCATTAGCCAAAACAAACTTTTGAAACAGTACCTCTGAATCATGCAGCAATAGTGCCAGCGACTGATTGGAACTCAGAATGTGGTCTGCTCTGGTTGCTCGCTCTAATGGTGTTGCCTGAGCTCGGATTCGACTAAGAGATTCTGCTTCAGTCATTCCCCTGCTCTTGATTAGTCTCTTGACTCGTTCGTCCTCAGGAGCTTCAATAGTGACCACTGCATCAAAAGGCAATTCAACCTGAGCCTCAACAAGTAAAGGAACCGTGTATATAACTATCGCTGTTTCTGGAACAGCGGCTATAAGTTCTCTCGCTCTTTGCTTGACCAGAGGATGAACAATTGCTTCAAGTTCAGTGAGTTTCTCTGGGTTACTAAATACCAACTGACCCAGCTTCTTGCGATCTAGTTCCCCATCGACAAAGAAATCAGAACCGAATGTGTGCTCGACTTGTTTAGCTCCTATAGTGCCCTTGGCAACTACTTCGCGAGCTAAAAGATCAGCGTCGATTTCTATTGCACCGAGTTTGACCCAGTGCTCAGCCACGGCTGATTTGCCGGCTGCTATGCCACCAGTTAGACCTATCAAGAACACCAGACAAGCCTAACTCTTAGTTAAATGTTTGAAGGGCTGGACCAATGGCCCAACCCTTCGAAACTAGTTCGATTATTCTGCTTCGTTTAGCTTGTCGCGAAGAGCGCTTAGTGACTCATCAGCGGACAAGGTTCCTGCAGATTCCACAGCGCCTTCAGATGAAGATGAAGTGGTGGTGCTATCAACTTCTGGCTTGGCTTCTGGAAGGGATGCCGCTAGTTCGTTAGCAATAGCAACCTGTTTCTTGTGCTCTTCCCAACGGGTGTGAGCTTCAGCATATTCCTTCTCCCACACAGCTTTAGCATCCTCGAAGCCAGGCTTCCATTCGCTTGTTGCCGAATCAAAGCCTTCTGGATACTTGTAGTTACCCTGGTCATCGAAGTCAGTAGCTAGACCGTAAAGTGCTGGGTTGAAATCAGTTCCCTCAGGGTTTACTTCTTCAGTAGCCTGCTTCAATGAAAGTGAGATACGACGACGATCTAGATCGATGTCGATAACTTTCACGAATACATCCTGGTTCACTGTGACAACCTGGCTAGCTAGATCAATGTGCTTAGCAGAAAGCTCGCTGATGTGAACTAGACCTTCGATGCCATCGGCAACACGAACGAATGCACCGAATGGAACGATCTTGGTGACCTTACCCGGTGCGTACTGACCGATAGCGTGAGTTCTTGCGAATACCTGCCATGGGTCTTCCTGAGTTGCCTTGAGAGATAGTGAAACGCGCTCGCGCTCCTGATCAACTTCAAGAACTTCAACGGTAACTTCTTGGCCAATCTCAACAACTTCTGATGCGTGTTCGATGTGCTTCCATGAAAGCTCACTTACGTGAACTAGTCCATCAACTCCACCTAGGTCAATGAATGCACCAAAGTTTACGATAGACGAAACAACACCGGTACGAATCTGACCCTTAGCAAGATCTGCAAGGAAGGTTGTGCGGTTAGCTGACTGTGACTCTTCAAGAAGAGCACGACGAGAAAGAACAACGTTGTTACGGTTCTTATCTAGTTCAAGAATCTTTGAGTCAATGGTCTGACCAAGGTATGGAGTTAGGTCGCGAACACGACGTAACTCGATTAGAGATGCTGGTAGGAAGCCACGAAGACCAATGTCAACGATTAGACCACCCTTGACAACTTCGATAACCAAACCGGAAACGATGCCATCAGCTTCTTTAATCTTTTCAACATCGCCCCACGCACGCTCATACTGAGCACGCTTCTTGGAAAGAATTAGACGACCCTCTTTGTCTTCTTTCTGAAGAACTAGAGCTTCGATTGAGTCCCCAACAGTGACAATCTCACTTGGGTCTGCATCGTGGCGAATAGATAATTCGCGTGAAGGGATAACACCTTCAGTTTTGTAACCGACATCGACGAGAACTTCGTCACGGTCAATCTTCACTACGATACCTGCGATTAAATCGCCATCGTTGAAGAATTTTAGGGTTTTTTCGACTTCTGCTAGGAACTCTTCTGCGGTTCCCATGTCATTGATTGCTACCTGCTTAGG
>Ga0114964_10000797_pt1 | contig 23549 bp, 9 predicted proteins | sample C_131016_MF_Meta_FD_92638 | JGI IMG/M metagenome (GOLD analysis project Ga0114964, IMG submission 92638) | Freshwater microbial communities from Lake Croche, Canada to study carbon cycling - C_131016_MF_MetaG | ecosystem: Environmental > Aquatic > Freshwater > Lake | place: Lake Croche, Canada...
CCGAATAACCTATAGCAAGAGACTGTGTGCTTTGTCCTGTATAGCCTGCATAGGTACCTATGGCGATTGAATTATCATACTGTGTATTGTAACCTGCTTGATTACCTATAGCAATCGAGTTCAAACCCTGTGCATTAGAACCTGCTGCTGATCCAATAGCTAAAGCATTCGCCTGTTGTTGTGTATTACCTGCATTACATCCTACTGCCACGGTACCGATGTTTTGTGCATTGCATCCTGCTTGAAAACCGATGGCAATAGCATAACTTAATTGCGTAGATCCATCATTTCCTTGTCCTGCCGAGGTTCCTATCGAAATCGCATTACATCCTTGATACAACTGGCCGGCTGTCACTCCTATAGCAATCGCGTTAGTGCTTTGTAAAGTCTGACCGGCACCAGCACCTATCGCAATACCATAGTTTGATTGTGAGTTGCATCCCGCATTATATCCTATAGCAATTGCGTAAGGCTGTTGAGTCGTCCAGCCAGCACTATCTCCAATCGCCACGGCAGAATAGTTCTGATTATTTGATCCAGCTTGATAACCAATCGCAACCGAGTTAGAATTCTGATTTGTTCCTCCTGAATTACAGCCGATTGCGATAGAATTCGGTTGTTGAGAAATCTGTCCCGCTTGGAATCCCAAGGCAATCGCAAAACTGCTTTGGAAGTAAGTTCCTGCTTGGTATCCTATCGCCATGGAGTAAGCGTCTTGTAAATTACATCCAGCTTGGACACCCAAGGCAATCGAATTACATCCTTGATTCGTGCTTGCTGCACCGTATCCTACCGCTATAGAATATATACCTTGATTTGTGCTAGCCGCCGCCAAGCCAATTGTGATTGTAGAAACTTGTGCATAACTCACAACAGTATTGAACGGAACGCCATTTACAGTAAGATACGTTGTATTTAATCCATTCACAACAGCTGAGCTGAAATTCGCAAGTAAAGAACTTAGTGAAAATGCATTCACGGCTCTCGCTGTTATTGAGCTGAAATTTCCTTGTAAAGAACTTACCACAGATACATTACTTAGAGTGCTAATATAGGATGAACTTCCTAATCCAATAACAGTAGATTGTAGGGATACAGAGCTCAAGTATCCAAGAGATCCCAAACCTTGTAGAGAAGATGTTAGGGATACAGTGCTCAAATATCCAGCAGTTCCTAGACCTACTACACTGGAAGTTAAGACACCAACTGTCAAATATGTTCCTGTTGTCAAAACAGCTTGGCCGTTTACGTATACATTATTTGCTGCATAGATTGTATTTGCACTCAAAAGATTTACATTAAGAGAACCAATATCTCCTTGTAATGAACTTATAGAAGAAACATTTATTAAACTACTTATATATCCAGAAGATCCAAGTCCCCTTGTGCTTGATACGAACTGAGGATTTAGTGCGGTATTTATAGAAGATTGTGTAATCACAGCAGAACCATTCACAAATATATTTGTACTTGCGTTTATAGAACCATTCACATCAAGAGTATAGACAGGAGTGTTACAGTTAATACCTACATTCTGTAAAATCGGATTTACTACCAAAGTACTTTGTCCTACACGCAAATAATCAGCGACTGTTAAAAATCCAGAAGTACTTATTGAATCAGCAGCAAGAAGTCCATAATTGATTTCAGAGATGCGCGTGCCATACGCTACAAATCCTAGCGACTTAGGAGTTCCTGCTTGTCCTGTTGCGATAGTGGTCCAAATACTACCGTTCACAGAGACTGCAAGATTAATTGCTCCTAAAATCTGTGCACATGCTACAAATTGCGTACCATCCCATAATATAGCCACTAACGAAACTCCAAATACGTTCATACTTGTGAATGTATTTCCTCCATCTGTAGAATAAGCAATATCATTCGCTGAGGAAGTTCCCAGAACTATGATATTATTACCAACAGCAGATGATGTTATAGGGGTTCCAAGGAGAGGTTGGGAGCTATAAGAAGTGAATGAAGAGGCATTCGCATTTAATGAATATACGGTGGTTGCCGTTCCACTATTCACACCTGATACAATCCAGCGGGAACCCGTCCATAGAATAGCAGAGATATTTGTGAATGTTGGTGTAGTGGAAGAAGACCAAGAAGTCAAATTATTTGTGTAAAATAATCCACCTGCAGAAGTTCCTGCCACGTACCAGGATCCATTAAAACCCAGAGCAGAAATCACATTTGTTAATCCACTCGTTGTAACAGTCGTCCAGTTAATTCCATCAGGAGAAGTAAATAATGAAGCTGTAGAAGCGGCTCCACCTGCTGCAATAAACTGTTTACCATCCCATATTACTTTATTGATTGCTACTGATATACCTGAACCATTCGTCCATGTGGATCCATTATTACTGTAAGCTGTGTAAGGAGCACCTGAAAAACTACATACAATAATAGAGCCATTCGTCGCAAAAGAAGTACTTTGTCCTGTGAATGTTGATGTAGAATTCCATCCTGAACTTGTATTATAAACAATACTTCCACCTGCAGCACAGCCTACTAGAGTGAGTCTTTGACGAATAGCTAATTGTAACTGCGTACTAATTAGAACTGCAGAAGTATTGACAACTAAAGAAGGCCCAACTGTGAGTTGAGATCCTATTACAACAGATGAAAAATTACCTTGTAAACTACTCAGAGTATTCGCATTCACGAGTGAACTCACGTATCCTATAGATCCTAAACCTACAGCAGTCGATGTCAGGAGTGTATTTGTAACAGCATTCGTTGCGGTAAGAACTGGTACACCATTCACAAAAATATTATTCGTAGCGTTTAGAGTCCCTGTTGATATTGTCGTAGCATTCATAGAACTAAAATTACCTTGTAAACTACTTGTTATTGTTGTGTTAATTAGACTGCTAATATATCCTAAACTTCCTAGGCCTGTGAAAGAGGAGAGTAGTGTGCTTTGTAGGGAAGCGGTGCTGATGTAGGAAGAAGATCCAAGACCTTGTACCGTGGACTGTAGAGAAGTTGTACTAATGTAATTGATAGAGCCAAGGCCTTGTGTTGTAGAGGCTAGGATATTTTGTAGGGTAGCGCTGCTTATATAGGATGATGTACCAAGACCTTGGACGGTGGACTGTAGGGAAGCGGAGCTAATGTAAGAGGAGTTGCCGAGACCCTGTACTGTCGATTGGAGAGAGGATGAGCTAATGTAAGATAAGCTGCCAAGGCCTTGTGTTGTAGAGGCTAAATTAGCTTGGAGAGTGGTGGTGCTTATGTAAGAGGATGTACCTAGGCCTTGGACGGTTGAGGCTAGGGTATTTTGTAGGGTAGTGGTGCTTACATAGGATGATGTACCAAGGCCTTGGACGGTGGATTGGAGGGAGGATGAGCTGATGTAAGAGGAGTTGCCGAGGCCCTGTGTCGTCGATACGAATGCGAGCTGTTGAGTCGCTGTGCTAATATATCCAGAAGTTCCAAGACCTTGAACAGTCGATTGGAGAGAGAATGAGCTAATGTAGGAAGAGGAGCCGAGGCCCTGTGTTGTTGATTGCAGGGAAGAAGAGCTTATGTAAGTTAAGCTGCCGAGTCCCTGTGTTGTTGAGGCTAGACTCGCTTGTAGAGTTGTGGTGCTGGTGTAAGACGATGTACCAAGACCCTGTATTGTAGAGGCTAGATTCGCTTGGAGAGTTGTTGTGCTTACATAGAATGATGTACCAAGACCTTGCACCGTGGATTGGAGGGAAGCGGAGCTGATATAAGAGGAGTTGCCTAGACCTTGTGTTGTTGATACTAGCGTATTTTGAAGCGTTGTTGTGCTAACATATCCAGAAGTTCCAAGACCTTGGGCAGTAGATTGGAGGGAAGCAGAGCTAATGTAAGAGGAGTTACCTAGGCCTTGTGTCGTTGATACGAATGCTAGCTGTTCAGTAGCTACACTAATATATCCAGAAGTTCCAAGACCTTGGACAGTAGATTGTAGAGAGAATGAGCTAATATAAGAGGAGGAACCGAGACCCTGTGTTGTGGATTGGAGAGAAGTTGTGCTTACATACGATGATGTGCCAAGACCTATTATCGAAGAAACCAAACTTACCTGTAACCCAGTTGTGCTAATATAAGATAGGCTACCAAGGCCTTGTGTTGTAGAAGCTAGATTTGCTTGAAGAGTGGTGGTGCTTATGTAAGAGGATGTGCCGAGGCCTTGTGTCGTCGATACGAATGCGAGTTGTTGAGTAGCTGTGCTAATATATCCAGAAGTTCCAAGACCTTGGACGGTAGATTGAAGAGAAAACGAACTGATATAAGAAGAGGAGCCGAGACCCTGTGTTGTTGACGCTAGTGTATTTTGTAGGGTTGTTGTGCTTATGTAAGAGGAGATACCTAGTCCTTGGACTGTGGAGACTAGATTATTTTGGAGTGTAGCGGTGGAAATATACGTTGATGTGCCAAGGCCCTGTGTTGTAGATACGAGATTACTTTGCAGAGTAGCGGTGGAAATGTATGTAGAGTTTCCTAGTCCTTGTACGGTTGATTGTAAAGAAGCTGAACTAATGTAGGAGGAGTTGCCTAGGCCTTGTGTTGTAGATACAAGATTGTTTTGAAGAGTTGCTGTAGAAATATAGGAAGAAGTTCCCAGGCCCTGTGTTGTAGATACGAGATTCGTTTGGAGGGTGGCGGTACTAATGTAAGTTAAGCTTCCAAGGCCCTGTGTTGTAGAGGCTAGACTCGCTTGTAGAGTTGTTGTGCTGGTGTAAGAGGAGTTGCCTAGTCCTTGGACTGTAGAGGCTAGATTTGTTTGGAGTGTTGTGGTGGAAATATAGGAGGAAGATCCAAGACCTGTTATAGAAGAATTTACTGCGACTTGCAGATCTGCTGTGCTTACATACGAGGAAGATCCCAAACCTGCAATAGAAGAGACGAGTGTGCTTTGGAGAGAAGAGGAGGAAATGTACGACGAAGTCCCTAGGCCTTGAATAGAAGAATTCAGATTACTATTCGCAATTCCACCTGAGGCGGGTGTAAGAACTGCAGAACCATTCACAAAAATATTGCTAGAAGCGTTAATGATGTTTGCGTTTACGGAGCTGAACGAACCTTGAAGAGAACTTACTGCCGTGATGTTAATAAAACTACTCACATAGCCTATAGATCCAAGGCCAACTGTTGTAGAAGTCAGGAATGTAGTTGTCACAGCATTTGTCGCTGTAAGAACTGGAACTCCATTCACGTAGATGTTATTTGCGGCGTAGAGAGTATTTGTAGAAATGTTGTTTGCGTTGGCTGAGCTGAAATATGCTTGAACGGAACTGATAAGAGGAACATTCGTGAGAGTGCTAATATATCCAGAACTTCCTAGGCCTGTGATAGAGGAGGTAAGTGAGCTTTGGAGAGAGGCTGTGCTTATATAGTTTGCAGTCCCAAGCCCTTGGACCGTGGAAAAGAGTTGTGATGTTGAGATGCCAGAAGAATATGTTAGAACTCCTATACCGTTAATGAAGATATTCGTCGCGGCGTTAATGGTATTTGTATTGATAGAACCAAAATCTCCTTGTAGAGAGCTTGTCAGTTGTGTATTAATAAGACTGCTTATATAACCCAAGGATCCAAGTCCTACCAAGCTTGATTGGAGAGTCTGAGGTGAACTTAAATATCCTAGAGAACCTAGACCTTTTGTGGTAGAGGCTAGGTTAGCCTGGAGAGTTGTCGAGCTGATATAGGAAGAGGTGCCAAGTCCTTGGACGGTGGAGAACAGTTGTGATGATGAGACACCTGTTAAATAGGTTAAGACACCTGTACCGTTAATAAGAATATTACTACCAGCCAGAATTGTATCTGTCACATTCAGCTCAGTAGTTAGAACAGAACTAAAGAATCCTTGCAAACTGCTTGTTGTTGTTGTGTTTACAACGCTGCTGAGATATCCAACGGATCCTAGTCCCTGTGTTGTAGAGGCTAGGTTCGCCTGGAGAGTTGTTGAGCTAATATAGGAAGAGGTTCCAAGTCCTTGGACGGTGGAAACCAGGAGGGATGTATTTAATCCTGTTGCTGTTGTCAAAACATTCACACCATTTATAGTAATATTACTTGTTGCGCTTATTACATTCGCTGCAACAGAACTGAAATTTCCTTGTAAACTGCTTGTGGTTGTTGTGTTTACAAGGCTGCTGATATATCCAACGGATCCTAGACCCTGTGTTGTAGAGGTAAGGGAGGTGTTGAGAGTTGCCGAGCTTATATAGGAAGAGGTGCCAAGTCCTTGGACGGTGGAGAACAGTTGAGTTGCCGCAACACCTGTGAGATAAGTTAGAACTCCTGTACCGTTAATAAGAATATTACTACCAGCCAGAATTGTATCTGTCACATTCAGCTCGCTAGTTACTAGAGAACTAAAGAATCCTTGTAAACTACTTGTTGTTGTTGTGTTTACAACGCTGCTGAGATATCCAACGGTTCCTAGGCCCTGTGTTGTAGAAGTGAGAGAGGTGTTGAGAGTTACTGAGCTGATGTAGGAAGAGGTTCCAAGTCCTTGGACGGTGGAGAAGAGTTGAGATGTTGAGACGCCTGTCAAATATGTTAGGACTCCTGTGCCATTTATTAAGATATTTGTTGTGGCATTCAGAATTCCTGTATTTACGGAGCTGAAATTTCCTTGTAGAGAACTTGTAGTGAGGGTATTGCTAGTAGTACTTACAAACCCCAGAGATCCAAGGCCTATAATACTTGATTGAAGAGTGGCAGAGCTCAGGTAGGAAGAAGATCCAAGACCTACAAGAGTTGATTGAAACGTTGCCGAGCTTATGTAAGAGGCGGTTCCAAGACCTTGTACTGTAGATTGTAGAGAAATTGAACTGATGTAAGAGGCAGAAGCAAGACCTTCTACAGTTGAGAATAAGTTTGCAGGCACTACGCCGACACCACCTGGGCCTGTTAAGACTGTTGCTCCATTAATAAACATGGTGGAAGATGCGTTTATTATACCGTTTACATCAAGTGTGTAAGAGGGGCTGTTGCAATTAACGCCGAGTGATGAAATCGCATAGAGAGTGGAGGTGAGCATGGTATTTGCGGCGGTGATGGTGCTGGCGAACAGATTTGAAGAGCCAAGAATGGGTATGCTTCCATTAGTGGCCAGGAGTTGTGTTAGAGTGGTTGTTCCTTTGACTGTCATGTTTCCCTGGACTACAGAATCCCCTAGGGTGGAGAGTCCTCCACCTACTTGTAAGTCTCCTGTTGTTGACACAGAACCAACAAGATTTGTAGTTCCCAGAACTTGCAGGGAAGTTCCTACTGTGACACTTGAGAGCGAAGAAATAGCTGAGCCGACTACGAGAACGTTGGAGAAGAAAGCGTTAGAAGCTACGGTGGTTTGTGAAACTGTAGAAGCAGAAACAAAGGCATTACAAGATACAAATATGTTACATCCTGTGCTAATCGATCCGAAGACTGAGATACTGCTCTGAAAGTTTGCTGTCTGTGTAACGTATAGATTGCTAGCGACTGATATATTTGCGCCAACATTCAGAGATTCTGTGATCTGTACATTTGTCTTAAAGGCAGCATTATCTTTTACGGTGAGGGTGCTGAGTAATTGTGTCTGGCCGGCCACACCGAGAGTTGCTAGGGTAGAAATACCGCCTAGATTTGACAAGAGTCCTTGAGTAATAAGAGTACTTTTTACGTTGAGAGAACCTCCTACTGCCAGATCACTTGTGGTAGATATAGAACCGCCGGCTTGGATGTTGCTCAGAGTGGAGATTGTGCCTGCAGTTTGCACAGAGCCCGCGATGTTCAAAGAGACTCCTGTAGACAGAGTAATTTCCGCGTAGGGAACACGAAGTGAGCTTGTAATATTGGCAAAGGGTGTGCTTAGTTGTTTCTGGGCGTATACAGTTTGTGCAGCGGTAATGGAAGATGCTGAATATACATCATTAAAAAACCCAGCAGGAGAGATAGTAGAAGTGCCTACGGATAAAGTATTGACGTAGGCGGTGTAAGCGGTAAGAGTAGAAATGTATGAAGTGCTTACAAATTCTTGATTGATTAAAGCTGTACTCAGACGAGACAGATTCGCGTTCAGAACATTAACATTTGCAGCAGCGCTCTGATCTGGAAAGGCATATGTATTAACCACCGCCCAGATAGTTGATGTAGTGGGGGTAACGGAAATAAATCCGAACGGCTGATTAATATAGTATGCATTACAGTTAGGGCCGTCCAAGAAATGAACACCGAATGTAGTACTTACAGTCACACCACGATTTGTAGAGGCATTACCAAAACTATCTCGGATAGTTATAAGTGCGCCAGGCACGTTCAAACTTGATAATAATACAACAGCATTATTTGGATAGACCACTTGAGAAGTATCGACCTGTACCAAGGTGGTACTTTGATTTACAACGATTGGGGTGGCCATTCTAACAAAGGGAGAAAAAACAGCATAAGCAAAATACACATTCATGAATAGATGCAAAGTGGGCAGTCAAACTTTATTGTCAATATTGTTCCTTTACAGAACGTTGTGTCGAATGCGTCAGGTTTGGATGCAACATATGAGCTGTCCAATTCCGTAGCAAAAATTCAACAAATGGTGAATTTTGATGAGAAACGAATCAATACTAACTATCTTGGTTCTTACACCACGGGTGGAAGTATTCAAGTTACTAGTCCTTTGAATCTTTGTAATGTGGGAATTACAAGCAACGGTAATTCTTTTACTGGATCTGGAACATCTAGATCATCTGGTTCAGTCTCAACTGTAGTATCACCGACCACTAGCACATTCATCAAGCTATATGACACTTCTCAATCACAAAGCCCAGCAGTCTCTATGGGTATAGCTAGTCGCCAAGTCTTCCAGATTGGTGGAACAGGGAACGGATTATACTACGATACTTTGAAATCGGCAAAGGAATTTCGGATCAGTAGCATGATATTTGCAGCAGACTTGGCACAATTTAGCACAGTCACAGTCGGGGGTACATGTTATGCTACACAATTCGTAACTTTATCTGACAGGGAGGCCAAGTACAACATAGAGGCATTAACTGATATCAATAGCATAGCACATAGTTTACAGTCCTTAAAAACGTATTCTTTTTCTTATGTGGGATCTCAAAAAAGGGAGGTTGGTCTTTTAGCGCAGGAGTTAGAGTTGGTTTTTCCTGAGTGTGTCGATGTTGTGAATGGTAGCAAGTGTATAAACTACGATTCTATGGTTGCTCTTCTTTTAGCAGCGGTGCGTTCTTTGAGTACGCGTGTGAGTGAACTAGAATCCGGGTTTCGCGTGTAACATCTAAACCAAATCTCTTGTAATGACACAGAATGTCCTCAAATGATCTTGATAAATTTCCAGGAATGACTCGATATACTGAAGATGGATGTAGAGCTACTCAGAGTGTCGTGCCGTTTACAAGTCTTACAAATTTGAGTTCTGTTTTGGAAAGAAAAACAGTTCTCTTGGCTACGGCGGTGATTACGGAAGAAAATCTATTTAGCAACGGACTGTTTCAGAATATTTATGTATTTTATCGTATGTTTGAGGCGATGGGATGGCTTCCTCTTTTAGTTGTTAACAAGAAGCCTGATAACATGGACAAGGTTCCTGACTACATGAGAAATCTACGACTCATCGGCGTAGAAGAATTATCCAAGACTCCTATACCGGTGAAATTATATGTAGAGATTGGAATGAGTATGGATTCGAATATGCGCAAGTTTCTCAAGATGTGTGGTGCTAAGATCTGTAAGTTATATCTTGGCAATATCTTAAATATTGATATAGAAACTCCTATTTTCTATCCTTCTATGTATTTTGCGCACCACGTGATTGGTGATTTGGATGAGATCTGGGTATCTCCTCATTATACGCAGCATGCCGAGTATGCTCGTGCTCTTAATCACGTGGACTTGGACAAGAAGGAAACGATTGTTGTTCCATATGTGTGGGATTCTCAGATTCTTACGCGCGATGGGCAGCGCAATTTTCGTTGGAAGCCTGCCACGGGTCCTGAGAATGATGTATTTTTGATTGTAGAGCCGAACATTAGTTTTCAGAAAACTACGTTGATGCCGTTGATGATTATAGAGGCATGGTTTCGCAGGAATCCTTCTTGGAAGGGAGAAGTCGTGATTGTGAATGGAGAGCGCTTGATGCTGATACCGTTTTTCCGCGAGACTGTGTTAAAGGGTTTGGATTTAATGAAGGCGGGTCGTATTACTTTCAAGGGTCGTTTGGACATTCTGACGATCTTGAACACTTATCCTTCTGCAATTCCGATTTGCCACCAGTGGAATAATGAATACAACTATATGACTCTGGAGTATTTTACATCGGGTTATCCTGTTTTGCACAATTCTGCAGATTGGAGTAACTACGGGTACTATTATAAGAATTCTGACATTCAGGCGGGTTCTGAACTGATTGACAAGATTCGCAATTCTCACCGTGATAACTATGAGATTTATCGGGCACATGCGAAGGCTCTGACGTGGAGACATTCTCCTCACAATCCTGAAGTTCAGGCAAAGTGGGCAGAGATTATTTCCAAGATTTAGGGCCCCTTTGATCCTTTGATCCTTTGATCCTCTATGCGTTAATAACCTAAAAGAAACTTCCAGATAATCATAAGCAAATGCGTATTGGTATAACTGTGCACTTCCAATTTTCATTCTTCAGCGCTGGCTCACCACAGACAGCTCTGTCGGTTGCGGAAGTGTACCGTCTTAAGGGCAACGAGGTTGTTTTTATCAACGTGGGTGATAACAAAGATGCTACCTGGTGGGATGATCTGAAAGGTTTGAGTGCTGATTGGAAGTGTATTCAAATGGGGGATTTAGAAACGACAGATGCAGAATCCTATGATCTTTCCATAGAAATCGGCGGGAATCTCTTGAAGCCGAAGTACCGCAAGGCTTTTAAGAATTCTGTCTGGCTCAGTCGTAAACCAATTCTTTATCATGACATCGAGGCAAGTTTATTTCCGATTGACAAGCCTGAGAGAAACTTGGAGGGGGTATCAGAGGTCTGGTTGCTGAAGGAATACACGACTTCTGATGATGTTCAGTACGCTGAATTAATGTACCGTCTTCCTGTGAAAGTTCTACCCTTCCTCTGGTCTCCCACGGCGGTAGAGTTTCACCGTCAAGAAATCAAAGCTCCTATTTGGCAACAAGTTCTTCAGATGGAAGAGGTGAAAACGAAGCCGTGGTCAATCCATATTTGTGAGACAAATACCAGTTCTGCAAGTAGTTGCACCATTCCTTTATTTATCATGCGCGAAGTCAGAAAAAAGACAACAATCCCTCTTACACCCATGATAAAAATCCATAATGCTGAGAATATTAAGCAGTCGCAATTTTTTCGTTATAATGTACTCGGTCACGCATTCTCTGATATTGAAGATATGAGTGGAACATTCATAGGTCGTCAGCGTATTGTAGACTTTGTCTATGATCCAAAGTGTATTCTAATCACTCATTCTCGTTTCATGAATATTCGTCCCTATGTTCTTGATGCGATGTGGGTGGGAATTCCTTTAGTACATAATAGTCTTTCTCTGAAGGAGTTGGGAGGAGGTTTGGAAGAAGGATATTATCATGATAATTGTATAACAGAAGGCAAGGCGGCATTTGAGAGGCTTACTCGGCATGCAGAAAACTCTACAATAGAACAGTTGGTTGAGCTACGAAAGAAGATTGTAGAAAAATATACCCCTCTTTCACAAACGACGTCTCTTCCCTGGATTCAGGCGATTTCTTCGATTGCGGCAAAGAAGACTGCTGCTGCTTCTTCTTTGCTTCTGCCTGTGGTTGAAGACAAAAAGACATTCACTATTGGATTCTGTGATATGTGGGATGGATTTAATCCTGAATACAATCAATTTACTTTGATGATGGAAGAGTTTGGAAAGCATTTCAAAGGCGGTGTAAGAGGTGTTGTTGGTGTCGATGCGAAGGAGAAGCCTGATGGGGTTGACATTATATTATTTGGTCCTTTTGGAGAATCTTGGAAAGAATTTCCTAAGGAGATTCCCAAGATTCATTATACAGGAGAGAATACTGAGCCGATTCGTCGCGAAGATATTTTCTTGAATCTCGGGTTCCGCCACGAGCAGATGAATGATGGATGGTACTTACGTCTTCCTTTGTGGATGTTGGAGATCAATTGGTTTCAGGCGAATGTAGATCGTATTCAGAATCCGAAGCCGATTCCAATTGATCGGTGTTGCAAGGTATATTCTGATGAACTGTCACGCAAGAAGAAATTCTGGGCTTTTGTTGTAACAAATCCTTGCCAACCCATGCGGAATTCTGCATTCCAGTGGTTAAATACGTATAAACCTGTAGATTCTGCTGGTCGTTTATTTAACAATATGGGCGAGAAGATTTTTGCGGGTTTAGGAGGTGGTGGTGGCGAGTTGAAGAAGTTAGAATTCTTGAAGGACTATAAGTTCTGTTTGGCGTTTGAGAATGCTTCTGCTCCTGGCTATACAACAGAGAAACTCTTACATGCAAAGGCGGCAGGATGTATTCCTATTTATTGGGGGGATTCTCGTGTAGAGCGCGACTTTGATACGAGTGGGTTTATTGATGCGCGCGAAGTGAAAACTTCTGGCGAATTGATACGGATTGTGAAAGAGGTGGATACTAATTCTGAGGTGTGGATGAAGATGTTCCAGAAGCCTGCTCTGGATGAAGTGCGTCGTGATGAAGTACGCAGAACTCTGGCTGAATGCGCAAAGCGTATGTGGAAACTTGTTGTAAAGGATGATAAAGAATATGATTCTGTTCCGTCTATGATTGGACACGTGGAGGATTCTGCTTCTGCTCTTCTTGTGAAACCTGCTTCTACGATCGAGAATACTATTTTTATGAGCGCATGTAATGAGAAGTTTTTGAAGTCTCTAGAAATTCAGTTGCGTATGTTATCGGCTCATAAGGACGGTGTAAGAGGCGTTGTGTATTTTATGGCGGATGTTCCTGAGCAGGCGCAGAGGACTTTTGAGGAGGCATTCAAGTTTGTAGAGTTCCGTAAACTTCCTACGGAAACTCCTGAGAACTTTAGTGATTTGTGGTCTCCAGGACACTTTGCTTGGAAGATTTGGATTCTGAAGGAAGCTGTGAATGATACTTCTTTTGCTGGGAAGATTATCTTCTATATGGATGCGGGTGCTACGATGGTACGTTGGCCTTCTGGGTGGATGCAGGCCGTGTGTGAATATGGATTGTGTGTATTACAAGACCCTCGTGAGTTTAATAAGTATCGTTGTCATGCGAACTTTGTTAAACAAATGGCTCTCACACAAGAAGAGTTGAACGCGAATCAAATTTGGGCGGGTTCTATGTCATTCGTTGCGGGTCATCCTTTACCTTCCAAGATTTTGAACGAAGCATGGGAGTGGGCGCAAAAGCGTTCTGTCATTATGGGTATGAAATGGACAGGCGAGAATGTGGATGGACACTATGTAGGCCATCGTCATGACCAGAGTATTCTGTCGGTGCTGTGTAAGAGGGCTAAGTGTGCTGCCTTTCCTCTTGACGAGGTGTATTGTGATGTAAGTTTGCATCATACGTATGCTAAAGGCAAGAGTATTTATTGTCATCGTGGCTTATTCAAGATGCATGAGCCTGTTGTTGATGGGATTGATGAGGCGTGGGTGATAAACTTGGACCGTCGTGCGGATCGTTTGGAAAAGTTTAAGAATACTCATCCTGATTTGGTGAAACGTCTCATGCGTTTTCCTGCATTTGAAGGGAGCAAGTTGGAATTGACGCCGAAGATCGCGCGTTTATTCAAGCCACATGACTTCAACTGGAAGAAGCCGATCATGGGGTGTGCTCTCAGTCATTTGGCACTTTGGATGCAGTTGGCGAATGAGAGGCCCGAAGTAAATACTTACTTGATTATGGAGGATGACGCGCGGTTGAATCCAGGGTGGCAGAAGAAATGGGAGAATATTCAACAAGAGAAAGAACTTCCTGACGACTGGGATGTGATTTATTTTGGCGGGATCTTACCGCCGAATCGCAAGGGTTTTGAAGATGTTTGTGTGGAAATGGTGAATGATTCTATCGGCCGTGTTCGCAAGAATTCTGTCTTTGGCCAGAATCCTCCTAATCGCTACTTCCATTTTTGTGCATATGCGTATGTACTGACTAAGAAGGGTGCGCAGAAGATACTTGATGTTCTGAAGGCAAAGGATGGTTATTGGACTAGCGCGGATCACATGATTTGTAATATCGTTGACTATTTGAATATTTACTTTGTGCATCCTTTGATTGCTGGGTGTTTCCAGGACGATGATCCTGCATATCAGAAGAGTTTGTTTAATGATTTTACACGTCTTGATACTTTTGATAGTGATTTGTGGAATAACAAGGAACATTTTACTCAAGAACATGTTGGAAAGGTGTTAGATGCGAGTGCTCCTTTGGATATTGTAGGGGCTCTGCAGGATGCGTTGAAGTTGCAGAAGGCACAAAAGGAGCAAAAGGTTGTGGTTTCTTCTAGTGAAGTAAACAAACCTGTTCCTCTTGTTGAGACTTCATCAAAGAAGCGTATTGTGAGTATTGGTTTTTCTACGGATAGTAGTATTTGGCACGAATATGCGTGGATGAAACAGTTATTACTTGAGAATGCAGGAATTCAGATGAATGTGGAGCGTTTAGAATTAGATTCTCCTGCTCCTACTGACTCTCCTATTGTGTTTGTACAGAGACCGCATGGAGAAGCAATTCGCAAGACTCTTATGCGGTGGACTGCTGCGGGAGCAAAGTTTTATATTTTACACTTGAGTGATGAGTATGGTACGGATCCTGTGGATTTTTACGATTGGAATTCTTGCCTTGGTGTTTTACGCAACTATGTGCGCCCTGATGTGAAAGATTCTGACCGTGTTCGTGTAATACCTCTTGGATTCCACTGGGCGATTCCGAATGGACTACCAGCGGCTCGTACACCTCGCCCTCCTTTCCGTGAGTATGTCTGGTCATTCATAGGAACAGGATGGAATAATCGTAAGGAGAAGTTGGAGAGTTTGAATTCTTTGCCTGTTGAGAAGCGTTGTGTTTTACTAGAGGACTGGAATTCTCCCAAAATGCTTTCACGTGAGGAAACTCTTTCTACGTTATTAAATTCTTGGTGTGTTCCTTGCCCTTCTGGCCAGAATTCTGAGACGTATCGTTTCTATGAGGCTCTGGAAGCTGGTGCAGTTCCTGTACTTGTTCGTGGAGATGTGTCAGAGGAGTATTTATCTTTCTTGCAGCGTTGGTTGCCGCTTCTTTTGGCAGATAATTGGACACACGCTGCTCAACTTATATATACTCTGAAGGCGAAGCCTGAAGTTTATGAACAATATCGCGACCATTTACTCAACTCGTGGGAGAAGATGAAGAATGATGTGCGGGGCTTTGTGAAGACTGTGTATAATGTATAATGGCCTAAGGCTATAAGAATACTTTGTTTCTAGACTATGGAACCTCAGCCAGAATATTTGAAGAATCTTCAAAATATTCTGAATGCCTCTATCGCGTCATCTACTGTTATGCCTGCCTCGGCACCCGCATCTGCCTCGGCATCGAACTCTATTGTTGTAGCATCAGGATCACCTTCTATAAAGAAACTTAAATTCATGTTGGTCAGCACCCACTGTCATCAGTACACGGGATACAGCAAGGTTAGCTATGGGCTACTTCGTCAGCTAGCTTTGTGTCCGTGGATGGAAGTTACGCACTTTGGTTTTCAGAAGTTTCCTCAGCAGCAATTTGCTGATGGTTATCGTCCTTATCCTGGAAATATTACGGTGATTGATGCTTGTGCTAACGAGAAGCCTTTTGAGCAGGGCTTTGGTTTCAAGCAGCTTCCTGATGCGATTCGCCAGGTAAAGCCTGACGTCGTGATGATTTTTAACGATATGAGTGTTGTGGGGAAGTTTCTGGGAGAGATCGATCGTTCAGGAATTCCTCGTAATTTTAAGACGTGGGTCTACTGTGATCAGGTGTACAACACCCAGTTACAGGGATATTTGGATATGTTGAACATGAAGGCTGAGCGTGTATTTACGTTTACGCCGTATTGGAAGCAGTGTTTGAAGAACCAGGGAATCAATCGTTCGATTGATGTGATTCAGCACGGTTTTGATTCGGAAATGTACAAGCCTGTGCCCCGCGCAGAGATTCGCAAGAATATGAAGATTCCTGAGGACGCTTTTGTATTTCTGAATGTAAATCGTAATCAGCCTCGTAAGCGTTATGATTTGTTGCTCATGGCGTTTGTGGAGCTTGTTTGCAAGTATCCTACGAAGCCTATTTGTTTGATGTGTATTTGCGACAAGGGTGAAAAAGGTGGTTGGTGGTTATTTGAGATTTATCAGCGTGAGCTGAAGCTGCGTGGTGTGAATGTCGAGCAGTTTGCGAATCGCCTAATGATCAGCAGTCAGGATATGGTGTTCAAGGATGAGGATATTAATGTATTTTACAATTTGGCGGATGCGGGTGTGAATGCTGCAGATGGCGAGGGTTGGGGTCTGTGTAATTTTGAGCAGATGGGTGTAGGAATTCCGCAGGTGGTGCCGAATATTGGTGGATTCAAGCAGTTTTGCACTCCTCAGAACTCTGTGTTAGTGGAGGCGAAGCAGAGGTATTATCTTCCGATGGTGTATTCTCCTGTGGGTGGTGAGGCGTTTGCGATGGATCCTCACGATCTGTGTATGGGTATGGAGGAGTATGTGTTGAACACGGAAAAGAGAAAGAAGCACGGCGAGGAGGCGCGTAAGAATGTACTTTCGTACACTTGGGAAAAGGCGGCGGAGCCTCTGATACGTCGCTTGAAGCAGGAGAAGGAGGATATTGACGCTGAAAATTAGAAACTTAGTATAATAGTAGATGAGCGCTCCGGCCTCTAAAACAAATTCTAAAAATAATAAATCTGCTGCTTCCAATTCAAATGCGAATGCAGGAAACAACAATTCTCAGAATCGCAAGGCGCGTAGGAATCTGACGATAAAGGCGACGGCGGCGTTAAACAGCTTAACAAAGCAAGGATCTTCGTTTGATTCTATAATTGCTCGGATTGATGGGATTGAGAAGACTTTGAGTGAATGTTGTGCGAAAATGGGTGTTGCGCCTTCTGCAAATGTGGCGGCCGCTTCTGCTCCTGCAAACGCTGTAAAGACTCCTAATGCTCCTGCAAATGCGACAAAAGCTCCTAATGCTACTTTCAATACGTCGAAGCTTCCTAATGTAAATCTTCCTGCAGGCACAGTACCTCCAGGTCCTTCTCCTCTTGCTTCTACGAACGTAACTCCTCAGCCTCCTGCTACAAATGTCAATAAGAATGCGAACGCTAATGCTGCGAAGGCGAATAAGAATGCGAATGCTGCTGCGAAGGCCGCGGCGAATGCGAATGCGAATGCTGCAAAGGCCAGGGTGAATGCTAATGCTGCAGCGAAGGCTAAGGCGAATGCGAATGCTGCTGCTGCTGCTGCTCCTGCTCCTGAGGCAGAGGGTAAGGAAGAGGAAGAGGAAGAGCCTCCTCAGCAAAAGGAGAACGAGAAGACACAGCGTAGAAATACACGCTCTAGAAAAAACAAGGGTCGCAAGTCTACTAGAAAAAATAATAGCTGGTTTTAATTAGAAATGCGCGGTTGTGGCTGTGGTATAAAATTCTCAGGCGGCAAGCGCAGAACCCGGTTAAGAAAGTCTAGAAGTTCTAAAAGAAAGACACGTCGTTCTTCTCGCAAATAGATATAGATAGGCGGATGAAAAGATCAAAACAATACATAATATTATTATGTATTTTAACGATACTTATATCTTTATGGGTGTCTTCATTACGCACAGAACATTTTAATACACAAAAACGTTTTGCCTTAATTATTCGTGGTGAAGCATTCCGTAAAGGCGGGCAAGGAAATCGTCATCATGGGAATCAAGAAACATATGAAGAACAAAAAAAAGCATGTGAAACCCATATGCAGCTTATAAGGAAAATACAAAATTTGGGATATGCTGTGGATGTATATATTAATAGTTACAATACAAAATTCAACAAAGATCTAGAATCTTGGTACGGCGGTTATCTAAAAAAATCCAGATTTCATGAAAAACACTTGGAATCACAAGCAAAGCTACTTGAAGACAGCATACAATTAATGAATTCGCAAGGAATTCCTTACGATGCTGTATTAATTTTACGTATTGACTTGTTTTTGAAAGAAAAGTTCATACTAGAATATAATCCTGAGACAAATACTATACAATTCGTTTGTATTATGTGGTCTAAATATCAAAAAACACCGAAGGGGAATCCAAAAGTGAATGATACTATATATCATTTTCCGAAACGCATGTTTACTAAACTGAATATGCTATTTTCAACTTCTCACGATGGTCATGATTTTCTTGATATACAACCCTTGGAATATGAGAAAGATTATTCAGTTCTTACACGCAACTTTCACGATTCTGATTCTGCAAAAGACTTCAATCCTTATTATCGTATTATTGCCCGCCCTGAAGCCACAACATGGTTTGATCAAGGAAAAGAATATCCCAGGGACTTTAAGTAATCTAAGTTCCGGGCCCTCTGGGCTAAAGGCCACTGCGGTATAAAAACAATCAAATAGTATCTCACTCCATGAGAAACACAAATGAGTTCTTGGTATGCTCGATCGATTCCTAATGAATCTAACACACGCAACAAAAACACCTTAGTATCAGTCAAACTCTGTGGTGATCTTGCGAATCGTATCTTTCAAGTCCTTGCCGCTCAACATTTTGCTGAAAAAACGGGAAGGACTTTTTATCTGACTGCGGAGTTTGTAGAAGAAAACCCCAACGATTCTGCTGGAAATGACCTTGTAAAATTATTTCCTGATCTGCAGTTCTACAACGGACCTACTGTAGAGTGGAATCTTGTGCAAGAGGAGGCGTATATGATGTTTCAGTATCAACCCGACATGTTTAAGAAGTTTCCTGGACAACATGTTGTATTAGATGGGTTTTTCTTGAACTCCAAGTACTTTCCCAAGTCTTTACCGAATCTAAATATTGATAGACACTTTCCTCTATTTTTCTTACACATTCGCTCGGAATCGGTGAATGATGTGAATCTGAAAAACTATTACAAGGATGCTATAACAAGCAGTCAGAAGACACAAAAGGATGCGAGATTCCTAGTATTTTCCGATGATTCTAAGAATGCTGAGCTCTATTTGAAGTCTCTCAACATACCTTCTTTGAAGTATACGATGTCAACGACGACGAATTCGTTGGATGTGTTAAAAGATATGGCTTCTTGTATTGGGGGCGTTTGTGCAAATGCGAGTTTGAGTTGGCTAGGTGCTTTTTTCCAGAGACCGCGTGGTCCTATTTTCATGCCGAGTTTGTGGATGAGAGGATTGATTAAGAATCAGACGAATGAATTATTTCCTCCGTGGGTAACGGTTATCGATGTTCGTGAAACTCGTCGGTAAATTTACGGACGAATAAATTACAGACGAATTAGATGCTTACCGTGTATCGAGCTCCGATTCATACGGAAGAAATTATTATTGGAAAAGAAGAAGATACTCGCCCAAGAACTCGTTGTGGATATCTTGTACCCGATGCCTATGCATGTTATGAAAAGAGTCTTGGTGAGGCCGGCGCTGTTGCGAGTGGCAAAGCTTTGCACTTTGCTGCCGATATTGTATGTAGCGGTGGTCTAGATATTTGGATCCGTGGCGCATATTCATATGCTGTTGCCCACATTAGTCTAGCAAATCCGAGAATCTTTGTGTATTTGAAACAACGTATTTCTGAGTTAGATGCTTTAGGCGAACGTCTTCCTCAAGAATCATTCTATAACAGCACAGAAGTTCAGAATAATATTTGCGAAGTTGTTCTTGTTTTACAGCTCTGTCCTAAGCGTATGAAGTTGGTTTGGCCAAAATTAGATCCGAGTACCAAACGTGTTGGATGGTTAAAGGGAGTTTCTAGCGCTCCTGAGACAAGAGTATCACGCTTAGTTTGGAAATCTGAAGGAGATAATTTGCCTTTACTCTATGTTGCGAATGAAGTGTGTAAGAGTGTTGGTGAGGGGAGTAGTGAGTCTGTTTTATTCTGGATTCGTTGGATTCTGGAAGAAGATGCGAGAGTTCGTAAGGAAACAAAGGGTCATGGACTTTCTACACGAGAGCGTGGGCCTTCAACGGCGAGCGCGAAGCAAAGAACAGAAGCTGGGCATTTTATTGCCGAACTCTTAGGTGAAATTTACAAAGAATTATCATCTAAGAATCTTGTACGAATGCACGAAGAATTTCGTGAACTTATGCGTCTATGGAGAGGTGGAGAACAACGCATGGCTACGAGATTCCGTCGCGATTGTCTAGGATTTATGGCATTAATTGTCTGCGAAGTTCCACGCTGGAAAGTTCCTGCTGCTCCTTCTCTCGTAGCCGATCCTCTTCGTCTTTCACGCGCCGTCTCACAATCATCCAACTTCTTTCGCGAAGTTCTGGCACATCCACCTCTCGCCATGGAAAAACAAATTAAATCCACCATGACCAAGTTAGAAAAAAAGAAAAAACTCACAGAAAAAGATAAGAAACTTACGACTCTGGAAGAACACTTTGATGCTTATGATGCAGCCATGGAAGCGTATCTCAATCGGCATTAATAAAAATTGAACTGAGGGGAGCGGTGTAAAGTGGAGTCCTCTTATTGTGTAGAATGTCTTGGTTTGCAAAACTGTCTGTAGATGATCTGGTAGAGCAGCTACAGAAAGCGAATTGGGCGTATCACAACACCTCTAACACACTCATGAGTGATGACGACTATGATCTTGGTCTCAAGGAGTTAGAACGTATTTCTCCAACGCATCCTTTTCTGGGTCTGGTGGGAGCCCTGCCCTCGGCGAAGGGAGTATCTGTTATGTTACCTATGACGATGGGATCCCAAGACAAAGTACGTGAAGGCGAGAAGGGTTTGGAGCGGTGGATGAAGCGTTGTTCTTCAAAGTTTTATTGCATTTCTGAGAAGTTGGATGGACTCTCTGCTCTATTTGTTCGTCGTGGTTCAAAGAATTCTTTGTATTTGCGTGGGGATGGTGTAAGAGGGGTTGATGTGTCTTCTATACTATCTTTCATTCAGGGCGCGGGTGTGTATAAGGAAGATTGTATAATTCGCGGAGAACTTCTTCTTCGTTCTGTTGATGTTCCTGCTGGGAGTATTGGGCGTTCTTTGGTGAACGGCTGGGTTCATCGTGATTTGGCGGATTCTGAGAAGCTTTCCAAAGTTCGCTTTGTTGCGTATCAAGTTTTGGAACCGGTAGGAATGACTCGTGGCGCACAGTTTCGTTGGCTAGCAAAGATGCGTGCAGAAACTCCTTGGTCTCAAACTTGGCCTGCTGGGGCTTTGATTCAAGGAAATTTCTTGAAAGGTGCTTTGATTCAGCGTAAGGCGGCGAGTCCTTATCCTCTAGATGGTTTGGTTATTGGTACAGATACAGTACCAGTTGGGCTTGGCGGTGGCGAAGCTCGTAATCCTCCAGACAGCGTTGCCTACAAAGCTTCTTTGGATGAGCAGAAAGCTGAGACTACGGTGATTGGTGTGGAGTGGAATCTAAGTCGCCAGGGCTTTTGGATTCCTCGTATACAGATTGAACCGGTTCAGATTAACGGCGCAACAATACAGTGGTTGAGTGGTCATAATGCCAAGCTAATGCAAGAGAATGGTATTGGAAAGGGCGCAAGAGTGATTGTTCGGAGGAGTGGCGATGTGATTCCTACGCTTGACTCTGTGATCATAAGAGCTGCTGAAGTTTCTATGCCTGCTGCAGGTACTTGGGAATGGGATGCCACTCGGGTGAATGCAAAGACAAATATGAAAGTTTTACCTGAGCAAGGACTTCTCCATGCATTACAAGTGTTGGGTGTAGAAGGGATTGGTCCGGGTTTGATCAAAAAGATGGTAGAGGGTGGTTTTACTACGATGCGCAAAGTATGGGATGCCAAGGAATCTCATTTGGCGGATGCTATTGGCGGTGGGCGGGCCCCAGCGCTTTTATCTTCTTTGAAGGAGGCGGTAGCTTCTGCTTCCATGAGCATGCTCGTTGTGGCGAGCAATCTTCTTCCGCGTGGTGTGGGTGATAAGAAACTCCGCGCTGTCTTTGCAAAACAGAGCGATCCGAAACTCTGGACGATGACTATGTATCCTATTGAAGGATGGTCTGAGGAATCCTTTCAAGAGATGCTAGAATGTATTCCAGAAATCTTGGTATGGATACAGGAAAGTTTTCCAAGTGTTCCTGTGACTGTCTCTCCTGTTGCAGCTCCTGTGCTTTCTTCTGCAGCAACAAACTTTGTAGTCTTCACCGGTGTACGTGATAAGGTGTTAGAGGGTTTGTTGGGGAAGGCTGGGTGGGGCATAGAAGATTCTGTCACAAAGAAGACAACAACTCTTGTCGTGGCAGAAGAAGCAAAGGAGACGGCTAAGTTGAAAAAGGCACGCGATATGGGCGTACAGATTCTGAAGCTCTCAGAGTTTCGTAGCGTCATCCAAAAAACTCTTGGTTAAAACAGTATGGCGGAGCTTTTCTCAAGATTCACAGAAGCTATTTTGTTTTCCTTTACAAGCCCAGAACCAAACTTTACTGCAGCAAGAGTTATTCTTGTTGTTCTTGCTCTACTCTTATTAGTGGCATTTTGCTATTATATTTTTGATGTAACAATCAGAAATTCTACAAAAGATCCCCTTGTAGCACCATCGAATGTGGCAATCACAAAAACGAGCCAAGAGGCAGCTTTAGTTCCAAGGCACGAAGGATTTGCTGACTTATCTGCTCAGAATTCTTTGTACTCTGGTCTCTTAAGTTCCATAAACCCCTCGCAGAGATATCTTGTGAATTTATGTCCTTTGACGGCTAGTATCGGTGGTTATATTGGTCCTTTGGTCGGTGGTGTGTTTGATCCAGAGTTTTATGTAACACAAGCTCTCCGAGCCGGAATTCGTTCTTTTGTCTTACCTGTGAGTTTATATTATGATGATAACAAAACACAGCCGAATTGGCCTTTGTCAGGAAATCCTGCTATTGTTTGTCGGAACTCTGCCGGCAAGATTATCAGTTTGAACGGAATGTCGATTAAGAAGTTCTGTACTCTTCTTGTTATGTACATGTCTCAGAACGCATCGCAATCGAATGAGCCGGTATTACTTTATATTGATGCGACTCCTGGATATATTCCTAATCCGATAACTGAGGAAAAGGCTTATGTACAATTGACGAGTAATATTGCGAATGAGTTATCGCCGATTGATCCGTTTCGTTTATTGACGATTAGCAGTTATGGATCTGCAGTAGGAGGACAGCGGCAGAGAGAGATTTTGACGCAGATTCCTTTGGAAGATTTGAAGCAGAAGATTTTGGTCTTTACAAACTTTGATATAAATGTTGGAACGAAGGACACGTACGCGAAGACAATCAAACCCTTATTATTTGACTATGTGAACTTTGTCTATGTACCTGTAACGGCAGCAAATATAGGAACAACGACGGCCAAGAATTGTTTTAGCATTCATTTGGCTGATACGCAAGGAGCGCA
>Ga0114964_10000798_pt1 | contig 23545 bp, 15 predicted proteins | sample C_131016_MF_Meta_FD_92638 | JGI IMG/M metagenome (GOLD analysis project Ga0114964, IMG submission 92638) | Freshwater microbial communities from Lake Croche, Canada to study carbon cycling - C_131016_MF_MetaG | ecosystem: Environmental > Aquatic > Freshwater > Lake | place: Lake Croche, Canada...
AGCAATCAGGATGTAGAGCAACTCGGCCACCTGCTTGGTGACGGGCACAAAGGCTAAGAATGCGAGTGGCTTGATCCAAGCTTTTGGTTGGTCGAGAAGAAGTTTGGCTACTGCTTGTGAGCCACCGTATTTCTTGGCATGTTCACCGCTATGTGTCACGTACCAAACTTTTGAGTTCGCCTCTGCGTCACTTATTCCGATGGCTGCTAACTCAAGGGTCGAGCTTGGCGTGTTGACCCACTCACCAGGGAAATTGCGCTCAAGCCAGGCTGCCGAGGCCTGGCAAAAGCCGCAGTCTCCGTCGGTAACGAGTTGAGGTTGCATGTGCGCTCATGGGCCTTTGATGGGAAGTTGGGTGAAACTCTTATCTTCATCCTAGTTTGCGGCAGTACTATCCGGCTGCTTGCCGATAAGGGCTGGAGAATTTGCTAGCATCCCAACATGAAGTTTCGTCAGGTTGCCCAAAAGGTCATCGATGTAAATCGCGCTGTGGCGTTCTACTCTGAGCTGCTCAATCAACAGCCTTTGGCAGTTTTCGACCCACCCGGTCTTGCCTTCTTTGATGTCGACGGTGTTCGACTGTTCCTAGACGTAAATGCGACTTCGACCTTGCTCTACTTTGAGGTTGCTGATGTTAGCGAAGCAGTCGAAGAGTTACGCAGTCGCGGGCATGAGATTGCCGAGGAGCCTCACATAATTTTCCCAGACGAAGCCGGCATTTTTGATCGGCCAGGGAATGAATGGCTTGCCTTTGTCCGAGACAGCGAAGGAAATATGGTCGGGCTCATGAGTCGTGAAGTTACTGGCTCCTAGCCAGCCCCTACTCAAGGTGGACCGACCAAGGTTCAGCCAGGCGCTCACTGCACAGGGATAAGAATCCTGAATCTGGCACGCTCCGACTCAGGGTCGTATTCGTCGCCGTAGATTTCGATGTGTTGGCCGTCGCGGCCAATCAAACCGGAATTCGGAAATTCTCTCATGTAGGCATCTTCAAAAGCTTGGTCGATGTGTGAGGCAGGAACATCGCATCGGTGTTCAAAGTAGTTACCGTCCGTTAGCTCAAGACTCTGTAACCCTTCAATTGGCTCTGCACTTTCAAGTCCGCAGAAGTAGTGAACTTCTTGGGGAGGCGTATGGTCATCGGCAGGCCAGCTAACTCCATAGAGGTCGCAGTCAAAAGCGATGTTCAGTTCAACGAGTTTGTCGATGAATGTGAACCACAATTGTTTGCTGAAATCGGCTCCGCTTCCTTCAACATTGTTAAACGACGATGGACCTTGCACTTGCATGCCGTACAGCACCTTGGACGGGAAATTGACGGTGAGGGACATGCCTTTAGGTTAGTGCTGCGGCTCTCGGTGCGTTTGCAGGTTTGGCTCACGTTTGTGTGGTGGTGGGCCGGGTTAGAAGCAGTTGAGGGTGCGGTTGGGACGGTGCTTGCTGTCAGCTTGACTGTGTTGCTGCTGAGTGCACTTGGAAGCACCGATTATTTGCAATTAGAACGCCCGAAAGGATTCGAACCTTCAACCGACAGGATTCAAAACTAGGTGCAGATAGTTTTAGTTGAGGAAAGAATTTCCCAATGATTGCAGAGTATTCTGCGAAAAGTTTCGATTGAACAAACTATTCACGGCGAGTCTTTTTCGGCTCATAAACTGTCGAATAAACTGTCACTCTTTGAGCCTTAACCTCAGGCTGAAGCGTCAACTAAACCTTCAACAGTCCACTTGAATGATTTCTGCGTGTCCAGGACTCGCAACTGCTAAAGTTTAGAATCAAATTGCTGACCAGCCAACGATCAAGGTGGGAAACGATGAAGGATTGGTACGTAAATTCCATTGGTGGACGGCGCACGCTCGAGCAGTCTGAGGACTTCTCTGCAGAGGGACTTAGCTGGGTCTCAGTTGCGAAAACGATTTCACAGATGATGGCTGAAGACTGGTTTTCAGACCTCGGACTAATTTCCATGGCCGATGAGGTAGGCACGAAACTTGCCGACATTCAAATTGCGGAACTGCTCACACCATTTCTCAATCCAGATTCTCCAACAAAAATTATTCCTGGGCTTCTCCGACAAGAGGCGGACTTCGGTCGGCGAAAGAAAATGGAGGACTCACAACTTGGAAGACTTCTGATTGAAGCCCTAGGACAGTTGGGTGTCAATTGGCACTTCCACGCCATACGCGCTGACACGCAGGGCAGCATCACGGAGGATGCAAGTGGCGAGATTGGCATGGCCTCGTGGAGGAGTTTCTTAGGAACCCAAGTCCACGAACTGTTCTCCATCTATGAGAAGGATGGACAGGAGTACTGTTACTGGCACATGCCCATGTTCATTGCCAACCGCGCATTCGAACATATTGCCGAGCGAGAATTGCTCGATGAGCATGACGAGGTCCTGGTCTCTGTAATAGTGCCGGAAGCAATTATGAACGGCGCGCTCACTTACGGCCAATGGTCAACAGGGATGTACATCCCTCGGCTAGCGCAGACTCTGTTTTACCTCTGCGAAACTCCATTTCCGTCAAGTTTTCTCTCGCTCTCCCGACAAATGGCTTTTGGCGAACTCGATGCTCGACAGTTGCCAGTGCCGAGACTGCGTTACCGTCGACAAGCTTTTGCTCTGGGTTCAGATAGTGATGGTGAATACAACGGTGGTGTGTTCCCTGCAGTTATTGATGCTGGCTGGATCTTTAGCGCCAATACGATTTCTGAGATTATGCAGATTCTCCAGGTCATTTGTGATGGACTTGTTCGATTCTCGACTTATGTTGAGGATGGCTTTCTGAACTTTGATGATCCGGATTTTGGGTTTGCGTGGAGTCCTGTCACGTTATCGGCGTGCACTTTTGATTCACAGTACATCGATGGGCAGTCACATGTAGGCAAGCCATATTGGTTTCCTGGATCATTAGTAGGTGTGCTGGCAGCGGAGTCATCAAAGAGGCTTGCTCGTGCATCAGATCTGCGGAAAGCTGGCAACTTGCAGGAAGCCATGGAAGACACAGTGTGGCTTGCGATGGATGGAGTCGGCTTCCCGGCTGCTAGTGCGATCAACACGCTGGTGTTTAGCGAAATTAGTCCGGATCCAGAATTTGTGCCTCAGCTAGAAGAGATGTTAGATGCCGCGGTGCGACTTGATGTCATTAATGAAAGTACCAATGCGCTGAGCAATTGGGGAATCCTAATGTTCAATCTTGGGAGGTTGGATGAGGCGATTCTCAAGTTCAACGAAGCTTTAAGGCGAGAAGATCAGTATGCGGAAGCAGAAGCCTCGCACTATCTGGCGAAGATATATGAGCGCAATGGCAATCAACAACTCGCACAAGAGTATGAAGCAAGATGTGCTCGTGCTGGTGGCTATTCCTAAGAGGGAATTGGCCGCCCGACCTTCATCCTCGCGGTTCTATGCGACTTTGCGACCAATCAGTGCGACGGCATTAGATGTGATGCCGCTAATTGTGTTTGTTTAGCGTCTGCCTTTGCATTTGCTGGAGCTAGAACTAGTTTCTCCAGCCATCTTGCGACCGATTGGTACACCTCATGTTTTAGGAACTTGCCATTTTCACTGCACGTAATTCTGCCAGAGCTGCAGAGCAACGCGCGACATACCAGTTATCTGAAGTCGCATTTGGGTCGAGGGCTGTTGCGAAGTCGATAGCGTATTTCAAATTTCTGCGGGCTTTGGTGACTTTAGCCGGCCGTAAGCCCATACCTGCTAGGTACGTACGAAGTTCCTTCAACAACCTCTTGTTTCCTTCAAACTTCTCATGGTGCACTATGAGGTGTGCGAGTGCTTCGCAGTTTGAGTATTCCTTCCATCCCTCAAGTGCGTACGGGAGCACTCCAGATTCAGATTGATAGAGGGCGTAAGTTGTTTCGATTTGGTCCATGGTCTCTTCATCAAATGTTTCACTGTCAAGAAGTCTAGGTATGAAGAACTTGCCAATAGCCTCAGCTTCTTGAAAACGTCCAAGGCACATTTCCATTTTGAGAAGATACTCGACTGCTTCAGCATCGTCATTGAGCGCAGCTTGCATCCACTGTCCTCGGGCCGCGTATAAGTAGCCTTGCTCAAAGAACTCCATACCGATGAGTCGTCGCACGTATGGCATTTGTGGCTCTGCGGCAACTTTACTCAGCAACTGCATGATATCTGGAACGGTTTCACCTTCTCTGTGTAGCCAGAGTTGCTGTACTGCCAGATGCGGAGTCACTGGCGTATGCGGATCAGAGAGGAGCTTCTTGATCTGGCTGCTGTCACCGCTTGAAGCTGCTATGGCAATGACACGGGGCAAGGACAGTTCTGGGCTTTCCTGCAACTGTTCGGTCCACGACACTATGGCCTGCTGCGGTGCAGATGCAAAGTCAAGATCTGCAAGAAAAATTGATGCAGCTGGTGAACCTTGTGCGGCTGCAAGTTCAAAGTTCGACCTAGCAGACAACCAATCTTCCTCAGAGATGCTCAGGAGCCCTAGTTCTACAAGTGCTGGGGTCATGCCCTGCTGGGCAGCCTTAGCGAAGGAGATTCGGGCTTTCTCTTCTTGGGCATCCTTGAGAAATTCGTGACCTTCAAGGTAGTCAATGAAGGATCGAAGAGAATCTCTTGTGGTTTGGTCGTTGGTCATCTTGCTGAGTTCATTCAGCTGGGTAATCCCGGCGGCGCCAGTTCGGCCTTCAGTGATTCTTTGTGCGCTGTCTAGGATCGCAGCCGAAGAGGCATTCTCTAAGGCATATGTTGAATACTCCTCAGATTTGATGACATTTCCAAGTCTCTCGTATGCGATCCCAACAAACCATGCAAAGTCTGCAGCAAGACCCGCGAGTGAATCGCCTGCGCAGACGGTGATGAAGGAGAAGTCACTACTCTCGCCATGTTGGATCAAACTTTGAACCGCAGTGACGTCACCTTGTTTGACTAATTCATTGAGCACTGGTCGAGCAAGTGTGAATCTTCCATCTGAAGCGCATTCGTAGGCAAACTTTTTTATCTCATCGACTACCGAGGTTGAAGTGGATGAGGTTTGCTCATTCAGCGTCAGATTTACGATATGCATTACCTCGGATACGTCACTATTTGAGATGCAATGGTTCAAGAGCGCGCGAAGTGCAATCGGGTTGGTGGTGGCTAAGTGTCGAAGTTGGGTCCTGTGGCTCGCTTGCAGGTTGAGGTAAGCGGAATGAGTCAAGAACTCTGCCGCATTCTGCGTAGTGTCATTCTCGAGTGCGATCAGAAAAGCATCCGCAACTGCCTCACTGTCATTGTTCAAAGAGCTGCACAGAATAAAGCCTGCGATATTTTGTGGCTGGGCAAAATGGCCGTAGCTCTTGCGAAGATGATGCCAATGCTTCTGGCTTCGAGCCACGGATAAGGCGAAGAAGTCGAGAAGGTTGCTCTCTGTAAGTGTCGAGAGGGGTGCAAGTCGGTCGTCCCAGACGTGCGACTCCAAATTAGGAAGAACTGTTTGATCGCCAGCTAACTCCTCCAGTGCGCCATGCAGTGTGACAGCATCTCGAAGTGCAGCACAGGATGTCTCAAGAGATTTCCGCATTTCTAGAAGTTTGGCGTCAGCGCCCTTTGGGCTTGCGAGCAGATTCTCTGCATTCGCATTTAGATGTGATAGCAGAGCCTGCATCTGTTGCCGAACGCCAATATGAGTCGCCTGGAGAGAACTAGCCAACCCATTCTGCAACGCCAGAATGCAGGATTGTCTAACAGTGGCAAGCAGATCCGGCCGGAACCTTGGTTCTGAGGCCGTCTTTAGACTGTGTAGCAGTTCTTCAACTGCCTTCTTAACATCTGCAGATGGATACAGCGGTTCAGTAGTTTGTATTTCTGCCTGTGTCTGTGTTGGTTGAGGCGTCGTGGAGGACTTTCGTGTGTTCCAGTTGCGTGGATTTGTCGAGGCAAAAGTTGCAGCGAGTCCCGCCTTGCGCAAGTTCAGAAGACCGTTCAGTTGCACAGCAAATTCTGGTGCGAGGGAAAGTTCCTGCTCGTACTGGATTTCTTCTCTGGCGATGCGATCTGCCTCTAACGGCGTAGCGCCGTCTGTGGTGAGTTGCGCTGAATATAGGCGGAGCTTGTCTTCAAACTCGACCCTCTGGCGAAGTTCCTCAGCATGTTGTTCCTGCATCTCCTGTTGTGCTTGGTTGAGGCGTTGAATCTCGAGAAGTAATTGTGCGTTTAGTTCTACCGTGGACTTCTGAGTGGCTGATAACTCGGCAATTTGATTTTGTAGTTCACTAATTCTCGAAGTTTGTTGAGCCATTTGTGCTTGCGTAACACCAGCTGCGCCTATGTCGGCGAGAGATTGCTGCAGAGCTTTAGCTTTGTTGTTGTTATCTACGGCGGCTGCCATCAACATCATCTGTGGTGGGGTAAAAAACATGACCTACTCCCAAATTACTTTGTGCTCGGTGATTGTGTTGATGTCTACGGCACTGTCTAGTAAATCCTGGCTGCCCTCAAACCAGGGGCAATTGCCGTTCAGAATGGCCATATTCACGTCTTGCACGAGGGCATTTGGCGACTCATAGGCAATGCTGAGCAAGGCAGACTCTATGTAGTTTTCAGCGACGGATGACATGTTCATCTCATCGAACCTTTGACCAAGATCAAAGTAGATTTCTGGCGAAAGTTCTTCCAAGGTTTGTTCCTCGATACTTTGAGGCACACGGCGCAGGCGAGGCAGTGCATGTGCAAAGGTCTGCTCCTCCGCAACTTCTACTCCTTGCCGGTAGTTTGCATGCACGGAACCGAGCTCACTTGCTCTAGCCAGGATGTCCTTCACGCTTTCAAGTTCTGCACGATTTTCCAGGAGAGCCACCAGTCGAATCATGGATGGGACGTGATTCAGATCCGATGCCTTTCGGTACCAGAGCTCAGCTTCCGCAGTTGAATTGCGCTCGGCCTCTAGGTTTCCAAGGTGCCACATCGCCAATGCGATACCATCATCAGCCGCAAGTCGAAAGCCTTGTTCTGCAGACGTCATGTCACCTGAGATGTAGTTGCCAATAGCCTTGGCAAATTCCAGTTGTCCTTGACTGATGGTCTGTTGGGCATATTGTTTTGCCAGAAAATCTTGACCAGCCTGCCTCTCACAGTCAGTAAAGATGAAACTGATGGCCCGCACATCTCCTGCGTTAGCAAGTTTCAGACAAGCCTTCAGCCCATCATCGGTCTGTGCTGTAAATCCATATTGTTTGAGAAATGACAGTTGCATACTCAGACTTCCTGTGTTTGAGTCCCGGAGTCGGCAGGGAGCAGTTACTAGCCTTAATAGGCTATCAGTCGGGTTCGATGCAAATATGAGCCATTCCTCAAATATTTCCCATGACTTCTAGTGGATGTCCTTACTCTTTAGTAAGTTTTCCTCATGTTTCATTCACAGATCAAAGTTGCCGTCAGTCGCTTGCAAGATTCGGATCTTGAGGGAGCGCTTACGGCTCTCGAAATAGCAGTAGGTGATGGCAGTCATGATGCTGTTAGGCCGCTGGCATATTTGCTCGATCGCTATTCGGAATTCGTAGGGGATCGACTGGACAAATGGATTGCGAAGTCCTTCGGCGGTCTAGACCTAGATCAGGGCTTCTCTGCCTACATATTGGCCTGTATTGCCGAACAGCAATGTCAAGCCAAGGAAGTTGCAATCGATTACTACCGCCGAGGGTATGAGGCGGGCGACTTGCGATGTGGCATGAATTACGCTGCGTACTGTCTGGCAGAGGAAGACCTGAATTCAGTTCGCACATATATTTCGTCCGTGAAGGGAAAAGATGCCTTCTCCGCGTTGTGGGCTCAGACCTGTCTCGAACTCAGCCAAGGCAACCAAGAACAACCGAGCCAAACTCAGATAGAACAACTTCTTGCTGTTGCTGAACCAGAGGACGTTGCCATTCTAATCTCTACATTCGGTCTAGATTACCTGCTTGCAAATGATGAAATCGTTCGCTTGCTGAGAGAAGTTTCAGAGGCCGGGTGTCACCGTTCGACCACTCTGCTGGCTTTGCGTCAGGCCGGCATTTTGGAACGCGACCAAAATGTGGAGAATGCAGAAATCCCTAGGCATCCTTCAGTTCACAAACTTCTTGTCTTTGGTAAGAATCAGGGTAGTGGCGTATGTGCTGATCAGTTGGCTCAATTGGAAATGCAGTCCTTCCAAGCAGAGCCAACGCCTGAGAATTTTGAGTCACTGATTACCGCTGGACTGGATGCCGCCTACATGGGCAACATTGACTGGATGCTAATTGTTCTTGAGCAGGCAGTTGGTACTGAGCAGGTGGAGTATGCGGAATTCTGGTTTGAACGGATTGTTAATCGTGGTGCCGATGACTCGATTTCTGCAGCTCGAGAGATCCTTGAGGCAGCCCCATCCGAAGTAATGGAGTCAGATAATACTCCTGAGTATTTCCGTCAGAGGCAATCCAACTTCATAAGTCATCTTTCTGAGACAGACATTTCAAGGACGTTGCTAGTCGATGACAGTCCGGGCTCATTTCCGATTATTCCAATCCTTGAGATGGATGGCTTCGTGGACAGCGTTATTCAGAGGCAAGAGACAGCCTTTGAAACTATTCAGATGTGGCAGCAAGAGGGGCGCTGGAATTACCTCTCGGCACTTGGCTTCTTGCTTCGGATGAAGGGAGACCATGCGCTTGGCATCGAAATGCTCGAAGCAAGTGGAGAAATGGGCAATGTTCATGCTTGGTTCAACCTTGGCTGCGAACCTGAAGGTTTAACCGCAGCACAACGTGAAACATATCTTCGCAAAGCAGTGGACATGAAGCATGGTGGTGCAGCCTACTTGCTAGCGGTCATTGCAACCGAACAGAGCGACCTCGCTGGTGCCAATGAGTGGCTGATTAGAGCATCGAAGCTTGGTGACGCTTCCGCGACACGTGCACTGTCGCAAATGGTCTCGTCTGAGGTCGAGCAACTTATGTTGGCCAAGATCGCCGATGAGCAGGAATCGTTCGCAAATCCTGATAAAGATATGCCAACTAACTCGGCTGATGACGTGTTGCCTTTTGCGACGCCGACGGCCTGCACTTGGGAGAACTTGGTTGCTCTGCGGTCTGCGAATGTAGGAGGGCGCTGGTGGGGTGAGTACGGCGAGCCAAGAGAAGTCGAGCTTGCTGAACTCAAATGGCAGGTTTCACCTGCCTTTCAGCACTCTGGTACTGATTCCGAATCCCATGCAGCTCCCATAAGATCCGGCTTCCAGCAGGTGGATACCGAATTTGTGGACTCACCATTTCTTAAGAGAGTTGCCTCGGTCTGCGCAGGGCTGGGCATCGTAGTGAATCCAACGTTGACTCCAGCCAATGTGGATGGATTGATGGGTACTTGGACAACTCCGGGTGGGACGGCCTGCATCCAGTTTGCAACAGTGTTCCAGGATCCAGTCGACCCATCCTCAGAGGCTGTCTTGTGGCAGGTTCAGTTACTTGCCTATTCAGAGAATCCTGACATGGTGACGTCACACATGGGTGGGATGTACGTTGGTGCCCTTCTAGAGACGGCCTTCTACATGGCTGAAACTCAAAAACCGACTTTGAATGAATGGATGGATGAGAGCACTCGAGACATCAAGTTTGGCAATCTGAGTCGAGATCTGACGCCTTGTCCTTACGTGCGTATCAGTAGTGATGAGAACGTAGCGCATTTAGAAGATAGTCGTTGGACTGGATGCCGCGCAGGCATGGTATTTTCCGGGGGCTACTTTATCTCCAGCAAACTTACCGATGCGCAACTTGAAGATGTCATCCCGGAAGTGGCGGATGCGCTATTGCTTGTGGTGGATATTTTATCTGCATCTAGGGAGCCACAAAGCGGTGTTCCCGGCCTTGACGAGTTCGCAAAGGTTTTATCTTTGCGTGACTTGGGTCATGAGAATGGGACCTATGAGGAATACCTATTCTTCGAAACGACCAACCCACGCTTGTACCTTGCGAGCGAACTTGGTGCTGACGATCAGATTTGGGTGGAGCGGGGGACTGGCAACAAGTATGCAGTGGTGCCACAGAATCGCGATGAACTCTATGCTCGATTGAAGGAAGAGACTGAAGGTAACCCTGGATGGTTACAATCGCTTGCATTTGTAAATGCGCTGGATGCAGGTCTGCCCGAAGCGATAGATATGGCGTCAATGAATGCCGAGCAAAGGGGTGATAGTGAAGGCGCACAGAGGTTCTATTTAGAAGGTGCCCGGTTGGGCAATCCTGAAGCGCTCAACAATCTAGCGAGCGTTGCTGAACATCATTTCGCCGATGAAGTTGAGCAACTCAAAATCGCCCTCTTTTTGTCAGCTGCGCTTTGTGGTGAAGTTCATGCTCAACACAACTTGCGTCGTCTCATTGATGAGTGTCTTCTTCCGCATTCTGAGAAGGATATCCTTAAAGATGCCGATCTGTTAAATAATCTAGGTTGGCAAATCATGCAGAGGCTTTCAATGCCAGCCGCACTCCCTGTTTTTGAGGCTGGATGTAAGGCTGGTTCTCCAAACGCTTTGTCTACCTACACATGGTGGGCATTGACAGCAGGACAAACTCAAATCGGCATCGCCATGTATGAGCGGAGTCTTGATGCTGTTCGAGCTTGGTCAGACACCCCAGCAGCCTTAGAGCAAATCATCAATGCAACCTGTAACTATGCGTTATTGCTTTACTCTGCAGGTCGAGAGGCAGAGGCACTGGAACTTGTCACATCTCCAGACCAGCAGAGCAATTCAGAGGCACTCGCATTTCCTGCTGTGGTTGCCCGCATGTCGGGAGACTTTGAGAAATCTCGGCAATGCAGTTTGAACCTCACTTCCCAAAGGAGGGCTGAATTGCGAGTTATTGCTCAGGCTGCGCTGGAAGAAGCTCATAGTGACTGGTTCGCTCTCTACATGCGAACTCTGATAGAGGTAGTCGATGATGATGCCCTGACAACTTCGCCGATTGAGCGCTCAAGTGCCAAGCCCGCCTTCGTCCTGAAGAATTGGGCTCGCCCTATGACTGAAGTCAAAGTGTCTGCCCCGGTTCCTGAAGCTGCAACCAACGTTCTTGAAGACCTCATGATGGCAGAAGGTTTAGTTCTCAAGTTTGTCGGCGTCTATAACTCGGAAGGGTCGGAAGCCTCAATCTCAAACCGGATCTTTTTTGATTGCAGTCATGAGTCGCATCTGACTGAGGCTTGTGTGGCATGTGGTCGGGATGCAACTCGCATCGCAACCATTCAGTCAGGTTATGGCGATGGAACTTATGCGGTTCTGGAAATCATCTCTGGGCCAAGTATCCCCGCACAAAAACAGACGGCCGTTGGGGTATTCGTCGTGCTCGATTCAGGAGTGACTCAGTCGCTCGTTGAGCTAGTTGATGAGCGAACGCTAGAAATCTCAGTGGCTCAGTTAGCGCAGATTACTGATCTGCCACTTTGGAAAGTGGGAACTCTTGAGAAAGTTTCAGATCTGTACATCTCTGATTCTGGAAGTAATGCCTCTTCACATTCAGCCATTGTTGACGTTTCAGCTTTGCCAGATGACTACCAGGTGGGTATGTATGTCACGTCCGGCGACACGAGCCAGGGACTTGCTCAAGTCATTCCACTGGGAATGATTGCGTTGTCCGTGCAACTCATGCAGGACCGAGGCATGGAAATCAACAGCCCGAGTGTGGCTCTCGAGGAGATCCGGGCAGGTTGGCGCGATGGCAAAGTGCTTGCGAACATGATGTCCGGACTTGAAAATGCCGTGCTGTTGAATCGCAGTATCAGCATTTCCGATTCTGAATATCTGTCGTGGACGTATCAGTTGATGAATTGGACTTCTGACGAATCTTTGAAAGAGCAGCTAGCACTGGAAATCGAAAGTGCCTTTGAAGCCGGTGGCACTGAAATGATTGAAACCTATTTGGCTTCAGAGCATCTATGTGTGCGTGGAGATTATGGAAAGGTTGAGAATCTTCTCACCAAACTCATTCAAGACAAGGATGCAGCAGAAGAGCTTGGTTTGACGGAAGTTTGGGCAGCAGCTATCAACACGTTCTCTTATGCGATTCTGATTCCTCGAGGAGAATTGAGGAAGGCGCGCGCGCTCCTGGTCCAGGCTATCCAGCAAGATGTTGGCTATCAGTCAACAAATGCGAAAAGCAATCTTTCGATTATAGCATTGGCTGAGAATCAACTGGATGAAGCGAGAGACCTAGCAATCCAAGTGATGGTCGAAGAAGCCAGTCTTGCGGCAGAATCTCGGGACATTCTTGCCAAGGTGGCGCTTCTGGAGAATGATCCCGATACCGCTGCCATGTATTTTCAAGAGAATCTCGAGGGTTCAGATGTCAACCACAAGAAGTCTGCATACCTGCAACTGCGTGCGCTTGGTGTGCCTGTTCCTTCCTGGAAAGCTATGAGTTGGTAAGAGTAGTGGGTTACGTCGCGCGCTTTACCCCGCCAGGTTGGCGTTGAGCCTTTGGTGTTGAATGCTTGCGCAGAACTGGTACCCCGATGCAGCGTGAGCTCGCCGTTGGCAGTAAGCATCGAATTAAATGAAACTAGTTAGGAATTTAGGCATTCGATGACATTGAGCTAGACGAGATTCTGGATGAACTGCTTTCGCATCCACACATTTTTGCAATTACACCGGAAAGGATGCACTGCTCTCATTGAGCAGTGCGACTAGCTATCAATTCGTGCAATGTGAAGTATCGGGCATCCGGCGCGTTCTTCCACTGGACTCTGTAGTTTCGGCCTTGGCCGCTCATTTTGCCAATGTACAAGTGAGGAAGCGTCGACCGACTAAAGAAGTTCACCTTGAACTCCAAATACCTGTCAAAGATGACACATTGACTCCTCAGAGTTGGCACTCGATGTAGATATGCATCGTTAGGATGTCAGAATGGCTGATGATTCAATAACCCAAATTGTGGAGAACAAGAGTTCGACCGAGGAAGAATTGTGGCACGCGCTCACCGAGGCTGAAGAAGAGTCTGTCAGCTGGGTCATCATGGAATCGCTGTTCCATCATCCGAACTGTTCTGATCGGATTGTTCAGGCCTATTTTACAGACGCGATCCCCTTTGACCCAGACAGCATGGAGGAGCGAGGGGACCGCTTAGAGGAGCAATTCTTTTGGTGGGATGTTGACGAAGTCGTCAACGTAAAAGGACTTTCTGTACAGACTCGGGAAATAATCATTCAGTCCTGTGCTCGAAGTATGCGTGCGTCTTGTTATTACGATGTGCTTGAAGGTGCCGGACAATCGCTCATTTACTACTCATGGGGTTATCCCGATGAATTACTTGGCGAGGACATATCTTCAGAAGTTCTCATGCATGATGTCTTATCTCCTGCGGTGACCCTCATTGAATGCTTGAAAATTGCGGGGCTTGAGGAGGAATATTCGGGTCATGTTCAGGATCTTGAGCATTTGAAATTGAAAGCTACCGAGATTCTGACCGCTCGCGCTAAGGATTGGGCGTCGGACTCCGGTGGCGATGACGATGAGCAGGAAGAATAGGCTGCACTCGTTCCGGCCTGCCATGACTAGAAGTGCCTTGATTCGCAATCAGTGAGTACTGATAGATTCGCAACATGATTCAGTCAGTCGTTGCGTTTCCCCTACCCGCCCGTGGCTCTGTCCCTGAACTGCGTCTAAAAGAGCCTTGGGTGCAGGGACCTCTGGCGCGCATCGATTCATCAGGTGCGCCAGCAACGCCTGTCATTGAGCTTGTCAGGGAGGAATTGCCACTGACCCTTCGTTCAACCTTGCTGCGCCACTCAGTGGATTTATGGAGCACCCCCGTCGAGGTGCGTTCTGGGCTGAATATCGTTGGCTTAGAATTCATCGCGTCGGATTCCGAGATGGTCTCTGACATTTTGCTTGTCCACTTAGCTGGACTTCACACGAACTCGAATCTCGACTTGGTATCGAGTTTTACTCGCTTGAGTAGGTCTTCTACAAAGGACATGCTCAAACTGGTTCTAGTTACGCCGGCTATAAATTCACTAGTAGCCAGAGGAATTGCAGTTTCAGTCATAGAGAATTCACATCAGGATGAAATCATCGCTGGCGACATGACTCTTGAACTGACAATGGATTCAGACGTTGCTAAATTTGCTCATGGTCGAATCACGCATTTGTTAACTGTCTGTGCGACTCAATACTTTGGTCTGTGTTTTCTTAATCAAATCTGGCCCGCTGCCTTGGAAGACAAGCATGCCCTCAACGAATTTCAAGAAAAATTTCGAGAGTTTCGTCATGTGTACGAATGGCCAGAAGTGTCTACACATCAGCACAGCCGCCTGATTTATCGAAATTTGCGGGCCATGCTGGGTATTGAGGCAACAATTCACAACTACGCTGAGGAACTTCGCGACAACTACACAGCGATCGATGCTCAGAATTCGAGGCTACTCAATAGATACGGTTTGTATGTCGCCGCATTGGCGCTGGTTCCTGCCTGGCTCGCATTTAAGGCGACCAGAATTGGAGGAATTTCTCTGAGCGCTTTGGGGCTTGTTGGTGTTTGTGCATTGATAGGTGCAGCTTGGCGTAAACGTCGCTGAGGCCTAACCAAGTTATGTCAACACAACAAAGACAGGCGCACCTTCACAAGCCTGTCCGTCAAGCGACTTAGCGATCTCATCGACGCCACACAATAACTAAGTCAGACATCTTTTTAGACTTCTCAACGTGCCGCAATTGCCGAATCATCGGTTAGTAATTCCTTGCGGTGCAACTTGCCTTAGCTTGCCGCAACTCTAGAATTCCTCGGCAATTTGGCTCACCTTGTCACTAATTTGCTCAGCAAGGGTCGAAACACTTTCGGTCAAGTTGTCCCGACTGAGAAGCTGGGCAATACAAAATTCAACATTGTCGGCGAAATTGAAATCGAAGTACTCGTCAACCTCAAAAAACTCCCTCTCAGTTGCTGCATTGATTCCAGTATCTATGTAGAGATTCAGTGTGTCGAGTAGGGTGGCGATGCTTTCAAGTGACAAATTTGCTTGTCGCTCAAGACCGCAAAATGGAACAGCAAATATGCCCTCGGCCCAGACTGCGTCTGTTTCCTCGTTTGTGAACTCGGCCAGCCCTTCCGACATCAAAGCGATGAAATGTGCAGCAATCACATCGCAAGCGCCGGCGCTCAGTTCTCTACCTTGGAAAGCTGTGATTGCTAAGTGGGGGAAGGGAGCTTCATACTTGTGAGCGGTGGAATCTGATTCCCACTCAATGTCGTGCGTCAAAACGCTCAGGATTAGGCTCTCTGGACAGGATGGGTTTTCTAACGTCGCAAGAAGTTCGGCATAGGTCGGCGTACCCGCAGCGATAGTTTCAACAAGTACCTCGGCCGCCGTTGCAGGACCCTGAAGTAGTGAGATTCGTTCAGTCATGGTTACTCCTGACATGATGCTAGGTGACTCATTTTCCGTTCCCAATTCTAAGTGCCTGTGTTACTGATGTGGAATGATTCCCAGTACGAGCACTGACGAACTTTGACGGGACCAGTGCTTTACTTATCGTTCATGTAAGTTGATCTTCAAAGTGGCACCTATAGAGATTCGCCGTGTGGTCAATGATGATGTGATAAATTCCATCAAGGCGTGACACTGGAAAGGGAACCACTGGTGAATGCAAACTATGACCTGGCCAAGGAAACGATTGTTGAGGCCACGGATTGTCCCGAAGAATTCTTTCATGCTGACAATTTGCAAAAGTTGGATGAACTCGCCGAGGCATGCATCCTTCTGTTCGGCGATAGCGACTCTATCCCTCCGTCTGAGCGTCAATTCGGGTTTGAAGATGATGATGAATTGGATGAAATCTGGGAAAACTTCTGTGAGATGCTGACGGGCGAGTTTGACACTTCTGGATTTTTGTCGAATCCGGCTAATCGAGAGTTCATCACGAAGATCGGTCACCGGTATCCCACCTGGTACTGTCTGCTTCTTGATGGTGTTGATTCTGATTTATTGACGGCTGCCGAGCTCTCATTCTTGGCCAATCTCCCTGCCTGCTATGACGATCAGGGTCGCGATGATGAATGCATAGGCCAGCATTTCATGATTGCTCAACACCCAAATGTGACTCCAGAAATCTTGGATCAACTTTTGACTGTAGAGCATCATGACCCCGCTTTGTTGCGGTGGGTCGTTGCCTCAAATCCACAAACATCGGCGGAAACGTTAGCGACCCTATCTGAGTGTTCAGACTACAGTTGGCGCCTTCAAGGACTCTTTGCAATTCTGCAGGATTCTCCTGGCGTTCCTAGTGCAACGCGGGTGAGCGATTCTGATGTGCCACTTGCTATTCAGTCGCTGGTTATGTGGTCCTTGGCAGGGAATCCAGCCATCTCAGATGACACGCGGCAGAAACTCATCGCGCTACAGAACCTCAACCCCGATAGTGGTCCGTCGGACGGTTACAGGATGCCGGAAGACTTGTCACAAGCAGTGCAAGCGATACGTGAGAGAGCAAGCGCCTAGGCATGCGAATGCCGCGCGGGCTCGCTTGAGAATTGCACGCTTTGAGGCTTGCAGAAGGATTGCCTACTCGAAGCGTTCTTAATTAAATGAATCTGTATGCACCTTAAAGCTAATCTTGTTGCATGCGCCTTGACTCACGAGCCTCAATGGCTTGCCATGAATTTCTGCACAAGATAAATGCACCAAATCGCTTTGATTTGGGTGAGCCAGCTGAAGTCAGCGGCATGGCAAAGGAACTTGCTAGGCAAGGCCACGAGCACGAAGCTCGAGTTTTTGAAACGATCAAGTCAACGTGTGCAAAATGGGTCCACATCGACCCAGATGCTGACCTAGTCCAGCGACAAGCTCAAACTGTTGAAGCGCTATTCAACCCCGAGGTGGACATCATTCTTGGTGCAATCATCGGGGCTCAAGCCGAGGTGGAAATCGGAAGACGGCTTGGACTGGTCGCGCTTGAAGCCGGCAGCCGAGTGAGCAGTCCTGACATCTTGATTCGACAATCAACGGTTGATGGTGCAACACCGTCATGGATGCCAGTGGATGTGAAGGCGCATTCAGCAATTGAGGACAACCGGTCAAATGCTGTGTGGAAAACTCAGATTTCGAAGACATTGACGGTTGAAGGTGATGAAGTCGAGGGTCGACTGCGTGAAGAGGACGCACTTCAGTTGGCGCACTATGTCACGCACCTTAACCAGTTGGGCTTAGGTAGTGGCAACGGAATGGCCGGGGTCATTGGACGAGATGGAAGTTCGATTGGTTGGGCGGATTTGTCAGTCACCACATTCGGTCGTGGCATCAGCGCAGAGAATGCAATGGACCGCTACCTGCGTAAGTTTGCGGCATCTGAGCTTGTTGTTGAGCAGGCAATACAGCGCAATCTAGATCCAAATGTTCCTGCGCCTGCAATCCCGATGTATGACGGCAACGCCAAGAAGTGTCCGACCTGCCAATTCACGAATGTATGTCTTGATGAGATGAAGCAGTACAAGGGCTCTGGCCATGTCACGCTGTTGGCCGGCGTAACCCCCGCAAAAGCGGCTGATATTGTTGCTGACTCAATTGCTGAACTTGCAGACGACCTCAACGCAGATGCTGTCCTTGCGCAACGGGCACGCGTCTATCTGAGCGGTATTCCCGAAGTGCTGATAGGGCACATCCTTGATGTGCCCACCTTTGACATTGAGATCGACATTGATCTAGAAAACAGCCAGGCAGCACTTGAAGAAGTTGGTGCCACAGATGTCATAGAACCGGATCGAGTATTTCTTTACGGGTACATCAAACACGACCGCACCCTGGTTGTCGATTGGGATAAGAATGATGCTCAGTCATTTGAAGACTATGGCAATGATGATGAGGCGGAGTTCGGTGTGCTGTCGAGTATGTGGAATTACCTAGTCAGCGAAGTTGACGCGGCCCAGGCGGCAGGAAAGACGATCGGAATCTTTCACTACTCGCCAGTCGAAGTTACATGGTTCAGGCGATTCGCTCAGCGGTATGAAGGCCGGCCTGGTGTGCCAACTCTAGAAGCCATCAATGCGTTTATGGACACGTACTTCATTGACTTGATTAAGACAGCCAAGTGTGTCGCATTCCCACCGTCCAAGAAGTCTCCGCTCGGTGGCTACTCAATCAAGACACTTGCTCCCTTGGTCCCATTCGAGTGGCACGTAGATGATGGCAATGGTGCAGAGGCGCTGCTCAGGTACAAAGAGGCGATTGCAGACACTGCAGAGTCTGCACCTGCTCGGAAGTGGCTACGCTGCTACAACTGGGATGATGTACGAGCCACGATGGCTGTGCGTAATTGGATGCGTGATGGCATGGTCATGGGTCGCGAAGTGACACATCGCACAGACTGCCGTGTGTGTAAAGAGTTCGCACTCACACAGGTCTAAGTCTCATGTTTAGGAGCGCGACCTTTGACAGTGTGAATTTCTAGCGGAGTTGCGGTCGGTTTGGAAGAATGTGGTTCCACCTATGCCTGCGATGCGTGTGCTATCTTGTTGCCGATGTGCTCCTTACTTGGGCTCACAATTCGCGTATGGACAGAGGATGGAACAGAAATGCTAGAGGACTTCGCAAATGCTGTTGAGGCGGCTATTGAGGAAGAAGATGTAGACGTTGCAATCCGATTGACTTTGGATGCCATGGAAGGTATTGAGCAGCAAGTATTTGATGATTATGAAGCTCTGGAAAGCCTTCTGTCGACTTTCTGGAATGACATGGTTGATGTCGATGATGAAGTCCAGGATTCCGTTGAAAATACCCTGAATGGAGATTCAGGCGGCACAGTCGGTTTATATCTGGGTGAGAATCCACTGGACAATGATCAACTAATCAAGGCTCTATTCAAAGTGGCGCTGGAAACCCAGGACGTAAATCTTCTATGCATTGTGGCGAACAATCCAAGTTGCCCAGCACTGTACTTGCGTGAAATTGCAAAATCTGAAGACGGATGGGAAGAAAACTCACCAAGACAGACCGTTGCGCGTAACGCAAACTGTCCAACCGATTTATTGGCGGAGTTGTCGCTCTCTATCGAGTCCTGCGAGCGCTTTGCAGTGGCGACCAACCCGAGGTGCCCTTCAGAGATACTTGAAAGACTGGCGCAGGATCTCGGAGTCTCTACATCTCTTTACTACGATGAGAACTTTCCTGAATACAAAGGTGTTGTTGCCTATGCCGTTGCGGGCAACTCCAACACGCCACGAGCGACTTTAGAGAAAATGGCACTTGGAGATTTGCCTGACCTTGGGTTGCCACTATCGACAGATACTGACTATCGCAATCGACTGTATGGGATAGATGAGCCTGGCTCCGATGAGATTCTCAAAGCGGCAATCGCTGAGCAAGCTAGCAAGACTGTTTCAACGACTTTATGAAGGCAAGCCGTCCGGGTCTAAAGCAATGCGTGTTTGCGATGATGGACGAAGGTGCGTTTCATCGATTTGACCATTGAGCAATATCAATTGCCAACGTTAGCTCTGACAGTTATTGCAGAAAGAGATTTGATTGTGAATTCCAAGGAAAATCGTAGTCGCCGAGATGAACTAGTTCTACTTATCGAGGAGGCTCGCACTAGTTACTACCAACACGACGACCCCAACATTTCTGATGCGGAATACGACGCCGCATTCACGGAGTTGCTTGAGCTAGAAGCGAGATTCCCACATCTTCTCACGAGTGACTCGCCATCGCAGTCGGTAGAAGCAGAACCTCAGCATGTATCCAGTACCTTTTCTCACCCTTCAAAGATGTGGAGCCTCGACAACGTTTTCGATTCTCCTGCTCTCGAGGCCTGGCTAGACCGAGTGGGTACCAAGAACCTTCTTTGCGAAATCAAGGTAGACGGTCTAGCAGTGAATGCGGTTTATCGAGGTGGCGTGTTGGAAACCCTTTCTACACGGGGTAGCGGCAGCGTGGGAGAGGATGTCAGTAACAACATTCAATTCCTGAACTGCATTCCTCGGAAGTTATCTGCGAAGAAAAGTGTTTTGCTACCTGAAATCCTTGAAGTGCGTGGCGAGATCTATTTTGGCCTCGCCGAATTTGATGCATTGAATCTTGAGATCACTTCCAACGGGCGCACTGCTCTTGCCAATCCTCGAAACGCTGCATCTGGAACGCTGCGCATGAGAATCGATAAACGACTTGACGCTCTGAGCCAAGCACAGGCATCACTATCCAAGAAACCAATGGACGAAAAATTGCAAAATGCAGTGGCAATCCGTCAGCGGGAGCTATCGCAGGCGACTAGCAGTCTGGGGAAGTTAAGCTTTGTCGTCCACGGGATTGGCAGGCATGAAGGTCTCACTTTAGAAACTCAATCGGATGCCTATGAACTTCTTGAGACGTGGGGTCTGCCTATCTCGAGCCGTGCGAAAGTGGTCAATTCTGCCGAAGATGTCTTCCAATACATTACGGAGGTGGGTGAGCAGCGTCTGGCACTAGAGTGCGAGATTGATGGCGTCGTGATCAAAGTCAACGACATGTTAAAGCAGGAAAAACTTGGCTACACAGCACGTACACCGCGCTGGGCCGTTGCCTATAAATTTCCGCCAACAGTTGCCCGAACGAAACTGCTCAAGATAGATGTGCAAGTTGGTCGTACCGGCAGAGTTACACCGAGAGCACATGTCGAGCCTATTCTTCTTGCTGGTTCTACAATCTCGCATGCAACTCTGCACAATAGCTCCGAAATATCTCGTAAGGGACTTCTCGTTGGCGACATGGTATTCCTGCGTAAAGCGGGTGATGTAATTCCCGAAATTCTCGGTCCTGTTGTTGAACTGCGCACAGGTGAAGAGTCCCACTTTGTCATGCCTAGCCATTGTCCCGAATGCGGGAGCGAGTTGGCGTCGGACAACAACTCTGACGCCGATATGCGATGTCCTAACACAGAGGAATGCCCTGCCCAGTTACAGGGACGGCTGGAGCACCTAGCATCTCGAGCAGTGCTGAACATTGAAGGTTTGGGCGAAAAGGCATGTCAGGCCCTGCTGGATGACAAGGTTATTGCGGATACTAGTGACTTGTTTTCAATCACAGAAGACAGCCTCAGAACTAGCGACTATTTTGTTAAAGGTGCTAAGCGAGAATTGAGCGAAAATGCCAGGCTCTTGTTGAGGCAGCTGGAGGAAGCAAAGTCCAAACCGCTTTGGCGCATCATCGGCGCTCTTTCAATACGATTTGTGGGCAAGTCTGTGCGTGCTCAAGCCTTGGCAGATAGGTTCGGCAGCATAGATGCAATCGCTCAAGCAAGTTATGAGGAAATTTCCCGAATTGAAGGCTTCGGTGATGTAATGGCTCAAGCGGTCATCGATTGGTTCAGCAAACCACCTAATCGAGAACTCATCGAAAAATGGCGTGATGCCGGTGTGGTTTTTGAGGCGACAGAGCCCGAAATGGGCAACGAATTCCTCGCGGGATTCACAGTCGTAGTGACCGGAACGCTCGAAGACTTCACACGTGATGAGGCTCAAGAGGCCATTGCTCGCAGAGGCGGAAAGGCCGGTCGAACTGTGTCGTCAACTACGGACTTTGTCGTGGCTGGTTCAGGATCCGGTTCAAAAGAAAAGAAGGCGCGAGAACTTGGCCGACCAATTCTGGATGAAGCTGGGTTTAAAATCTTGTTGGAACATGGCCCGGAGGCTGCGCGTGGTGTGATTAAGACTCAGATGTAATTCCACCAACTTAGTCTGTCTGAAAGCAACTCATTGTGAGTACCGCTAATTAGGCAGAGCAGTTTGACTAGTATTTTCAAAATATTCCCACCAACTGCACAAGTCAGAAGGTAACTTCTCTCCAATACCGTTTAAAACAGCTTGTTTGCGAACCACGTCAGGCGCTCCGGGATTTAAAGCAACCGCCGTTCTTACCTCAATTGCATCGTGTTGAGCGAGAATTTCCAGTGTTTCAGGATCTAATTTGTGATTTGTTGCCAGTCCAGTTAGGACGTAGTGTTCATCATCCATGTATTGTCCAACTACTGCGCTCTCGATTATCCGTGCTGCGACCGCAGTAGTTATGCTCGGGTGAAGTGCTACTCGCATCCTAATCTCCCCGCTTTCATCAGATGCCAGTTCTAGTAGCATTTTTTCGGATGCGTGAAGGTTTATCGCAACAGTTGCCCGACCGCACTTAGAATCCATCCACGGGTGGCCGCTACCACTATATGGAAGGTATGTAAACTCCATCATTTTGAGTAAGTCTTCATTATCTATCTTTAGCCAGCGCGGAAGCGCCGCCAAAACTTCATCGACAAAGTCGGAATTGGATGACTCATACTTTAGGACAGATTGGACAAAAGATGAAGGCGTACTCTCTGGTAGATCTTCTAGTATCTCTAAGAAATAGTCACTTTCACTGTCCAAGAACTTTTCAAGCATGTGGAACAAAGATTCAAGGGCAGCTGAACTTCCATTTAGGTATGCTTCAAAGCTTGATTCAAATTTTTCAAATAATTCATCAGCTTCTTCAGAATCTAGCGGCTTCCAGTTATTGGTCATGGCTGAAGTTCCTATCCGTTGTCTATCTGTAATATAAGTAGGTTATCGAAACTTTTAGTTTCGTATGAGTAAATTCAGAACCATTCGTCATCCACTGGCATTGGATCCTTTCGCTTCGTTCACTGTTTGTTCTGGAACTTGCTTTGCCATCAAATAGGCATTGCTCGCTGAAATACAGAATTAGAGCGCAAGGTTTGATTCACGTTCAGATCAGCAACTTAAACTGTCAAAATGGCGACAGGTCAAGAAAGTTCTTTATTTGCACGCCCGAAAGGATTCGAACCTTCAACCGACAGGGTAGAAACCTGGTGCTCTATCCGTTGAGCTACGGGCGCTTGAACTGTTCAAGTGTAACTGCCCACATGTACCAGCGAGCAGTTGGTTGGCTTCACAATCTGGAGTTGTCCCCAGCCCACAAGAGGGCCACTGACAGATGACGCAACTCTCATGCAAGATGACTCCCAGATACTCACACCAGGGAGAAAACATGAACTCATCAATGACTATGGTTACCGGCAATGTAGCCACTGACATTCGTTTCACAACCACGGCAGAAGGCTTGCCGGTCGCGAGTTTTCGCATGGCAGCAACCGAGCGGAAATTTGATCGAGAATCACAACGCTGGATCGATGGGGAAGTGACCTGGTTCTCAGTTGTGTGCTGGCGCCATGTAGCCGAAAACTGTGCAGCATCCCTCCGCAAAGGCGACCCGATTTTCGTCGCAGGCCGACTCGCACTTCGAGAATGGGAACGCGACGGCAAGAGCGGTACGACACTTGACATTACCGCAGACGTCATCGGCCACGACCTCAGTCGCGGAACTGCACAGTTCGAACGCAGTCGTCGGCCGAGCGAACCCGCACAACTGCCACCACTCGTGGCCTAAATCGTTATTGCCTCTAGCTAACAGAGCAAGGACGCACAGGCATCTGTGCCGAGAAATTTCCAGTGAACTGGAACGGAGTCCCCATCGGGTTACCGTGAATCGTGAACGAGTACGAGCGACCTGTATCAATGTTGTTTTTCAGTAGAAGATTGAGGCTCGGCGTAGAAGTCATGTAAGTGA
>Ga0114964_10000799_pt1 | contig 23542 bp, 18 predicted proteins | sample C_131016_MF_Meta_FD_92638 | JGI IMG/M metagenome (GOLD analysis project Ga0114964, IMG submission 92638) | Freshwater microbial communities from Lake Croche, Canada to study carbon cycling - C_131016_MF_MetaG | ecosystem: Environmental > Aquatic > Freshwater > Lake | place: Lake Croche, Canada...
CGGCAATCTCGTCCAGTTCGGGCTGTTGCCGCCAATGATCGGTCACGAAGGCCAGAGCCCGCCGCACCACGTCATAATCAGCCTGGGCGATGGAAAGAGAATGGCTTTGCAGAGGAGTTTTGTCGCTGGTCATCGTGATTCTCCGATCATGTGACACCCAGATTAGGGGATGGCCTAAGACTGCGACACCCGAAAACCACACTTATCCGTGATCGAACACAGGCCCGCGCTTGGCCGTTGCCAGCGCAGCCTGCAGGGTATTGCCGAAATCGGTTTTGTCCTCCGTGTTCAGACAATCGGCGATGGGGACGCTCTCGCCTTTCGAAACCAGCGTCAGCTGTTTCAGGGTCTGGTCAACGGTCATATCCTTGTGCAAAGAGGTCCAGACCGGATTGAACCGCCAGCTTTGGGCCATGCCGTCATGCGGGACTTTTTCGATGTCGAGATGGAACTGGCTGAGGGTGATGGTTTCACAGGACCGGGCGGTGGTCATATTGGAGCGGAACGCCCAATAGAGCAACGCAATATCCAACCCGTAAAACCCTGCGACCGGCCAGAAGCCGAACACGATAAAAGGGATCGCTGCAATCAATCCGGCGATGGCGATAAGACCGATCACCAGGCGGATCCCTTGCGGGGTCAATGAGCGGTGCGGGCGCAGCACAGCCGAAAACAGCACCGGATCGTCATGGCGCGGTGCCGGAAGACTGGATAAATGTGCGGGGGGCAAGGTCATGCCAGGTGTTCCCATCGAACTGTTTACGATTATAGTGCAGCCATGACCCAAACAAAGCCCAAAAAGACAAGCCCGAAGCCCCGCAACAAAGCGGCCTCCAAAAAAGGCCCGGTTTTGCTGCCTCCCGAAGCGGTGCGCGAGGTTTTTGCGCGGTTCCATGCCATCGAGCCCGAGCCGAAAGGCGAGCTGGAACACGTCAATCCCTTTACCTTGCTGGTAGCGGTGGTGCTGTCGGCGCAAGCCACCGATGCCGGTGTCAACAAGGCGACGCGTCCGCTGTTTGCCACAATCACAACCCCGCAACAGATGGTGGAGCTCGGCGAGGACCGTCTGCGCGAGATCATCAAGACCATCGGCCTGTTCCGAACCAAGGCCAAGAATGTGATAGCCCTCTCACAGCAATTGCTGCGCGACCATGGTGGCCAGGTTCCCGCCGATCGTGATGCGCTGGAACAACTGCCCGGTGTCGGCCGCAAAACCGCCAATGTCGTCATGAATATGGCGTTCGGCCAACCGACCATGGCCGTTGATACCCATGTCTTCCGTGTCGCCAACCGGTTGCATCTGGCGATTGGCAAAACCCCTCTGGCGATCGAGCAGGGTCTGGAAAAGGTCATTCCCGCCGATTATGCCCTACACTCCCATCATTGGCTGATTTTGCACGGACGCTATTTATGTAAGGCGCGCAGTCCGGAGTGCTGGCGTTGTCCGTTAACAGATCTTTGTCCATTCGAGCCGAAAACGCTGCCCAAACCGGCCTAGGCGGTTGCCCGCCGGAACGGTCCGTTCTATACGGCAACACTGTTTTACGTGAGCCGGTCTTTCTGTCGTGACCGGTTTCACGGCCCACCCGTCCTTTTAGTCCAGCAGAACGAGAACCGTCGAAATCATGGCGACGCTTCATCATCATCCGTTATGTCCGCATTCCCGCTTCATCCGTCTGATTCTCGGCGAGCTTGGCCTTGAGACCGATCTGATCGAGGAGAATATCTGGGAGCGTTCGGAACAGTTCTTGATGCTCGATCCGCAGGGCCGCACTCCGGTCTTTGTCGAAGACCAGATCGGTGCGGTGCCGGGTGCCAGTGTGATTGCCGAATATCTCGATGAAACCCGCGGTCTGGCCTTGGGGGATCGCCGTCTGTTGCCGGATGATCCGCGCGGTCGGGTCGAGGTTCGGCGGTTGATGGAATGGTTCAACGGCAAGATGTACGCGGAAGTGACCGATTATCTGGTGACCGAAAAAGTCTTCAAGCGTCTGATGTCGGCACAGGCGGGCGGAGGGGCTCCCGATACTGCTGCCATCCGCGCCGGACGCAGCAATATCCGGTTCCATCTGGCCTATGTCGGCTATCTCATGCGCGCCCGCAACTGGCTGGCCGGTGATCGCCTGTCCTATGCCGATCTGGCAGCGGCCGCGCAATTTTCCTGCGCCGATTATCTCGGCGATGTGCCGTGGCAGGATAACGAGGCCGCCAAGCAATGGTATGCGCGCATCAAATCCCGACCCTCGTTCCGGCCTTTGCTGAATGACCGGATCAGCGGCATGATTGCGGCCGACCATTACGCGGATCTCGATTTTTGACGCCGCAAGCCCTCAAGCGGGCTTTGATCAGGCGCGCCGAGGCGCAAGGCTTTGTGTTGACGCGGGTCACATCGGCCGTCTTGCCTGACAGTATTGGCGCTGATCTCGCCGGTTTTATCGGCCATGACTATCACGGCGGGATGGCATGGATGGCCGAAACGCAGGATCGGCGCGACAGTCCCCACCATTTATGGCCCGAGGCGCGGTGCGCGGTGGTGATGGCGATGAGCTATGCGCCGGTTGACCCGCCGCTGGACGGGTTGGCGCAGACTGATCACGGCTATGTCTCAGTCTATGCCCGTTCGCGCGATTATCATGACGAGATCAAAGGCAAGCTGAAACAGGTGGCGGCGGTGCTGGCTAGCGCGCAGGCGCAGGTCAAAGTCTTTGTCGATACCGCGCCCCTGATGGAAAAGCCGCTGGCACAACAGGCGGGTCTGGGCTGGCAGGGCAAGCATACGGTGCTGGTCAACCGCCAGCAGGGCAATTGGCTGTTGCTGGGCGTCATCCTGACCGATGCCGATTTGCCGGTTGATGCGCCCGAGACCGATCATTGCGGATCATGCCGCCGCTGTTTGTCGGTCTGCCCGACCGATGCCTTCCCCGCGCCCTATCAGCTCGATGCCCGCCGCTGTATCACCTATCTGACGGTGGAACATAAGGGGCCGATCCCGCAGGAATTCCGCAAGCCGATCGGCAACCGGATTTTCGGCTGTGATGATTGTCTGGCGGTGTGTCCATGGAACAAATTCGCGGTCGACGGGCAGGCCTATCGGCGGCAGACGCGCGATGATCTGGCCGCTGTGCCGCTTGCCGACTTGCTGGGACTGGACGAGGCGGCTTTCCGGCAGTTTTTTGCGTCGACCCCGATCAAGCGCACCGGTTTTGCCCGTTTCATGCGCAATGTCCTGATCGCCGCAGGCAATTCCGGTGACCGCACGCTGGTGCCGCAGGTCGAGGCCTGTCTCACCCATGCCGAATCCCTGATCAGGGGAGCGGCAATTTGGGCATTGGCGCAATTGATTGATCCGGCACAATGGCAGAATTGGCGTGACCGATATCTCGTGCATGAATCCGATCAGGATGTGCGGGCAGAATGGTTATCAATTTCGAAACCGGAACGAGGATTGGTATCATGAGTTCTCTGATGATTTTCGGCTTGGGCCAATCCGCCCGTGCCTTTGTACAACGGGTCGGTGCGGACTATTCCTCCATTACCGCCACCGTGCGCGACAGTGCCGCGGCTTTGCCGATGCAGGGCGTCGAGATCTTGGATTTCAACGAGGCCGGCTTTGATCCGCGTCTGACCCGGGCCGTCAGCGATGCCGAGGTGATCTTGTGCTCGGTGCCGCCTGATGCCGAGGGGGATCCGGTGCTCGAATGGTTCGGCGATACGATCCAGGCGGCGCATCGGCTGAAATGGCTCGGCTATTTGTCCACGATCGGGGTCTATGGCGACCATCAGGGCGGCTGGGTTGATGAAACCACGGCTGTGCAGGGGGAGAGTGAACGCTCATACCGGCGCATGATGGTTGAGCAGATGTGGCAGGATTTCGCCCGCGATGCCGGGCTGCCACTGCATATTTTCAGACTGGCGGGAATTTATGGACCTGCCCAAAACGCATTGTTGCAGTTGCGCCGGGGGACAGCCAAACGGGTCATCAAACCGGGTCAGGTGTTCAACCGCATCCATGTGGACGATATCGCACAGGTTCTTGCGGCCTCGATCCGGCAGCCGCGGCCTATGGCGATCTATAATGTAACCGATGACAATCCCTGTCCGCCGCAGGATGTGGTGACTTTTGCCGCCGGCCTGATGGGGATTGATCCACCCCCCGAAGTACCGTTCGAGCAGGCCAATTTCACCGAGATGGCGCGCAGTTTCTATTCCGAGAACAAGCGGGTATCCAACCGCCTGATCCATGAGGAATTGGGCGTGAGCCTGCTATATCCGACCTATCGCGAGGGATTGCTGGATTTGTGGGCGCTTCAGGCGGCGTAACGTGTGCCCTCGGCCCCGAAATAGCCGACATATTTGGGGTGGATATCGCTGACCGGCAGGATCACCAGCACATCGGTGGTGCCGAATTGATGGTCGATCACTGCGTGATCGCCGAAGCGTGCGCCGATCCGCAAATAGGCTTTGATCAGCGGCGGCATCGAATGGATCGCCTTTTTGGCATCAATTCCGGCCGGATCAAGGCGGTCCATTGATACCGCCTGTTTCGGCAAAGCCTGGATCTGCCATTGCGGTTCGGCCCGCATATGGTGGTGCAGGAAACTCAGCGGCAAAGCCAGCTGTTCGGGGTCGGTGCCTTCAAAACTGGCGCAACCGAACATCACGTCAATCGAATGGCGGCGCACATAGGCCCAGATGCCGTGCCAGAGCAGTTCGACGGTGCGCTTGTCGCGATAGGATTGCTCGACACAGGAGCGGCCCAGTTCGAGAAACCGCAAATGCGGCTGCGCTTGCAGCATCGGTGCAATATTGAATTCCTGTGCTGAGTAGAAGCCGCCATGGCGCGCCGCGACCTCCTGCCGCAACAGCCGGTAGGTGCCGACAACCTTGGGTTTGCCGGCTGCGGCGGTATCGATCACCAGCAAATGGTCACAAATCGCATCGAAAGGGTCAATATCACGCTGCTTCAGCCAGCTTTTAAGATCGGGCAGGGCCGACATCTCGCCGTAGAAAACCCGATAGCGGAGCTTTTGCGCGCGTTTGATATCCTTTGGCGATGCAGCCAACCGTACTTCCAATGTGCCGGAACGGCCCAACAACTCACCTTGCGGTTGATAGTGAAACACTTTCGGCATGAGAGCGTTTTTGAACGCGGGAATTGGATTGTGCACAAATGCGGTCATGCCACGATGCTCCTGAAGGCAACGGATACAGGACACCCGAGATACCCTGCTCCATCAGACAGTTTCATCACATAAATATGAAATTCATATGACGCTTTCAGTCGTGAATGGCGCGGTCCTGTTTGTCGTGACGGTAGGAAAGAGCTTCGGCCAGATGCGGCCGTTTGATGGTCTGTGACCCATCGAGATCGGCAATGGTGCGGGCGACTTTCAGGCTGCGGTGATAGCTGCGGGCACTGAGCCGGAATTGATCGGCTGCCTGCTGCATCAAGGCGGTGCCGGCCGGATCCAATATGGCGATCTGTTCCAGCAGTGGCGGGGGGCAGGCGGCATTGGTGGTGATATCGGGTCGCTCCAACTGTTCGAACCGCTGTTTTTGCCGTTCGCGCGCCTTGATCACCCGTTGCACGACCTGTTCCGAGGCTTCCGACTGCCCTGCCCCCATGAGATCATGCGCATTGACGGCAGGCACTTCGATATGCAGATCGATCCGGTCGAGCAGCGGGCCCGACAGGCGGCTTTGATAGATCGCCATACATTTGTCATTGGGGGCGCGTTTGCAGGCAAAGCCGGGCTCGTTGGCCAGCCCGCACCGGCAGGGATTCATGGCGGCAACCAGCTGGAAACGGGCCGGATAGGCAATGCGGTGATTGGCGCGGGCAATGATGATTTCGCCTGATTCAAGCGGTTGGCGCAAACTGTCCAGCACTTGCGGCTGGAATTCCGGCAATTCGTCGAGAAAGAGAATCCCGTGATGAGCGAGGGAGGCTTCACCCGGTTTCGCCCGCAAGCCGCCACCGACCAGGGCAGGCATCGAGGCGGAATGGTGCGGGGCGCGGAACGGCCGCCGGTCGGTCAGGCTGCCGCCCGCCAGACTGCCCGCGACCGAATGGATCATCGACACTTCCAGCAATTCTTTCGGCAGCAAGGGCGGCAGGATGGACGGCAGGCGTGTGGCCAGCATGCTTTTGCCGGCACCGGGCGGACCGTTCATCAGCAGATTGTGGCCGCCTGCCGCCGTGATTTCGAGCACCCGCCGTGCGCTTTCCTGACCGCGTATATCGGCCATATCCGGCAGATTGGTCACCGCCTGCCGGATCGCCGGTTGCGGGCGCGCCATCAATTGTGTGCCCTTGAAATGGTTGGCCAGCTGGATCAGCGATTGTGGTGCCAGAATATCGAGCTCCGCCGAGGCCCAGGCCGCTTCCGGCCCGCAAGCCTGGGGGCAGATCAGCCCCAGATTGCGCTGGTTGGCGGCAATGGCAGCCGGTAAAACCCCGGCAACTGGGGTAATCGACCCGTCAAGGGCTAGTTCACCCAGCACACAATAGCCATCGAGCGCATCGGACGGAATGGCCCCGATGGCCGCCATCAAAGCCAGCGCAATCGGCAGATCGAAATGGCTCCCCTCTTTCGGCATATCGGCCGGGGCAAGATTGATGGTGATGCGCTTGAGCGGCAAAGCGAGCCCCGATGCCGTCAGCGCGGCACGTACCCGTTCGCGCGATTCACCCACGGCCTTGTCGGGCAGGCCGACAATCATGAACAGGATTTTACCGGTTGAAATCTGCACCTGCACATCGACATTGCGTGCCTCGATCCCCTCAAAGGCAACAGTGGCGACCCGCACAGTCATCCGCACCCCCCCTTGAGGCCATCAAACAATGGGTGTCCATCAGACACCAAAGTTCCAGTCTAGGGCGGTGTTTGCGGTAATCAGCCTGTCGTTTTCGACAGGGGATGCAATTTAATGGCGCGTCTTGTTAGTGCGTCGTTTTGCCGAGCGCAATCAACTGGTAGAGCCGGTCCAGCGCCTCGCGCGGGGTCAGGCTGTCGGGATCAAGGGCTTGCAGAGCCTGACGCAAAGGATCCGGCGCTGTCTGGGCTGGTGCTTGGGCTTGAGAATTATGGGATCGGACCGGAACCGAAAAGAGAGGGAGGTCATCAACCATCCGGTCGATCGGGGCACGCTGGTCCTGTGTTTCCAGCTCGGTCAGGATCACTTGTGCCCGGTCGATGACAGCATGCGGTAGGCCCGCCAGTTTGGCCACCTGAATGCCATAGCTGCGGTCTGCCACGCCGGTGATCACCTCGTGCAGAAACACCACATCGCCGCGATAGTCCGTCACGCGCAGGGTCAACAGATGCAGGCGGTCGAGCTTTTTGGCCAATGCCGTCAATTCGTGGAAATGGGTGGCAAACAGACCGCGGCAGCGGTTTTGCTCGTGCAGATGTTCGATGGTGGCCCAAGCAATCGACAAACCGTCATAGGTGGCGGTGCCACGGCCGATTTCATCCAGAATGACCAGCGACCGTTCGGTCGCCTGGTTCAGGATGGCAGCGGTTTCGATCATTTCGACCATGAAGGTCGAACGGCCGCGGGCTAGATCATCGGCGGCGCCGACGCGTGAGAACAGCCGGTCGACCAGGCCGATATGGGCACGACTGGCAGGCACATAGCTGCCCATCTGGGCCAGCACCGCCAACAACGCATTTTGTCGCAGAAAGGTCGATTTACCGGCCATGTTCGGACCGGTCATCAGTGCAATACAGCCGTGGCTCTGTCCCTGATCGCGGCTCAATTCGGTTTCATTGGCGACAAAACCATGTCCGTCCCGCTTCAAAGCGGCTTCTACCACCGGATGCCGGCCCTTCTCGATATGGAAGGCCAGCGATTCATCGACAACCGGCCGCGTCCAGCCGCCTTCTTCGGCGCGCTCGGCCAAAGCCGAGGCGACATCAAGCTGGGCCAGCGCATCGGCGACCGCCTTGATCGTGGTCTCCATCCGCAGCACAGCCTGGGCAAGCTCATCGAAAATCGCCAATTCCAGAGCCAAAGCCCGGTCGGCCGCCGAGGCAATCTTGCTTTCAAGCTCGTTCAGCTCGGTGGTTGAAAAGCGCATTGCGCCCTGCATGGTCTGGCGGTGCACAAACAGCGCCTGATGCGGGGGTTTCAACAGGTCTTCGCCCACCGTTTGCGGCACTTCGACAAAATAGCCGAGAAAATTATTGTGTTTGATGCGCAGCGTCTTGGCATTGGTGGCTTCGGCATAGTGTGCCTGCAAACCGGCAATCACCTGCCGGCTGGCATCGCGCAAGGCGCGGGTCTGGTCCAGTTCTTCGGAAAATCCCGCAGCGATGAAGCCGCCATCCCGCGAGCGCAACGGCAAAGACTCATCCAGTGCCCGCTGTATCAATTCCGGCAGGCCCCGATCCAGCTGGCCCAAAGCCTGATGGGCTTTTTGTATTTCCGCGGGCTGGCCCGATTGCTGGTCGAGCAATTCCCCCACCATCAGGGCGGCAAGCATGCTGTCGCGCAAGGAGGCCAGATCGCGCGGACCGCCACGCCCCATCGCCAGCCGCGCCAAAGCACGGGCCAGATCGGGCGCTCCGCGCAAGATCCGGCGCATGTCGGCGCGCAAGGGACGGTTCCGGTGGAAGAAATCGATGGCATCCAGCCGGTCGGCAATGATGGATACATTGGTCAGCGGGCCGGACAGGCGTTCGCCCAGCAAGCGCGCGCCGCCGGGCGTGACGGTGCGGTCAAGCGTGGCCAGCAGACTGCCCTGTTTTTCGCCCGACAAGGTGCGCGACAGTTCGAGATTGGCACGGGTGGCGGCATCGAGCCGCATTCCACCCGCCAGAGACTCCGAGACCGGCACCGACAAAGGCGGGCGGGCCCCCAATTGGGTGCGCTCGACATAGACAATGATGGCAGCAGCGGCGATGATCTCGGCGCGGCTGAGTGTCCCGAAACCCGATAACGTTCCGACTCCGAAATAATCCAGCAAACGCTTCTCGGACGAGGTGAAATCGAAACCGTCCCGCGCCAGCGGGGTGATGGAACTGCCGCTTTCACGCCAGATATGCTGCAAGGCCGGTTCTTCGTGGATGCTGTCGGGGATCAGCAATTCGCGCGGTTGATAGCGGCTGAGTTCCGCACCGAGGGCGACGTCCTCGACCTCGCGTGTCACAAAGCGTCCGGTTGAAATATCGGTCGCGGCCAAACCGTAGAGCCAGCCGCCGTCGGGGCGGCGTACACGACCGATCGCTGCCAGCCAGTTGGCGCTGGCGGGATCAAGCAGGCTGTCCTCGGTCAGGGTGCCGGGGGTGACCAGCCGCACGACATCGCGCCGCACGACCGATTTGGCGCCCCGCTTTTTCGCCTCAGCCGGATCTTCGGTCTGTTCGCACACGGCCACGCGGTGGCCGGCAGCAATGAGGCGTTGCAGATAATCATCGGCCCGTTCGACTGGCACGCCGCACATCGGAATATCGTCGCCGTGATGCTTGCCACGTTTGGTGAGCACGATGCCGAGGGTGCGCGAGGCGATTTCGGCATCACGGAAAAATAATTCGTAGAAATCACCCATGCGGTAAAACAGCAGGGAATCCGGATTGGCCGATTTGATCTCGATAAATTGCGCCATCATCGGCGTGGTCTGGCTGTCAGCCACCATCAAGGCCGGGGCAGTCGCTAAAGGGGTCTGGGCGGGCAAATCATTCATGCGCGTAAACTAGCAAAGCTTTGCGCCGCTTACACTGGTTCTCAAGACGCTAAACGGCTTTCTCCCAAATAAAATCGGCTTGATTGAGCTCGGTCGTGCAGCCCGTTATAAGGCAGGCATGATCTTTAACACTCCCCTGCCGATTGACGAGGTTCTCGACGACGTGTCCGCCGCTTTGCATAGCGGCCGCAATGCCGTGCTGGTTGCACCTCCGGGTGCAGGGAAAACAACGCGGGTGCCATTGGCTCTGCTCGACGCGGCATGGCGGGGTGACAAGCGGATCCTGGTGCTGGAGCCGCGCAGGCTGGCGGCGCGTTCGGCGGCTTTGCGGATGGCCTCCGAATTGGGGGAGGAGTTGGGGGACAGGGTAGGCCTGCGGGTGCGGCTCGGCTCCAGTATCGGCCCCAAAACCCGGATCGAGGTGATCACCGAGGGGATTTTTACCCGCATGATCCTCGATGATCCGGAACTCGGCTCGGTCGCGGCGGTATTGTTCGACGAGTTCCATGAACGCTCGCTCGATGCCGATCTTGGTCTCGCGCTGGCCCTGGATGCCCAACGCGGGTTCAATCCGGATTTGCGGATTGTCGTGATGTCGGCCACGCTTGACGGGGCGCGGGTGGCCGGTTTGCTTGATCATGCGCCGGTGATCTGCAGCGAGGGCCGCAGCTTTCCGGTCGAAACCCGCTATCGCGGTCGCGATCCGTCCAGGCGGATCGAGGACGAGGTGGTGGCATGCGTGCAACATGCGCTGGCCCATGAGGAGGGCTCGATACTGGTCTTTCTGCCCGGACAAGGAGAAATCATCCGCACCGCCAACCGCTTGAACGAATTGATCAGAAATCCCGATCTTGTGGTGGCACCGCTCTATGGCGCGATGGATGCGGCGGCACAGGATCTGGCCGTGCGTCCCTGCCCCAAAAACCGGCGCAAAATCGTGCTGGCAACCTCGATTGCCGAGACATCGCTGACGATCGAGGATGTCAGGATTGTGATTGATTGCGGCCTGTCGCGTGTGCCGCGTTACGAGCCGGATATCGGCCTGACGCGGCTGGAAACCGTGCGCGTATCGCGGGCAGCGGCCGACCAGCGCCGTGGCCGAGCAGGCCGCACCGCGCCCGGCATCGCCTATCGCCTGTGGGAGGAAGCCGCCCAGGGTGCGCTTGAGGCGTTCCAGACCCCTGAAATCATGGCGGCCGATCTGTCATCGCTGGTGCTCGATTGCGCGGCATGGGGGGAACATGATCCACGCCGGCTGTCGATGCTGGACCCTCCCCCTTTGCCTGCTTTGACCGAAGCCCGCCAGTTGCTGACCGCACTGGATGCGCTGACCGGCGACGGGCGGCTGACCCCAACCGGAGAAAAGATCAGGGCTTTGCCCTTGCCGCCCCGTTTGGGACGCATGATCATTTCGGCTCAGGAACAACACAATGTTTCCTTGGCTGTCGAGATTGCTGCTGTATTGACCGAACGCGGTTTGGGTGGGGATGGCCTTGATGTGGCCCACCGGATCGATCTGTTCCGGCGCGATCGCGGACCGCGTGCGCAGGATATGCGGCGGTTGGCCGATCAGTGGATCAGGATGGTCGGCGGCAAGGGCTCGTCCTCTGACAGGCAGGTGGCGGACCGTTTCGAGGTTGGTGCGGTGCTGGCTTTGGCTTTTCCCGATCGGGTCGCCAAAGCGCGCGGACCTGTCGGCACGTTCTTGATGGCCAATGGCCGGGCGGCCTCGGTGCCACCGCATGACGCTTTGGCTCAGTGCGATTATCTGGCGATTGCCGAAGTGACAGGCCGTGCTTCTGCGGCGCGTATTCTGGCGGCGGCGCCTTTGGACATCGCTGATATTGAAAGGTTATTTGCCTCTTCGATCACGCGGCAGGAGCGTCTGGTGTTCGAGCGCGAGGCGCTGGCTTTGCGGTGCCGTTCGGTCCAGAGCCTGGGCGCGCTGACCCTGTCCGAGCGCATGTTGCCGGTCCCGGACAGCGAGGACGCCGCCCTTTGTCTGGCGCGCGGCATTTCCGAGGCCGGTGTGGCTTGCCTGCCCTGGAGCAAAAGCCTGCGGCAATGGCGGGACCGGGTGGAATTCTTGCGGCGGGTTGATCCGGTCTGGCCGGATCTGTCGGATGAAGGTTTGCAGGCCGATGGTGCGGCCTGGCTGGTGCCGCATCTGCGCGGCATCGGTTCGGTTGCCAAATTGCCGCCGGACCGGCTTGATCAAGCCGTCAAGGATCTGCTGGACTGGAGCCTGCGCAAGCGGTTGGAGCAGGAAGCCCCGACCCACTTCATCGCCCCGACCGGACAAGCGCATCCGATCGACTACGAGGCCGAGGAAGGACCGGTTCTGGCCATTCGTGTGCAGGAATTGTTCGGTTTGACCGCGCATCCGACCATTGCGGGGGGACGTCTGGCGCTGGTGCTGCATTTGCTGTCACCCGCCCATCGGCCGATCCAGATCACCCGCGACCTGCCCGGTTTCTGGCGCGGATCATGGGCGGCGGTCAAAAGCGAGATGAAAGGGCGCTATCCCCGCCATGTCTGGCCGGATGATCCCGCAGCAGCCGTGCCGACCATTCGCGCCAAACCGCGCGGCACCTGATTTCAGAAATCGCGGCCCCACCGCTCCTGCCACAAGCGCTCGCCCGCAAAACACGAGATGCGTGGCTGGGCAGCACTGGCGGGCTGGACCAACGATCTGTCAAGCGTCGGCATCAGGCCGGAAATTTCCAGAATCAGCTTGTTGCGGGTGGCCTGGACAAATTGCGCGCGATCATTGATCGGGATCACAAAGGAACCCGGACCTCCCGTGACGCAATCCTCGTAATAGTGGTCGAGCCGGTCGACATCCCTGAACCGCTCATTGGGCCGGTTCAGAATGATCGGCAGGCCGTTGATGACAATCCCTGCGGCAAGGGCCTCGTCGCGCGCCTTGTTGACCGGACGGCCATGATTGTTCGACCCGTCACCGGAAATGTCGATCACCTGCCGGAAACTCGAAAACCCGTTATTGATGAACTGCTTGGCTGAAAAATCGATGGCGCCGGAAATCGAGGTCCGTTGCAGCCGTTGGGCGGGGATGGCCTGAAGGGCCGCAATGAACTGTTCCGCGCTGGCGGGTGAGTCGATCACCTGCCAGGGTACGACAATGCGTTGGGAGGACTCGCCCGCCCATTCGATATAGGTGACGGCAATCCTGCCATGGATGCCCTTGTTGATTGCGTCGATCAGCAAAGGCGAGCGCAGCGCCTCGATATAGCCCTGCCTTTGCAGATATTGCTCTTCAGGGTCCATGGAATAGGAGACATCCACCGCAAAGACCAGTTCGACATCGGTCTGGATGGGTCCCTGCCTTGCTTGCAACAGCTCCGGGCACAGGCACGACAGGCCCCAAGCGAGAGCGAGCAACAAGACCCTGAGTTGATAACAGCCTTTGTCCATGATCGGCCTCAACCTGCATCGATTGACCAAGCCTATTGCGCGCAGAATTTGGCGATTGGTCAAGGTTCAAATCAGCACGTCCATGGGCTAACACTGAACGATCACAGGTGTCGGTGAAAGAGGGTCACATGTCTGTTTTGGTTGCTGTCACGGGTTGGGATGTCGCGCATTGGGTCGAACGGTTCCAGCGGCTGTTGCCCGGCCGCACTGTTGTCGCGCTGGGCGGGGATTATGATCCCGCCAGCATCCATTATGCGGTGAGCTGGAAACATCCGGCGGGGTCGCTGTCCGAGCTGCCGAATCTGAAGGCAATTTTCTCGCTCGGGGCGGGCGTCGACCATTTGATGAATGATCCGCATCTGCCCGACGTGCCGGTGACGCGTGTGGTCGATCCCGATCTGACCGCGCGGATGAGCGAATATGTTGTGATGCACGCCCTGATGGTGTTGCGCCAGCAGCGCCGCTACCAGAAACAGCAGGCCGAAACCGTGTGGCTCGATGATCGCGACCAGCCCGCCGCGCAGGATGTGCGGGTCGGGGTGATGGGCCTGGGCGTATTGGGCCGCGATGCCCTGGACAAGCTGCAAGTGATGGGCTTTTCCGTGTCGGGCTGGAGCCGTTCGGCGCATCTGATCGACGGCGTTGCCTGTTTTTCCGGCGAGGACGGGTTGAAACCCTTTCTGGCGCAGACCGATATTCTGGTGGTGCTGTTGCCGCTGACCCCCGATACCAGAGGCATGATCAATGCCGAGCTGTTGAAAGGGCTGGCGCAGGACGGCGCGTTGCCCAAGCCGGTTCTGATCAATGCCGGACGCGGCGGCTTGCAGAACGAGACCGATATACTGGCCTGTCTGGAGGATGGCAGTCTGGGTGAAGCCATTCTCGATGTGTTCGAGACCGAGCCACTGCCTGCGGCCTCTCCGCTCTGGCACCATCCCCGCGTGGTGGTATCACCGCATAATGCGGCGATGTCCGCACCCGATGCGATCGGCCAATTGGTGGCCCGCCAGATCGGGCGGATGGAACAGGGCCAGCCCCTGCTGCATCTGGTCGAGATGAAGCGCGGTTATTGAAGAAGATAAACCCGCATCACATTTGTTTCGGAAACGGATCAAGCCTTCTGACCGATGAGATATCATGGCCGGTTTTGGCCAGAATCCGTGCACGCGCTTCGGCCAGTGGTTCGTGGATACAGGCCATGTGGTGGCCATTGGCGTGCAACAGAATGTCGGCATCGAGCATGATGCCGACATGGCCTTTCCAGAACACCAGATCATTGCGTTGCAGCTCTGCATCGCGGTCAATGGCATGGCCGAGGGCGCGTTCCTGCATGTCGCTGTCGCGCGGACATGCCACGGCGCAGGCCTGCAAGGCCAGCTGCACGAGGCCGGAGCAATCCATGCCAAGGGATGAACGGCCGCCCCATAAATAGGGCGCACCAGCCATCATCAAGGCCAGACCAGCGGGATCATCAGCCCTGTGGTCGATCGGCAGAAGATGGCGGGAGACCACAAATCCGCCTTGGGCGAGGCTTGAAAATCCGTCTTTGTCCTGTGTGATATAAAGTTGTGCCCCGAAGGACAAGGCCATCAAAGGAGCCGATTTGATGCCGGGGCCGGGATAGACGAAGCTGCGCAACGCTCCGATGCGGTGGGTCGGCTGTGACAGGACCCGAGCCAGCATATCCGAGGGGACATAACCGACATAGTCATCGCCCGCCATCTGGCCCCAGCACCAGCCGTCACCATTATTTTCGTAACAGATTATTGTTTCACCAAACAGCAATTCGCTCTGCATCGGGCCATCCGAGCGCGGTGCCGCGAACAGGGGTGCCGTGCTTGTGACAACCTGCATCAACATGCCTTCGGCATAGCGGCCAGCCGGAATGATCCCCTGCCATTGGATGGCGGCGAGATCGGGGCGGGCGGCGGTGATGCGGGGATCGAACGCGGTCATGTGATCTCCTCAGGACGGCAGCGTCTGGGCGCGGCTGACCATGAAATCACCGAGCTTTTCGACAAACAGCGCGCCTTTGACGGTGCGCTGGATCAGCACATTGCGCTTGTCGGCAGGATCGCGGCGGCGCGCCACCAGTTCGAGACGGCCGAGGCTGTCGAGCGCGCGGGTAATGACCGGCTTGGTTACCTTGAGTTTTTGGGCCACGCCCCGCACCGTATGCGGTGGCAGTTCCAGATAGACGGTCAGCAGAATACTGAGCTGGCGCACCGTGAGACCGGATTCATCGAGGTGAACCAGATCGATCACACTGTCGTGCCACAATTTCAGGGCTTGGCCGGGTCTGAGTTGGAGAGACATGCGCAATACTCGATTGTTACGCAACCGATATAGAGCAGGCACAATCCTTAATCAATGACCCAACTTAACAGCAATGATCCAAGTCTTCATTACTGGCCGTAGCGCGCTTGCAGCAAAGCCAAAGTCAGGCGTGCCGCTTGCGGCTCGCCGCCCTCGCTGCGGCCCGGACGCGCTGACGGGGTCCAGCCGAAGATGTCGAAATGCACATAATCCCTGGCCTGCTCGCAGAAGCGGTCGAGAAACAGCGCGGCGGTGATCGAACCGGCAAAGCCGCCGCTCGATACATGGTTGATATCGGCAATCCTGGAATCGAGCATCGAGCGGTAACGGTTCCACAGCGGCAGCCGCCAGACCGGATCATGGACCTCGCGGCCCAGTTGCATGATCTGTTCGGCCAGCGCATCGTTTTTGGTATAGAACGGCGGCAGATCGGGGCCGAGTGCGACGCGTGCCGCACCGGTCAGCGTGGCATATTGCAGCACCAGTTCGGGCTTGTCCTCATCGGCCAGCGCGAGCGCATCGGCCAGAACCAGGCGGCCTTCGGCATCGGTATTGCCGATTTCGACACTCAACCCCTTGCGGCTCGCCAGCACATCGCCGGGTCGGAAGGCTGATCCCGAAATCGCATTTTCCACGGCCGGAATCAGCACACGTAACCGAACGGGCAGATTGGCTGCCATGATCATCGACGCGGCTGTAAGCGCGGTAGCCGCTCCTCCCATGTCTTTTTTCATCAGCAGCATCGATGCATCGGGCTTGATGTTCAGTCCGCCGGTATCGAAGGCCACGCCTTTGCCGATCAGAGTGACTTTGGGATGGTTGGCCTGTCCCCAGACCAGATCGATCAGACGGGGCGGACGGGTCGAGGCACGACCGACCGCATGGATCATCGGATAATTGGCCTCCAGCAGATCATCGCCACGGATCACGCAAATATTGGCGCAGAACTGGTCGGCCAGTGCGCAGGCGGCGTCCTCGATCTCTTGCGGACCCATGTCATTGGCGGGCGTATTGATCAGATCGCGGCCCATGAACACGGCTTTGGCAATCGCACTGACAGCCTCGCCGTCAACACCTTCGGGCACGACCAGCTGGCGCGGTTGCTGCTCGCTGTGTTTGTAGCGTGTGAAACGGTAGGAGCCGAGCGCGAAGGCCAGCACCGCCAGTTCGGGATCGGGCCAGCCACTGTCGAGCCGGTATTGTCCTGCAGGCAGGAGATTGGGCAGGCGGCCCGCGGCAAAAACTCCGTCCTCATTGAGGCTTTCGCCCAGGCCGAACAGCACGGCGATGGTCCTGCCATCGGCATCGGGCAGACAGAGGCAGTTGCCATCCTTGCCCTTGAAGTCTTGCGCCTTGGCAAACTGCTCGGCGAGCGGGCCGAAACGCGCCGCGGCAACGCTCCAGTTCTGGGTGTGAACGGCGACAACCGGAATGGCCGTGCTGTCTGATTCGAGCAAAGCCGGGTGCAAAACAGGGGTTTGTGGCGTGCGCATTCATTCATCCAATCATCATCGGTTCGGCGTTCATCTGATCACAGTCCGTGATGAGATCTCAAGCCTTGATTAAATGCAAATTATGGGGGTTGGACGGGGCGGAATTTTAGGGGTATTATGAATTATTAAGCGTGTTAACCGTTCATTAACGTTAAATTGTGATTATTTTCATTATGCAGAGGTATTATCGGGTCATGAAACCATTTTACAAATACGAGCCATTCAAAAATCATTTTTTCAAAACATGCATTGTGTTGCTGGTGGGCGGGCCACTCTTGTCGGGCTGCAACAGCATTGGCAATTCTCTCGGTTCCCAGCCAGCGATCAGTGCCTATAATTTCGAGGCCATGAGCGACAAGGAGCGTCAGAATCTGGCGCAAGCCTATCAGCAGCAGCCAAAAAGCCGGCGTTTGGCGCTGGCCTATGCCGCCAGCTTGAAGGCGACGGGCCAGAGCGCGCAGGCGGTGGCGGTGCTGGAAAAGCTGACGATCCACTATCCTGAGGACAAGGAAGTGCTGTCGGCCTTTGGCAAATCGCTGATCGATGTCGGCCGTGCCAGTCAGGCAGAGGAGGTGTTGGGCAATGCCCATGCGCCGGACCAGCCCGACTGGACGATCCTGTCGGCGCAGGGTGTGGCCGCCGACCAGCAGAATGACCACCAACGGGCCCAGGGTTTCTATAAAGCTGCTCTGGCCATTATGCCGAATGAACCAAGCATTCTGACAAATATGGGCCTTTCCTATGCTTTGTCGGGCGATCTTGTGGAGGCCGAAAAGAAATTGCGCCTGGCGGTGGACAGCCAACAGGCCAGTGTGATGACCCGCAAAAATTTGGCAATGGTTCTTGCACTGCGCGGCAAGCCCGCCGAGGCCAAAACCATTGTGGCGCAGGATATGCCAGCAAATGAGGTGGACCGGTTCATCAGCCAGTTCAAACGCGGCAAATGAGCTTTTTGCTGACAAAAACGGTTTTCCGCACTCAAGACTTGCGTCAACGCGCACGATCCCTATAGTCCGCCTCACTTTTCGATTGGGGATGCGCCCCGGGGAGCCGCGTGGTGAAGTTGCGGCTCCCGATGATGCAGAGCGATGAGTCAGGAATAGAACTATGTCCGAAAAGCGCGTCAATAAAGTCGTGCTCGCTTATTCAGGCGGGCTTGATACCTCGATTATTCTGAAATGGCTGCAAACCACCTATGGTTGCGAAGTGGTGACTTTTACTGCCGATCTTGGCCAGGGTGAGGAATTAGGTCCGGCGCGTGACAAGGCGTTGCTGATGGGCATCAAGCCGGAGAATATTTTCATCGAAGACGTCCGCGAGGAATTTGTCCGTGATTACGTGTTCCCGATGTTCCGCGCCAATGCCCATTACGAGGGCGTCTATCTGCTCGGAACATCGATTGCCCGTCCACTGATTGCCAAAAAACAGATCGAGATTGCCGAAAAAGTCGGTGCCGATGCGGTGTCGCATGGCGCAACCGGCAAGGGCAATGACCAGGTGCGGTTCGAACTGGGCTATTATGCCCTGAAGCCCGATATCACCATCATCGCGCCTTGGCGTGAATGGGATCTGACCTCGCGTACCAAATTGCTGGAATTTGCCGAACAGAACCAGATTCCGATTGCCAAGGACAAGCGCGGCGAAGCTCCCTTCTCGGTTGATGCCAACCTGCTGCATGCCTCTTCCGAGGGCAAAGTACTGGAAGATCCGGCCGTCGAAGTGCCCGATTATGTCTATTCGCGGACGATCGGGCCCGAAAATGCGCCCGACAAGGTCACCACCATCTGCATCGATTTTGCGAAAGGCGACGCGGTGGCGATCAATGGCGCGGCGATGTCTCCGGCAACAATTCTGGCCAAGCTCAATGAATTGGGCAAGGAAAACGGTATCGGCCGGCTCGATCTGGTCGAAAACCGTTTTGTCGGCATGAAATCGCGCGGCATGTATGAAACGCCGGGCGGCACGATTCTGGCGGTGGCGCATCGTGGGATCGAGTCGATCACCCTTGATCGCGGCGCCGGCCATCTCAAAGACGAGCTGATGCCGAAATATGCCGAATTGATCTATAATGGCTTCTGGTTCTCGCCCGAGCGCGAAATGCTGCAAGCCTTGATCGACTATTCTCAGGCTGCGGTGACCGGACGCGTCACTTTGAAGCTTTATAAAGGCAATTGCTGGGTTATCGGCCGTGAAAGCCCCTATTCGCTCTATGATCAGGATCTGGTGACCTTCGAGGAAGGCGCCGTCGCCTATGATCACCGCGATGCGCAGGGCTTTATCCGCCTCAATGCTCTACGGTTGCGGACGCTTGGCATGCGCAAGCGCAAAATGGGCATTTAAGCTGTTCAGGACTGCAATCAGGACAGAGCGGGAATTTAAAACCGGTTTCCAGCCAGAGGTTGGTTGCCTTTTCCCTTAAAATCCTTTATGTGCAGCGCAATATGGACTTGGTTGCACCCGGCTTCCCGTGAAGTCGGGTGTTGTCGTTCGAGAGGAAGTACAATGGCACTCCGGAATATCGCGATCATCGCGCACGTTGACCACGGCAAGACCACGCTGGTGGATAAGCTTCTCGCCCAGTCCGGCACGTTTCGTGAAAACCAGAAGGTTGCCGAACGCGCCATGGACTCCAATGATCTGGAGCGCGAGCGCGGCATTACCATTCTGGCCAAGTGCACCTCGGTGCAGTGGAAAGATACCCGGATCAACATCGTCGACACTCCGGGCCATGCCGATTTCGGCGGCGAGGTCGAGCGTATCCTGAACATGGTGGACGGCGTGATTGTGCTGGTCGATGCCGCCGAAGGCCCGATGCCCCAGACCAAATTCGTGGTCGGCAAGGCCCTGAAGCTCGGCCTCAAGCCGATTGTGGCGATCAACAAGATCGACAAGCCCGAACAGCGCGCCTCCGAAGTTGTCAATGAAGTGTTCGATCTGTTTGCGGCGCTTGATGCGACCGACGAACAGCTTGATTTCCCTATTCTGTATGGTTCAGCCAAAAATGGCTGGATGTCGGAAAGCCCCGATGGTCCCCAGACTGATCTCGGCCCGATGTTCGACTTGGTGTTGAAGCATGTTGCTCCTCCTGTTACCGAAGAAGGCGCGTTCCGCCTGCTGGGCGTGATCCTGGAAGCCAACCCCTATCTGGGCCGCATCATCACCGGCCGGATTACCTCCGGCACGGTGAAGCCCAATCAGGCGTTCAAGGTGCTGGGTGCCGATGGCACACAGATCGAACAGGGCCGCATTTCCAAAGTGCTCGGCTTCCGCGGTCTCGAGCGGATTCCGGTGGAAGAAGCGGTGGCCGGTGACATCGTCGCCATCGCAGGCATGGTAAAAGGTACCGTTGCCGATACTTTCTGCGACATGTCGGTTGAAGCCCCGCTGCCGGCCCATCCGATCGATCCGCCAACCGTGACCATGCAGTTCCGCGTCAATGATTCGCCCTTGGCGGGCACCGAAGGTGACAAGGTCACCAGCCGCATGATCCGCGACCGGTTGATGAAGGAAGCCGAAGGCAATATCGCGCTGAAAATCAGCGAATCCGCCGACAAGGATTCGTTCGAAGTGGCAGGCCGCGGCGAATTGCAGCTGGCCATCCTGATCGAGCAGATGCGCCGCGAAGGTTTCGAGCTGGCCGTGTCGCGTCCGAAAGTGGTGCTGTCACGCGACGAAGCCACCAACCAGATGCTCGAGCCGATCGAAGAAGTCGTGATCGACGTGGACGAAGAACATTCCGGCGTTGTCGTGCAGAAAATGTCCGAACGCCGCGCCGAAATGATCGAAATGCGTCCTTCGGGCGGCAATCGTCTGCGTCTGGTGTTTTACGCCCCGACCCGCGGTCTGATCGGCTATCTCGGCGAATTGCTCACAGATACCCGTGGAACCGCGATCATGAACCGGTTGTTCCACGCCTATTCGCCTTACAAGGGTGATATCCAGGGCCGCCGCAACGGTGTGCTGATTGCCAATGAATCGGGTGAAGCCGTGGCCTATGCGCTGTGGAACCTCGAAGACCGCGGTCCGATGATGATCGAGCCGGGCTGGAAAGTGTATCAGGGCATGATCGTGGGCGAGCACAACCGCGAAAACGATCTGGAAATCAACGTGTTGAAGGGCAAGAAGCTGACCAACGTCCGCGCAGCCGGCAAGGACGAGGCCGTGCGCCTGACCCCGCCGATCCGCATGACGCTGGAAAAGTCGCTGGCCTATATCCAGGACGACGAATTGGTGGAAGTGACACCGAAGTCGATCCGTCTGCGCAAGATCCATCTGGACCCGAACGACCGCAAGCGGGCGGAACGGTCTTCCAAGGATTCCGCCGCTTAAGGGGCTTGTCTCACAAGCCCGAGGGCCTGTGACAGATGACGGATCAAAGCGGGGGTTTGCGGACCACCACATAGAGCAAGGCGGGTCGGGATACCGATCCGTCTTTTCTCGTCAAAGGCCCTGTTCAGGGCCGGATGGCGCAGCAAGGCGGTGCCCATATCCTCGGCCACCGGCGAGGTATCGGTGACCAGCAGCACATCCGGCCGGTCACCCAGCAAGCGTTCGAGCGTGACAAAGCCGCCCTGTGCGACACCCAACCGATCGGCATGATTGGTCAAGCCCCATTGCCGGACCAGATCGGCCACCAGACTGCCTGTGCCCGGGGCATAGAGCCGCCGCTCGATCTCCAGCATACTGCGGACTGCGCTGACCCGTGTGACACCGGCCATGGCCTGGTCGATCCGGTCGATCAGCTGCTGCCCGCGCTTGCTCTGGCCCAAACGGCTGGCCAGTTCGCGGATCTGCTCCTTGCCCGCCTCCAGGTCGGTCCAAACCCCCAAAGTCATGGTCTCGATCCGGTGATCGGCAAGAATCCGGCGTGTCAGCCGGTGTTCGTAAGGGGCGGCCAGCACCAGATCGGGCTGTATTTGCAGCAGGGTTTCGCTGCGCGGCTTGATGGCGCGGAAGGCTTGCGCCTGCTCCGCCATGGCTGACAACAAGGGATCGCGCGCCAGAGGCGACAAACCGGCAATCTGGTCGGGATCGGCCAGGGCCAGCAACAGCTGGTCGGTGCAGAGATTGAGCGAGACCACCCGTTTCGCAGGAGCCGGCGATGGAGCGGGTTCTGCCCCAAACGCAACCGGTCCGATCAAGCCAGCCACAACCGCCAGTAAAATCTGGTTTAGCCAAAAGAGTCGGGTGAATCGGTTGCGCATCATCTTGCACCTCTAGAGTGGTTCGCGTAGCGTCACAACTGCGTTGGTGTCCCGATGAGGGATGAAACGGGAATGTGGTGCGGGATGGTTCAGCCATCTTTATGCCACAGCTGCCCCCGCAACTGTAAGCGGTTTGCTTCTTCCAAATGCCACTGGTTCCTGACCGGGAAGGCGGAAAGAGGCTGATACCGCGAGCCAGGAGACCGGCCAACGTTGAATGTAACCCTAGCACCGTCGGCGGGACGGTTGGAGGATGCTATGAACGTGCCTGTCAGGCACCGGACCCTTGTTGCCGGTGCCCTCTCCCTGCTGTGTTTGACAGCCTTGTGGTGTTATTCCACAGATCTTCATGCCCAAACGCCCGATCTGACCGGCAAAGAGATTGTCGTGACGCCGTTTCGCTCCGAAATGGACATCAGCCGCTCCGGTTCGGCGATCACCGTCATCCGTGCCGATGAAATCCAGAAATGGGGGGCGCAGACGCTGGCCGATGTCATGCGCGCGGTGCCCGGTGTGTCCATCACGCAGAATGGCGGACCGGCAGGATTGGCAACCCTGCGCCTGCGCGGCGCCGAAGCCCGCCATTCCATGGTGATGATCGACGGGATCCGGATCGGCGATCCGGCTTCAACCGGAGGCGAGTTCGATTTCAGCGCGGTGGCGGCCAATGATATCGAGCGGATCGAGATTTTGCGCGGTCCCCAATCGGCGCTTTACGGCTCCGAGGCGATGGGCGGGGTGGTCAATATCATCACCCGCAAAGGCAAGCGCGATCCCAAGGCCAGCCTGACGCTCGAGGGCGGTTCCTATGGCGCGCGCAGTTTCACCGGGTCGGTCAGCGGTGGTACGCGTGATGTTGATTATGCCTTTTCCACCAGCGGCTTTGCCAATGACGGCTTTTCGTCCTATGGCCATAATATCCGGCGCATCACGCGCAATCTTGCCGCACCGCTCGAAAACGATCCGGCGCAGAAAGCCAGTTTTTCGGCACGGGTCGGCTGGCAGCCGCAACAGGATATGCGGTTTGATTTCGGCATGATCTCGATGCTGAACAACAACCATTACGATCTGTCCTCGGGCGACGATCCGTTCAATCGCACCCGCAACCAGACCACGCAGGTCTGGAGCAAGGCGACGCTCGATCTGTTGGACGGACAGTTGCGCTCTTCCGCCAAGGTCTTTGCCAACCGGACGGACAGGCATGCGGGCAATGTCGGTTATTTTGATCCGAATTACATGTCCTATGGCCCAAATTCGCTTGATTATCGCGGCGACCGTTATGGCATCGATGTGCAGAATGATCTGAAGCTCGGCTCCTATGGCCTGCTGATTTTCGGGGTGGCCAGCGAAGCCGAAACGCTATTTACGACCAATCAGGCTCTGCCGCGCGGTTCCTCGATCCGCTA
>Ga0114964_10000800_pt1 | contig 23536 bp, 15 predicted proteins | sample C_131016_MF_Meta_FD_92638 | JGI IMG/M metagenome (GOLD analysis project Ga0114964, IMG submission 92638) | Freshwater microbial communities from Lake Croche, Canada to study carbon cycling - C_131016_MF_MetaG | ecosystem: Environmental > Aquatic > Freshwater > Lake | place: Lake Croche, Canada...
ATTTCGAGGTCGCGGCGGTGTCGGGGGGCGGTGTCGGGGGTGGGGGTGGGGGTGGAGGCAGTGGCGGTCGTCAAAAGACAATCTTTGATGGATGTGCGTCTATTTTAAGAAAGTGCGCTGAGCATCAGTTTGAATATCATACAGACGGACTTATATTTACGCCGCTGGATTGTGGCGTTGGCAGTAATACACGAAATGATGGAAATGCGGGACCATTATTCAAGACAACTTGGAATTATTCGTTCAAGTGGAAGCCTGCGAATATGAATACAATCGACTTCTTGGTCACAACCAAAAAGGGCGAAGATAATGAGGACCTTGTGAGCAATTTATTCAAGTCTGGGCTAGATATGTCGAGGTCTGTCCAAATCCAGCAATATAAAACGCTTGTATTGCGTGTTGGCTATGACGAGCGTAAACACGGGTATATCAATCCGTGTGTATCTGTCATTGAAGGGCACGCGCCTCAGAGTCATAGTTCTGGTGGTGGCGCTGCGGGCGGCGGTGGCGACGAGTCATTAGCAGACGAATCATCTGGTGACGGATATAAACCAGCGCCATTTTACCCGACATATCCTTATGATAATGACGCACACATTTGTAATATTATGTTGCGCCCAGATGAAGCTGGTGTTAGCCAAATGATGACACTTGAAAATGATATTATTCAGGATGAAACTATTGTGGAATTAAGTTACGACGAAACAAAACCAGTGAATTGGCGTTGGGTTCCACTTCGTGTTCGACACGATAAGACAGCCGAGTATCGTGCGGGAGGGAAGAATTACGGAAATGCGTATCACGTGGCCAATAGCAACTGGCATTCAATTCATAATGCGATTACACCAGAGATGATAATGACGGGTGAAGATATTCCGGATGAACTCGTAAATGATGACGTCTATTACAATCATTCCGCCTCGGACGGTGGCGGGCGCAGCAGCAGCGGTGGATATGATATCGGCGGCGGCGCAAAAATCAAAACGTTGACCAAGAGTCTCCGCGATTTTCACAATTTATACGTGAAACGTAAGTTGATATTAAGCGTTGCGAAACCCGGGAATACACTCATTGATTTCGCGGTTGGGAAAGGTGGTGATTTACCCAAATGGATTGCGGCGAAACTCGGATTTGTATTCGGGATTGATTATTCTAAAGATAACTTGGAGCATAAATTCGATGGGGTCTGTGCTAGGTATCTTGATATCAAAAAGACGAAACATAATGTTCCCGCGGCGATCTTTATCCACGGGGATAGTAGTAAAGAGATGCGAACGGGACAAGCCGCCATCAGTGAACGATACCGGTTGATTACCCGCGCTATATTCGGTGAAGGAGCCAAGGATGCGAGCTTATTAGGTCGTGGCGTTTATCCGCATTATGGTCGCGCCGCCGACGGGTTTGATATTTGTTCAGTCCAATTCGCCGTTCACTACTTCTTTGAGAATATTGTTAAACTTCACACATTCCTTCAAAATGTATCAGAGTGTACAAAATTGGGCGGGTATTTCATCGGGACATGCTTTGACGGTGTTCGTATCTTTCAGGCATTGTCGCGTTTAGAAAATGGGGATGAAATCAGTGTTATGGAATCTCCACAGGCCAGTGGAAATAGCGCAGACGACAGCGAACCTCGAAAAATATGGTCAGTTCGTAAGAAGTATCATCAGGCTGAATTTGAACCGGATAGCAGTAGTGTTGGGTACGAAATCGAAGTATTTCAAGAATCGATCAATAAGAATACGGTTGAATACCTCGTGAACTTCGAATATTTAACGCAGTTATTAGAGAATTACGGTTTTGATTTGGTTTCACCGGAAGAGGCTGCTACGACATTGGCATTTCCAATGCCTGATGGAACAGAAACATTTGACGGTATGTTTCATCAAATGGAACTCGACTGTAAACACAAATCGCAGCAATCGCAGCAATCGCAGCAATCGCAGCAATCACGTAATGAATATGGATCGGCGATGTTTATGCGCCCGGAGGAAAAACAGATCTCGTTTTATAATCGATATTTCATCTTTCGCAAAAATCGGAATATCAATGCGAAGCATCTTAAGAGCAGTTTCCTTACGTATGCGGGATTACAGGAGGAACAGGACCGCGCAGTATTAGACGAATCAACCGAAAAACTCGCATTGGATAAAATAGCGCGCGCATCTGCGCCGATTGATGTTGCGTCAAAACCAGCGATTGCGGCGCATATCATTCAAAAGAAAGCAGAAGACGTGAATGTCAGTGGTAGAGAAGGAGCCGTGACCGCCGGAATGGGATCAGGGTCGGGAGCGGGAGCGGGCGCAGTTGTTCGTAAAACAATCAAGGCTAAACCAAAACCAAAACCATCAGTAGAAGCGGCAGACGCAGCGGCAGCGGAAGGCGCATCAGCACCGATAGAACAGATCGAAAAGAAGATAAGAAAACAAACAAAGAAGATGGTAATTATTGATGATTCGCCAGCTCCTCCCCCCACCGCGCCTAATGAATCTAGTAGTGGTGCGGCAGTAAAGAAAGTACTTCCTCGTAAAAAGACTGAGAAGTTATCTGTTGTGGCTGCGGCCGCAGAGTCAGCATCTGTCGACCCTAAAAATAAGACAAAAAAGAAGCAATGAACAAATGAATAGAAAATCAACTTATAACGATTTTATGTTATTATGTAATTACCGGTGGTTTCATTTCATCAAAGATGTTTAAAAAATCACCAAAGAATAATTATTTTTTTAATTCAAAAGATACACAATCTTCATCAAGTATGACTGTGTCAGCCTTGGCCTCCGCCTCCGCCTCCGCCTCCGCCTCCGCCGCAACTTCAGCCTTCGCGTCAATATCAAGTTCACTGTCATCTCCATTATCGTCATCAACGACGACCACTCTAAACGGTAACGGTAACGGTATAAATGTCGGTTTATGTTATTATAATCATTTCAATTTACCACAGGTGGGTTTGTGCTATGATACGTCTGGAAATTATGTGCCATTAAAACTGAACATAGAATACGATAACACAATGGGACCCTATATTTCTGCGTCAGTTTATTCACATTTATGTGATATTAAAGCACAAATCGAAAAATACCAAGAACAATGGGATAATATTAAAAAGTTTACCAATCCGTATGAATATATACATACAAATGTCGCGGGAAATAAGACTAATATCAGTAAGCTTAGACCATTATCTAGGTCATTTTATAAAATGATCGAGATAATGACAAGTAACGGTATACTGAATAAATATCCTGTTTCCTCGGCGCCTGATTTAAAAATGGGAATAAACACATTTCATTTGGCTGAAGGACCTGGTGGATTTATTGAGGCGATTTCATATCTTCGCGGTACTGAATATAATAAGGTTAGAGATGGTAATATGAATAGTCTACCACTACCTCCTTATGACGGACAAGGAGGAGACGCAAAGACGGTCCAAATATTAAAGAAAAATACCGAATTTCACGACGAATATATGAAAGAAATAGAACATATGAAACTAACTCGGCGTATATTTGAAAGTTCAAAACATCAACAAATGTTACATATTGACGGCTCGGGCGCAAGCCATTCGCAAGCGCAAGGACTGATTCATCCACCGATTTATGGGAATGACCGCTATTATGGTATGACTCTTGTTAATGATGATCCTATATGTCCCGGATGGAAGAAGACGCGCACATTTTTAGAACATAACTCAAATGTTATTATTGAAACCGGTGAAGATAAAACGGGAAACTTGATCTCGCTTCAAAATTTCCGATATTGCGCTGCGAAATACAAGAATAAGATGGATATTGTTACTGCTGACGGCGGATTTGATTTTTCGGTGGATTTCAATAATCAGGAAAATATCGCGACGCAACTTATATTATCCGAAGTGTTTTATGCGCTGGCACTACAGAAACAAGGCGGTACATTTATATTGAAAATATTCGACATATTTCATAAACCAACGATTGATATTCTATATTTACTATCGTATTATTATACAAATGTCACTATAATGAAGCCATATACAAGTCGTGTTGCGAACTCAGAGAAATACATTATATGTCAGGGGTTCAAAATCGCAGATTCTGCGCAAATCATTCAACAATTTTGTGATGTATTCTCTGATACTGGCGTAGAGAAGGATGTAGATAGCAGAGACAGAATATTATCATCGTTACTTGCGAGAGAACACGAACTTTATTTTTTGAATAAAATAGAAGAATTGAACGCAATGATTAGCTATCAACAAATCGAGAATATTACATCTACACTAGCTATCATAACAAACCATAAAAACGCTGAAAAATTGGAACAGTATAAGAAGACGAATGTAGGTAAATGTATCGCGTGGTGCGAGCATTATGGTATTCCTTATAATAAACAGAGTGTTATGTTACAGACGACAAATATCTTTCTTCACCGGCCATAGAATAAAATGGTCTAAATATATAATGTACTAATATGTATTATCCCGGTAATATACATATTATGCAAAACACACTACAATTTATCGTAGGAAATATAAAAAAACCGAAAGAACGTTTCGAGACGATTTTAGAACCCTTACAAGCGGTCCTTCAAATCGGGCTTCTTTCATTTTATCCAATTGGAAGTAAACTGGCGATTCATAATAATATACTTACTGTCCAAGGACCCGGATATACACAGCACGTCAGGCGGTGGTATAATAATGATAAGAAAGAGGACGTGTTTTACTTGTATAATGTATTTTCTAGGTTTCATAAATTTTATAAACACGTACTTGATGACAGTGGTGCGGGTGTGGGCACCGGTGAGAACCGGAAACTGTTTTTATTATTGATTGACTTAGCGAAAACCGGTATTAATAATTTGACCAGAACGTATAACCAAACCGATAAAATCCATATTCTTCATACACTTCAAATGTATAAGGGAATGCTTGATAATCCGGAGTTGGTTAGGAGGTTAGGCGGCAGCAGTGGCGGCACACCATCATCATTAGCCACTACAACTTCTGTTATAGATGATCACGACTCCGACGCTGATGATGGTGAAACGATGCCACGTCAATTTCCTTTGAAAGTGAGGGGAGGCTCGGCGGCTTCATCTATAAACTCGCCCCCATTGCGTCCTTTATTGACGCCTGTGGCGGGGGGGGGCGCTGGCGCGGGTTCAGCCAATGTCCCCCCCATCGACAATATAATGGATAATAATGTCGACACTATTTTCATTAAAATTACGGACTTGTATTCACAAGAGGATTATACTATTATTTACCATACACTCATTAAAATACAGAACGACGCACAATATTATACGAATTATATTGACGGCCTTAATAAAATACTTGAACCTGCGAATATTCGCATCAAAAAATGGATTGATGACAATATTGTGTTCTAATGTCGGCGGGCGTGTCGGGGCGTTAGTCCATCTCCAACTTCACCCAACACGGAATATAAGGCGCATTCGATAATTCGCCTTTTATTTTACGAGAGAATTCGGGGAACGGGATTTTGATTTTTGTATCTTCGCCGGTTTTTACATACTGGTTCAGTACTTTATATAGTTCGCGGATAGCGGGATAAGAAACATTCATTTGGAGTTCGGTGAGTTTCTCGATAATGGGGCGGATTTGTTCGCGGCGTTGTTCTTGGGTTCGCTCGGTAGCGTGTTGTTCTATTTGTTGTTTTTTCTTTAAGTTCCGTTTCCAGTGTTTTCCTTTACCCTGACCGTTACCATTACGCGTATTATTTGCGGGTGCGTCGTCGGCGTCGGCGTGAGCGTCGGTTGTATCCGTTATGGCGGTGGTGGTCGCAGTGGTGGCTGTGGTGTCGCAGGTGGTCGATGCCGTGACGTCTGCGGAGGCACCCGATGTTTGTGCCTGGATATGAATATCTTCCATATCTTCTGGAACAAGAATAACTTCCTGTCGAAGTATATCTTCGAATTGTGTTTTATGTAGTTCTTCCGGTGATTCAAGTGTCGTTTGTGATGATGACGATGACGATGACGATGACGATGAAACCAATTCAGTAATCTCCGCAGCGGAGTTTACATCAACTGACATTGTAGATCCCATTTACTACAATACGATACAATAAAATCGATATTTATACCTATTTTATTGTGTTATGTTTATGCTAAAATACGACATCAAACTCGTCATTATACATTGTATCACCCTTGTGAATATTAAACACCTCACGAAAGGTCTTACTTCGCATCAAGGGTACATTCGTTCTAATCTTCAGGTCAAGATGCGGGTTGGTAAGAACCTGTACAAGGATTTCACGGCGGTTAGCATATTGCCTGTTCTGAATCGCGTAATACGTATAAAAATGTTGAAATGACATTGTGCGTATATGATCTCCAGACACCAATGCCGACGCAACTGAAGACGCTGGTGTAGACGTATTACTTACAATGCTGTCGTGGAAGCAATGAAGTGCGTCTTCGCAAACAGCTAAACCATTAATATCTGCTAAATTCTCAGATAACGAGAGATTTCCATCAATGACGAACCCATATTTTTTGCTAATATCTTCATATTGCCGACGAATACTGGCAATCTTACCCTCATATTTCGCAACATCAGGTCGAGTCCACCAGTTTTTAATAACGCCTTTATAATCGAAAACACGCGATTGAACGTGTAATGCGTGAGAGATTTCGTGGCCAAAAGTGAATCCAACTGTGGCAAGATCGTATTCATACCCTCGCCCAAATTGAACGTTCATACTATGCATATACGCAGTAGGAATATAAATACTGTTGGTCTGTGCTGTATAATACGCATTCACAATATAAGACTGGTATCCAGTGAGTTTTAATGTACTCCAGTTCATAATATCAATGTCTTCGGTTGAAAGTTTACTGTTTTTATCGGACCCGGACCCGGACCCGGACCCGGATCCGGAAGAATACTTCGCCAGTTGAACCGTACGTTGAACGCTTCGCTGAAGCAGATTTCCCCACGCATCTTTTGGGTCGTATTCTATATGGGTAGGATCTGGTACCGAGAGATTGGATTCCCCTATCCGAAGTTCAATTGTGTTCAGTTTTTTAAGCGCACCTTTCTTGGTATACGCCGATAACCACGCATTTTTATTGATACGATCTTTATAACATTCCAACATTGTTGTTCCAATCTCTCGAACCTTCGAAATCATATCTTCATTTTTATACCGCCTGGTGAATTCATTTGACATTGTCTTCGGGAACGCATAACCCAATCCTATAATTGGAAAATATTCTCTCGGAAAATGTGTATCCTTACCGCGGATAAGTGTTTCATTAAAGTCAAGTATAATCTGCCGCCATTTATCGTGAAAACAGATAACTTGACGCATATAAATAAAGAACCAGTAACTCTTCCACTTATCAGACGCCCATTCCTTCTTAAGAAGGCACATCACTGATTTTAAATAACCTACTTGATTAGAGACAAAATACCGCGGGATATTGTCCGATGGATACCCAATATGTTGCGCCATCTCTCGCCAATCAAGATCTGTAAGTTGAACTGCGTCCCCTGTCAACACTCGAGTCGCTCCACGAATATTGTGTTGGTAATGCGGTGACTTCAACCTGGTTTTCATTTCACAATCACAATCACAATGTGGTGGAATATCTGGATGTTTTGCGGTCTTGTACATGTCAGCATAATTCATATCAAAACGTGTGTCTATCGAATTCATCAGTCTCATTAATACGCACTCGGTATCATAAACATCTTGTGCTTTAATATTATGGGTCTTTTCGTAATCACTACCAAGACATTTCGTAAATACATCGTCTATTAATTTCATAAATGCGCGAGTAATACGCCGTTTATACTCAATATATTCCACGGTTTTGGTCTCTGGACCATTGTCGTCGCTGTCGCTTTCTATGGTGGTGGTATATTTGGCGGGGACGCCACTTTTACGTTTATCACCTCCATACTGGTGTTCACGAATAACAGTTGTATTACTGACATTTAATCGGACTCCACGCATATGTTGTTCTAGAGTTTTGTCATCTAAATAAAACCGATAATCGTATAATGATAATGATGGTGATGATATATGTGGGGTAATATGATTAGGTGTATATTCATCGGGAAATAATGTCCATACAACTGGAAGTGCCCATTTTATCATTTCATTTTGATTCATAACCCCTAGAAATTTATAGAGGTTGTTTTCCTGAATCATATTATCATACATAGCGCAAAAACTAGTAATGTGGCCCAGTATTGGTTCTGGGTTTAAATTTAAAAATGAAGTATATATATTCTTCATTTGGTGCGCCACGCTGCTGCCGCTGCTGCCGCTGCTGCCGCTTTTACTGTGTTCTTTTACATAGTCGTGATACATCGTAATCACATTTTTATACATTTCATCCTGTATTAATTTAAAATTATCTAAAGGACGAATGTACCTTAGATCTTTGGGTAATGTCTTTGGAACTTCTTTTAACCATTTCTGATTCGCCCATAAATAGAAATTATTACGCTGTAAATTGTCTTCGTGAGTGTTTCCACGTCGTACTGTTCGGTGACTGTGACCGTGACCGTGACTGCGGCCACGAACCCGATGTTTCTTATGTCGTGTGTGTTTCTTTCTAGAATACACCATTATCACGAATATACAATAGTTATATATTCGTGATATTTAATTATACCTATACCTACTTCTAACAGCGCAGGTGCGGGCGTTTCACAGCACGATTGTATAAATTACAGTCAGGCTTAAAAACCTTGCTCTTGATGAAGTAGGGTGCGCCCATTGATCCACCGTGGTATTGACCAGCATTCCCCGCCGCAACCCCGTAAGCGGACTTAAACGACGCTCCATTCTTGGTTATGGTTTCTAATTTCAATCTCTCAAGACGTGTTCCAGCCGAGACCGCACCTTGAACGCCATATTTTGTATTGTTGGGTTTATGAATAACGGTGGTACGACATTTTACACTGTCAGCTGGGTTAGCATAAATTCTCTCGGCATTGCCGCAATTGGTTGAGTAAAACACCTGCGAACCTGTCTTCGAGTCGCTTGGATTTGCTGGATCTCCATTCGCAAGGACATACTGATTAGGGGTTGCCGTCATTTTTGAAAATGTTTGCTTTTGCTGGTATGTCATGCATCTGGCCTGGAGATAAGAGGCCGTGTTTGTATGATACGCACGACTTACATTTGTCGAACCACTTCGAACAATACGTTTTTTCGGGTTGAACGAGAGATTCTTGGTTTCATATATTCCGGTGTTTATTTGATATGAACCAGGCTGACCAGGAACACCAACCTGTTTATAACCGGGATTCTGTACGATTAGGTCTGGTGTACACTCGCGCAGGAATGGTCGCTGGATATTCTCGACGAGGTAGTTTTGTTTGGAGGCAACACGAGAGTCACATCCACACGAAGTTCCTCTAAATATGATACCGCCTGGACGGTCGATAAAACCGATAGTTGGACGTGATTTATTAGATGATGATGGCATCAAACTTTTACGCCAATGCTTGATTGGACGCGGTTTAAACTTAGAATGCTTGATAACGTCTTTTGTATCAGGGAAATTACAGCATTTGGTATCACGACCAAAATCATCTGGGTTGCTTTCAGATATTGGGCCGTTGGTGGCGGGGCGGGTATTACCAGGATATATACTCCGAGTTGTGGATTGCTTGGTCGAGCGTATTGCGACACGCATAGTTCTAAAATTAAGTGGCCAAGATACGAAGTTCTTACTCATCGTTGGTATTTACTATTTATTAAAATAATGGTGGTCTATTCGTATATTACAAGTTGATATTTTAATTTAGTATGTATATGTAATAGATTCTACCGACCTATACATTATTATGTTCGAATATATACAATTTTATACGAAAAACCTTTCAAATTTTACAGTTCTTCTTCTACTAGGATTTATTATTGCAATCTTGGATATAACGATACGGAAGGTTGTGAAAGGTGTATATCTAAATGTGCGAGAAAATATGAAATTAAAACACGGTGGCGGTAAAGAAGGACTGAAAATGAAAACCGACGATAAAAAGAAGACCGACGATAAAAAGAAGACCGACGATAAAAAGAAGGCGGATAATAACGGTGATGAAGCAGCTGATGATGAGGGCGAAAGTTGCCCCAAAGATTGTAACGCAGTTGAAACATTACGTAAACGCCTTACAGTTCTTATTGAAGATGCGACTAAATTACAAAAAGAAGTAAAAGAAAATAATGAGATTATTAAAACACAGCAATTTATAATAGAAAATCTAAAAAAAGGGGTTCAAAAAATAGTTGAGGCTTCCAATAAAAAAAAGTAAACTAAAAAAGTAAACTAAAAAAATAAACTAATAATAATAGTAATAGTAAACTATATACGAACTATGATATTCGGGTCATTTATTCACGGAGACAATAATATATTTAGGACAACCGTATCTGAGTTTGTAAATGATACCAATACACACCCAATTATAAAATATAAAGCATTTATTGGTGTATTTCTACTTGTTTTATCGGGAATTGCTGTATTGACTTTATTACACGGGAGTCGTATATCTGGGCATAGTTCATTGAAGCATTTATTTGTTCCTGTATCTGATATTCGTAATAAGTACACTATAAACGACGATAACAATATTTTTGATTATGAATATTCTAACAATAAATATAACGATAATAAGTCTGGCGCCGCCATTTTTCGTGAAGCAATTGAAGGGTTTGATGTAAATACCATCAAAGATAAGGAAACGCCTAAAACCAAAGATGGGAAGGTAACTGATAAAAATGGCGAATTTGTAAGTGCTGATGTAAAAGGTATGGAAAAAGAACAGGCTTCTAAAAAAAACAATCCGTGCGCTACTGATTGCGGGAATTATATTGAACTTAAAAGCAAGATAAATGAACTTTCAAAAATGGTCGACGAAGTGAAATCTCAAAAAGACAGCATCAAACAAACATCCGACGCAATACAAGCATTGGGTAAACAAATAGAGGACCTTAATAAAACTCTTTCTCCTGGCGGACAGGTAAAAATACAGTTATAATACAAAAACTGTGTCTCACCGTCCCAGTTGATAATATTATATCTTCTAATTATAACACTGTATTAGTTATATTATATTAAATCATTGAAATGTCAAATCCTAAAGGTGATTCGTCATTTTTAGGGCCGTCCTATGATTATTGGAAAAGTGTAAAACAGCCGAAGGAAATGGGGATGTCGCCAGGTTTCTCTTTAAGAACACTTGCGACAAATGTAGATGGTCTACTTTCGTATGTAGAAGTACTTGTTACGGGTGGAGGTAATGCGAGTGTAACTGGCAAACCACTAGGCAATAAGTTTTTTCTTAAAACAACTGGAAAATGTAGTGAAACAAATCTTGATAAATGGCGAAATGAAAAACAAGAAAATGAATCGTGGGAAGCAGCATACGAAAATGTAAACGAAAAAGAATCAAACAAAGAAATAACAGAGGATGAAGCAACTAAATTGAAAAATGCGTTGATAGAACAAAAGAAAACGCGTGACGCAAAACGCGAAAGAGAGAAGAAGATTGTTGACCGATGGATTTATGTGAATAATATACCCGATGGATCGATTCCATTTATCGCAAGTGGTGCTGACGGAAATACATTTAATGACCTACGCGGTTTAATTCCTGGTGCTATGGGCAATTTAGGTGCTTTAAATCCGGTTCCGTTATTTAAAGCATTTACGGCTGGAACGTATCCGGATTGCGCCAAGATTACATTACAAACGGTTGATAATAATAATAATAAAAATAGTGAAAGTCGATATTTGGCGCTTATTGACGTGATGGAAATGAATCCGTGCTCTTTTCCAAACAAAGTGAATCCTGCCAGTGGGGCGACGTGTCGAGGAAGTGAAGGGTATACCGGACTTGGTGAGGGACACAATCCATCATTGAACAAGGCAAATGAAAAAGCAAATGAAAAGGAAAAAGAAAAGGAAAAAGAAAAAACACCAGATATATATAAGAATCAATACATGCTTGTATCTGAAAATGGTGAGTCGATTGGGATTTATGAAACTGGGAGTTTAGCTGGTTCTTCTGGAATTGCGTATCAAACAACTCATCGTAGCCCCCTGAGTTATAATATGGATAATAGTAAATCCTCATCATCATCTGAACTTTCATTTGCGAAATTTGGACCGAATATGAAAGACGAAGTGTCGCTTCCAACGAAAGATGTTATCGATAAACACAATTCGCATATTTCATCATTTTATAAAGATGAATTAGATATAATAGATAATGACCTCGAACACGCTAACGGTTCAGAAAGGTATGAGTCGATATTGGCAAAATTGTCCAACTTAATTCAAAGTATTGGTCGAACTGACGATAACGGAGAGGATTTATCGGACATAAAAGGTGATACTATGTCACAAGTATATTACTATAGTATTTCTCTCATTATGCTTTATTTATTGTACAAAATATTATATGCTAAAAAATAATAATAATAATATAAACACTTATGATCAAGCGTTCACAGCATTGACGATGTTTATATTATTTTGTAAGGTTATTCTTTAATGTCTGATGACGATTACGACGCTTATGGTGGCGATGTGTTTTATTTTTACGCACATTTTGAACAAAATGGTTACGACCACCACTAAATAATGAAGATGATGTTGATGGAAGTGCGGGCGCGGGTGTGGGCGCGGGTGCGGGTGCGGGTGCGGGCGCGGGCGCGGGTGCGGGCGCGGGTGTGGGCGCGGGTGTGGGCGCGGGCGCGGGTTGTGATGATGATTGAAGAAGATTAGCATCCGCAGCAGCAGTGCCGTCAACATCTCCACTAGCAGTTAGTGGCGGTGGTGGTGATGAAAGTTGTGAGTCAAGTGACGACGCCGACGCATCTTCTTCATTGTTTACTGGTATTTCTGGTAATGATGAGTTAAGATCGGCATCAGAATCTGACGCAGAGTCTGAGTTTGATACAACAGATCCAGTGTCTGATTCAGACCCCGATTGTTCTTCAACCACAGCGCCCTCACCTGTTACGGTATCCTGAGAAGAAGTAACTTCAGGGCGTACAGTGGTGTCGTCGTCGGCATCCGAGTCGGCGGCCACTAGTTCATTTTCTGAATCTGAATTATCGATTTCTGGAGTTTCTAATTTGGGTCTCACCATTTCAGTATTATCATCATCTAAACCAAGACCTTCAACTGGAAATCCATTCTTGTCCGCGTGTTTTTTTAAGTATAATTTTAATTGTTTTACCGAACCTTCAATTGCGAAAAAAGACGCGAGTATATTTGAAAATTCTGTATTGTCTTTTTCAGATTCCGATGATGATTCTTCTTTTTTCTTTGAAAGTTCAGCCTTATACTTAACTCTCAAATCATCATATTTTTTGCGTAAAAGTTCCATTTTGTCAGCAATTAATCTGAAATCAGTGTCATTATCTTCGTCATCGTCTTCATCTTCATCTTCACTAACGCTGCTTTCACTCCTGCCATCGTCGCTTGCGCCTTCGCTTGTTTGAACGCCTTCGGGAGCAGAAGGCGTAATTCCTAGAGTTGCTTTAACATTATCAAAAAATGATGGTGTGTTTGTTTCTGGTTCTGGAGCTGGAGCCGGGGCTGGAGCCGGGGCTGGAGCTGGGGCTGGAGCCGGAGCTGGAGCTGGGGCTGGAGCCGGAGCTGGAGCCGGAGCTGGGGCTGGAGCTGGGGCTGGAGCATTATTATCAACTTCGAGAGACTCCACATTCGGTTCTGGCGTAGAAGATGTAACACCTAATCTTTGTAGAAATGTTTGTTCTTCTTCTTTAACTGGCTGTGAAGTCGCACCAAGGGTATTATTATCAATTTCATTATTAGATGAGGGTTGGGGTGGAGACGACGCGGACGTAATTCCTAATGTTTGTAATAATGATGGAGATTCACCCTCTTTTACAGGAGAAGTTACAGCAGGAGCATTATTACCATCTACTCTGGTTGCGCCGGCTGTACCTTTTACATCTGGTTCTGTTTTATCTCCACCAAAAATACCCGAAAATATTCCTCCATCAGCTCCACCTATTTGTGTTTGATTACGTTTACTTTGTAGTTTCGCATACGAATTTGTTATACTTGATACACTCGGCATTGTCGTATGTTGTTGCTATACTATTATAATATTGCGATTTTATAATTATACAATTTCAGCAAATCGTATAATTCTATTATTCTATATGACAAGGCAATTCATAATTCAGAACTTGATGCGCTTGTGGAGCTCAAGAGCAACGAGACCACCAGCAATCTGAGCAAGAATGTAAGGAACCACATCAGACATAGGAATCTTGCCGGCGGCGGCCATCATAACCGTAACCGCAGAGTTAAAGTGACCACCTGAAATGTGGCCACCCAACATAATCGCGATGGCTAAAGCCGCGCCAATCGCAATAGCATTGCCAGTGGCGATAATGACATAAAGGAAGAACACCGATCCAAGGAACTCAACAAGATACTTATTCAACATTTCGTAGCGTTATACAATAATTTAATAAAAAAAGTTTGTCCTAAATATGTTGATATGTTGATATGTGTTCGTTCATTGAAAGAATAATTATCGGCCTGAATGAAAAGATGTATTCGCACCTTTTTTGGCCGGGGCGACACAACCACCCGATCTGCAACGGCGAAGCGCTTCTTTTTGAACTTGAATAACTGGGCTTTTAAATGTTAAGGTATCTCCTAAAGGTGTGTGTGTTGAACTATATCCAATAGAATGAATACGCCTAGATTGGATGTATGATGACGAATCAGTGGATGTGTATATCTTCGTTTTCTTATTAAGAATTGCGTTGTATTTGGTATCATCCGAACCAACCGCACCAGCAGTGCGTAAATAAGATGCGCGGTTCATCGCGAATAATGTATCTCCCGCAGAAGGTCCAAACTGTTCAGGCATATTTATAGCTCGATGTGACATTGTTGTATGTGTGTGTATAGGTTTTGTTAGTTAGTATATTATGATAAAATAATGTATTTATCAAAATAATGTTCACGTATTATTTATTATTTAACGACGGATCGCGCGTATAGCCGACTGAGCAGCGTTATTTGCGCCACCAAATCCGGCATCATTATAGGTTCGGTTCACGGCCATCTGCTTGCGGAAACGAACGTAATCAGAGCTGTCATATACGAATTTCGTGTTACAAGTGGCGGATGGAATACCGGTGGAATCTGCTTGTGCGTGAACACCACCGGCTAAACCGCGCCATCCCGAAGTAATACTCTGCTTCGCGGTCGTGACTTGATTCGAACCGCCAGAAGTGTAATTCTGGCGAGAAAGATAGTCACCGGCGTTGTTCACCACGCGAAAAGGGGTAGCAGCAGGCACAAGACCGCCATATTTCTTGCTTGCGGCTAAACCGTTCCAAGCGTTACGAAGCATAAAACGGGTCGTCTCAAATTCAGAACTACCCTTCATTGTTCCATTTGAAACAGGATGAGGGGAAATACCTTTCACGCCACCGCCTAAAGAAAAATTCATTGAAGTGTGTATAATACCGATATAATATTATGGTATATATTATTCTTCGTTTATTATCCGTCGCGGCGATGTAGCGATGTAGCGATGTAGCGATGTAGCGACGACTACGTCATAATCCTCGGTGCCACATTCATCGTTGCCAGTTCTTGAAACAGCAATTTACACGCATACGGTATCTGAACCAGAGCAAAATCCGCGCGGTTGTCACACGTCTTACATAAGTGAATACTCCGTTCATCGTTATACGACGCGATAATTCCGCATTTACGACATACGTGTACTTCATATTTATCCGAGCAGTCATACATACGCCCTCTTGTAAAGCGAGACGCACCGTGTCCCACCATCGCATCACGCTCCATTTCACCGAAACGTAATCCACCATCACGGCTACGACCTTCCGCTGGCTGGTGTGTGAAATTCACCATCGGTCCAATCGAACGACTATGCTGCTTGTCATTTACCATATGTTTCAACCGCTGGTAAAACACCGGACCGATGAAGATATCTGATTTGATTTGTTCGCCAGTCAGTCCATTATACAGCAATTCATTGCCGTTCATTTCAAACCCGACTTTCAGGAGCTCTTTGCTGATATCCTTAATGTCATACTCTCCGAACGACGTCCCATCGCCGAATAATCCTAAATTCACGAGAACCTTCCCGAGCAACGTCTCTTTCAATTGCCCGATCGTCATACGAGATGGAATTGCGTGAGGATTGATAATAATGTCGGGGCGGATTCCTTCCTTCGTAAACGGCATATCACACTCTGGAATAATGTTTCCAATTGTGCCTTTCTGTCCCATTCTACTAGACACCTTATCGCCAATGACTGGCTTCCTGAATGCGCGGACACGAACTTTACAGAATAAGTATCCTTCCCCATTGCTGTCAATATAACTCTTATCTACATAGCATTCCTCTGATGTATGGTAAGCGCGGCTGATGTCTTCGTATTTGAGAACTTTCGTTGGGTCATTTCGGTTGTCTTTGATTGGGACGACCTTCCCCATAATGATGTCGCGGTTCTCAATAAATGTATTCGCTGGCATAACTCCACGTTGGTTCAGTTTGTCGTAATTCCCGAACTTCATCCCCTTGGTTTTGGAGGGGTCCGGATGGCATCGGATTTCCTCATCGCCGTTGATTTTCTTGTCCTCGTCCTTCTCCGTATGGTAGATTGTCGCAGAGAACATCCCGCGGTCGATGGCACCTTGATTCACGAGGACGGAGTCTTCCTGATTATAGCCGGTATACGACATAATGGCGACGATGAGGGGTGCGCCGGAAGGGATTTCCGCGAGCTCAATCATCTGCATCAGGCGTGTATCCACGAGGGGGCGATGAGGGTATGTCAGGACATATGCGGTTTTATCCATACGGCGATGGTAATTTGTGACGTAAATGCCGATGGCTTGCTTTCCCATCGCGCAGTTTGAACTCGCAAATCCATCGCCGGCGATGAACGAGTGATTCTCGCTTTCCACTTCAATATCGGAGACCAGGCGATTTGATACAGGAATAATGCTGTGGACTGGAACGAATATACAATTGTTTTGTTTCTGAATAATATCTTGGGTCCATTCTTCTATGTTTATATTTTCATTTGTAAAGTTTTTGTATTTTAAATATTCAACATTTACAAAAGATGCCATATTTTTTGTATCACAATACGAATAACCTACTGTTTCATAATATCTCAATAGGTTTTTGGGTGTACTTGAGATTCTAAATGAATATTTGACACGTGTAGAACTAATTTGTTCTTCAATTGGTTCTTGTTTGGTAACATTAATATCTAAACTGTTTAAAATCGTAATACATTGTTCCATAAATCTTTTCAAGGAATCTTTAATCATTGGGTTTATCTGTTGTGATGTTTCTTGAATCTTGATTAAATAACCTTTTTTTCCGGTTCTTTTGTCGAGAACTTTGTCCCATCTAATTTTACAACCATCTCCACCTTGAAACCCACTAATAAATTGAGAGGATATGTATTTGTTATTCATAATCCATCTAGGTATTTCGTTTCTAGGTGTCTCTGTTTTTTTACCATAACTTACACCCAAGCTGACTATAAATGCTGGCAAACACCCATTAAACGTCAAATTGAATGTATGATGTGTCTGATATCTCTCTGAACCGAAAGACTTGAAAGTTCGGGTTCCTTCTGTAATTTTCACTGGATTGAATCCAACCATTTTCAAATCTTCAATCATATTGTCTGCGTCAATTCTTCTCCCAAAATCAAACGAACATTGAAATTCATTATAATTATATTTCTTTTTGCTGTATATGTTAATAGACCCATCGGCATACAAATATCCGATTATTCTTGCCAAAACCCCTAGTTTGTGATTATTCAAATACAACGGGAGCATACCGGCATCTTTTAAATGATTGATATACCGTTGAGTTTTGGTTATTTTTCTATTAACGGTTTCTTCAATATTTAATTCTCTCATTTTTAAACGAAACATATCTTCGTCGATTATTAATTCACCAGCATTTCCAACCTCTCCGAAATTACTTCTATTATTAAATACACCGATCCGTAATTCTGGGACTTCCATCAGTTCTTTCACCGTCTTCCACCCCGCATTGGTTGAAAACCGATGGTCTTCCGTCGCAATGATTTCGCGACCAGATATCGTGGTTATCTTGTATACGGGTTGCGTATTTTCTTGGATGAAATGATTCACGACGCGGGTCTTGGTTACTTCAAATGATGTTGGGTGATATGTTATTACTTCGTCGCCGATTTTGACATCTTTGATTGCGACACGCCGACCATCGCTCATCAAGACGGTCTCGTTAATATCCAAACACTGATAAGTATTCCTAGGTGCCTGATTATGCTCTGGAAACGGGATACACGACGCCAAAATCCCGAATATCGTACTCGGATGAATCTCGCAGTGCGAATACCGATAAATATACGGGTCCATCAGGTTCTTTTCATTACGATATAAGTGCTTTGGACGCATCGCAATCATACTCAACGACTGCTCGTCTGGGTCGATATATTCAATTACACCGTGGCTCGCTCCTACGTCGTTCGTGCTCGTGCTCGCTCCTACGTCGCTCATATGCGTCAACAAGTCGTCCCATTCCAGTTCTCGCGACGCTATCCGCAGCAACATATCCCGCGTGATATACAAGTCGTTAGTCTCCGGGTTCACAAGAAGAAGTGGACGCATCAACCGACCCGCATCATTACAGATACGAATCTCCGCATTAGGATAATCAAATATCACCGATGTGTAAATATTAATAACTCCGCGCTGCTTCTTCAACTTGAATTCGGTATATAGCCGAATAGGATCCTTCGTAATACCCACCCAGATTCCGTTTACAAACACTCGAACTTGGTTAAATGTATCGCACGGGGTGAGCGTCTCAATCCGCTCAATATATTCGTCGATATGCGTGTGAATCGAGATTGGATTGCTGTGGATTGTCACGTGTGTCATATAACTAATATTCTTGACGACACCAATACTTCCACCTTCTGGCGTCTCCGCAGGGCACAGAAATCCCCACGATGTATTGTGTAGCTTGCGCGGTGGAATCAGTTTTCCACTCTTGTCAATCGGAGTATTGATACGACGCAAGTGACTCAAACTCGATGAATAGGTGAGACGGTTCAGCACTTGGGCGACACCGACTTTATTGCTGGTGAGACTCTTGATTCCGAAATCACCGGTTGAAAGAGCGCGTTTCAGGCCGTTCTCGATGGTCGTGGACTTGATGATTTTATACATATTCGTGTCATTTACGATATTCAGGTAATCCTCTGTAGACCGCCACGACCCCGTATTGATTTCACGGACAACCTGTTTCGACATATCCTTCACAAGTTTGTTGAAATAATTGCGGAACAGATTATTCAGAAGTGTTCCTGTCAAATCTACGCGCTTATTCAAATAAGAGTCACGGTCATCTTGCTTGCTGATTCCAAAGAATGCGCGCAATAGTTTGTGCGCCATATATCCAAGGAAGAATATTCGCTGTTTCCCCGTATTACAGTGCGGGAATAGATCATTGTTAAGCACTTCCAACGCAAACTCGCGCTTTTTGATTGCGCCAGTCTCTTTGTCCATATTGATTGGAGTGAATATCACCTGTGATATGAAATATCGAACTGCGTCTTCTTGTGTCATAATATGGTTGGCGTCGATGATGGATGCCTGAAGCGCTTCCAACATTTTTGTCTTATAATCATCGTTGCCTGCGCTATCACCACCACCGCTGCCGCCACCCATCGCACCACCCGCACTGGCATTGATCTGATATACAATATACTCGCAAATCTCACGGTCTGACATAACACCAAGCGCACGAAACACGATAAACAGCGAAATCGGTTGCTTCATACGCGGGATTTGAATGACAAGGGGGTGACCAAATCCGTTCTGTTTCGCAACCACCATCATATTGATTTGCTTTGGTGAAATACATTTGCTGTCAGGGATGGATTTGATTTCCGCAACCCATAGCCACTTGTTGTTGTTTTTCGCGACATTATAGCAAACAACGCGATTTTCGGCCGCGCGTTCTTGACCGAGGACAGTCTTCTCACTGCCATTGATAATGAAATATCCACCTGCGTCGTGTGGGCACTCCCCCGTGACGTTGTGATCAAGATGGTTGTGCTGCGTCAATACACAAATACTGGATTTCAGCATAATCGGCAACTTCCCGATTTGAACCTTTGGGAAATTCTTGTGAATGATGGTCTGCTGATTCGCGCCGGTTCGAACGATATATTTGATATTCATGTCGACTGTCATCATTGCGGCATATGTGAAATTGCGAAGTCGTGCCTCTTGTGGAAACATAATCTTGGTTGCGCCCGTATTTTCGTGGATTTGTGGGCGATACAAATACAAATTACTAAATGATACCTCCACCTCTAGGCGGTGTTTTTGTGTTTCTTTGTCATAATCTTGGTCGGAAACGATACGCACCGGGTTGAACATATCAACCGTGCGTTTCAATTGAACGTTCACCATATCGTTGTATGACTCGATCTGATGCCGAACCAATTGTTCCAAATGTTTTCCTTGAAAATATGAACCAATAAGTGTCCATGGTTCTTCAATATAAGTTCCTATTCTATCTGTTATTTTCTGCGAGAGCGGTGCTGTTTCGCTTCCATCATCGACATCGGCGGCGATGTGGTCCTTTATTTCCGCAGCTGGAATTTGATATTTTGAATAACGTGGATTCATATTTTCATAATTGGGTTGTTGCTCTTCGGGATCGTGTGTATTAACAATCTCCGCGGCGGGGTCGGGGGCGGGGGCGGGGGCTGGGGCGGGGGCTGTTTGTCTTTTAACAAGTTTCGGCATTTTGAGAATTGACCCTTCTACGTATGTATATCTTGGGTAAAACTATATTACAGATCAATTTATTTTTATATTGTTATAACGATATTGTCTTCGAATTCTAATTACTGCTTCGTAAACAGATATAAATGTTCATATTGATATTATATTACCTGTAAGTTGCGTAATTCTCGCATCAATGTCGAATAACAATAACAACAACCCGCCACTAAAAAGACCAAGAAAACGTAATAGATGGTGGTATCATCACCGTGCGCCATCTACACTGGAAACCAATGACGACGTCAATAAGAATGACCATCGTAATAAACATCAGAAAATAGATGCGGCACCAACGTTAGAGAATACGAATACGAATACGATCCAAGATAAATTAAATAAATATGAAAATGAACGACGTGAAAATGAAAAACAGGTGGCGAATATGGAAAAACAGTTACACGACTTTTTTCATAAGACGAATACACCATATACATATGTAGATGAGACTGGTGTATATAAATTCGCACCAGCTCAGGCACCTCCTTCGCAGGCACCACCACCGTCTCAAACTCCTCCAATCGAAAATCCATTTATGAATATAACATTTAATCCATTTATTCCGTCTACATCAACAGCACAATTGTCTTCTTTGTTTTCCGCGCCGTTACAATGGCCATCACCGTTTAATTCTAACAGTACGACAGTACCTGCGATGACTACTGCGGCGGCGCCGGCGGTGGCTGCGGCTTCAGTTATAGTACCAGAACCAGAACCAGAACCAGAACCAGAGATAAAAGATATTATTATAAATGAAGAAATCAATCATATTGATGACCTTATCGCATTATGTGACAAATATCCATTAATAAAAAATGTTCGTTATAACATTAATATGATTGCTATTCACGCAATACACGATCCGTTAGTTGACTTGTCAAATATGATTGGTATGGATACAATTAAAAAAACAATAGTCGACCAGATTTTGTATTATTTACAAGAACTCCACGTGCCAGTGGTTCGCAATAAGAAAAAAGAAGATGATAACACGAAAACGGTGGATTCTAATAATGAAGAACCGTCGCAGTCGCAGTCGCAGTCGCAGTCGCAGTCGCAGTCACCGTCACAACCACCACCGTTTCTATTCAACCCATTTACTGACCCGTTTATAAATGCGCAAGCTGGGACTGGTATCCCTCCTCGGATATTTGATTTCAAAACATTAAATCAGCGCATCTCTGAAAACATTAAAAAAAAAATGAATGAGGGTGGGGGTGCTGACTCTATGAATACAGATTTTATGGCACCTACAAAGGGTGATTTTATGCATACGGTCATATCTGGCCCACCTGGTTCAGGTAAAACTGAAGTTGCGAAAATAATCGGCCGGATTTTTAGTAATCTTGGTATATTAACCAAGAAAACATTTAAGAAGGTGAGTCGTAATGACCTAGTTGCGGGATATTTAGGACAAACCGCAATTAAAACGAAAGATATTATTAAGGCGTCGATTGGTGGTGTGCTTTTTATCGACGAAGCATATTCTCTCGGTAATTCCGAAAAAAGAGACAGTTTCGCAAAAGAGTGCGTGGACACGCTATGTGAAGCGCTGAGCGAACATAAACATAATTGGATGGTCATTATTGCTGGGTACGAGAAAGAACTCAATGATTGTTTTTTCAGTTTGAATGAAGGGTTGAATTCGCGGTTTACGTGGCGGTTTAATCTTGATAGCTATAAACCGGGTGAATTAAAATCTATTTATGAAAAACAGGTGCGAGATTTTGGTTGGACGATTGCGTCGACATCGGGAGATAAAAACTCGCAGACATTACGAGATGAGTGGTTTGCGACGAATATGGATTATTTTACGACATATGGTCGAGATATGGAGACATTATTTACGAAAACGAAAATCGCACATAGTCGACGAGTATTTTGCCTGCCTCGATCCGCCAAAACCGAGATTACGATGATTGATTTAGAAAATGGGTTCAAATTATTCATTGAAAATCCGGAAGTGAAAGAACGGAAAGATCGCGGGGGTAGCGGAGCTTATATGAAAACACTTTATTTATAACCCACATATTATTCGTATTTTCTATTGTAGTATCTTATAGAGTATATATAAGATACTTCATCACTGCCTTAGAGGTTAATTGGTGGGTTAAACTATACATTATTATCATAATGAGCGATAGAAAAAGTATAACAATCGAATCATCGTCATTACTTGGTGGTGGTAGTGGTAGTGGTAAAAGAGGAACACGACGCACAAAGGGGAGCGGTGGTGTTGATGGAAGTAGCCGGAAAATACGACCGAGTTCAATCGTTCAACCAAGCACTCTAAAAAAAACATTATTGGAACGAATTAAACAGCATCAAAGAATGCGAGAGCAAGGACGTGACAGTGGTGACCGTGGTGACCGTGAACACGAATTGAATGGATCTTCAGATAATAAAGAACACCGCACGAATGAAACAGGAGATTCGTCGTCTTCGTCGTCGTCGTTTACACAATCAATGGATTTCTTACGTAAATTAGCATTAAAAAAACGACAGAATGCGACACAGCGGCGGTCGTCGTCGTCAATATTTCCATCCATTTCAGTAGAAACCGCCAAAACGCCTGAGGCTAAAATGTTAAATCAAGTCGCAGATAATTTACACAATGGCGAAATTATTACAAATACGGGTTTGATTGGATTACCTGTAATTAATA
>Ga0114964_10000801_pt1 | contig 23528 bp, 22 predicted proteins | sample C_131016_MF_Meta_FD_92638 | JGI IMG/M metagenome (GOLD analysis project Ga0114964, IMG submission 92638) | Freshwater microbial communities from Lake Croche, Canada to study carbon cycling - C_131016_MF_MetaG | ecosystem: Environmental > Aquatic > Freshwater > Lake | place: Lake Croche, Canada...
ACGCCGTCTTCGGCGAGTCTTGAGTCAACAACGCGGTCGTCATCGGCCGCACAGAATGGACAGCGCATGTATTCACGATACACCTAATTGCCTATTTTATTAGGGAATTAGAATGTGTTCGCCCGCAATTACAACACTGCTTCCAAGTTGTGCAACAAGAACAGTCCTTGCCTTTTGTGGGCTCACAGGATTAACCATCTTTGAAATTGATGAGAGCGTGTCACCTGGTTGAACTACGTAAACCATTCCAGAAGCAAGTTCAGCACTACTTGCAATGTCTGTTGAGAGGCCCGTTCCAGTTACGCCACCAAATGCAGCGCCCGGCATGAGAAGGATCACCAATGCGCCAGCAAGGACAAGCCCTGCGTATAGGCGGATTCTGCGCTTTCGGCGAAGCTCACGAGCTTCTCGGCGAACTGCAAGTGGCACACCCGTACGAAAGCTCTGAGGGGTGTTTTGAGCGGTTACGAGACGCAGGTAAGGCATTGCCTCTTCGCTTGTTAGTACTTCGAACTCTTCAATCTGAATTGCAGCCATTTCCGACACTCCTTGTTATACGAACACTTGTTCGTTAACTATAAAGCGAACAGACGTTCGTATGCAAGTGAAATTTTAGAAATTTATAAAATACCTGATGAAAAGGTATTTAAGCAGACTCACCTAGGTAGACAGCACGAACACGTGGGTCATCTAGGAGGTTTGAAGCCAGGTCGCTGAAGGCAATTCTGCCGTTCTCCATTACGTACCCACGGTCTGCAACCCGTAGCGCCTGGGCAGCATTCTGCTCCACGACAAATACAGTTGTACCCGATTCACGGATGTCTCCAATGATCTTGAAGATGTTCTGGATGATCTTTGGCGCAAGTCCCATTGAGGGCTCATCGAGCAGAAGAAGTCGAGGCTTGCTCATAAGTGCACGAGCGATTGCAAGCATCTGCTGCTCTCCACCTGAAAGGTTTCCACCGAGCTGTTTCTTGCGATCCTTCAAGATTGGGAACATTGCGTACATGTGCTCAAGGTCATCGTGATACGAATCACTGCGACTGTATGCACCCATCTCGAGGTTCTCTTCAACAGTCATCTGAGGAAAGATTCGCCGTCCTTCCGGAACGTGGCTAATGCCTAGCTTGGTGAATTCGTGAGCACTCACTTTAGTGATGTCAGTTCCTTCGAAGATCACTTCACCTTCTTGGGCAGAGCGAATTCCAGAAAGCATGCGTAGCGTTGTGCTCTTTCCAGCTCCATTTGCACCAAGCAACGTAACAATCTCACCTTGCTTAACTTCTAGAGAAATTCCATGGAGAGCGGTAATGAGTCCATATCGAACTACAGCATTCTTAACTTCAAGCATTGTCAGTCTCCTCTTCTGAGGCGGTGCCGAGGTATGCATCAATGACATTCTGATTTGAGCGAATTTCATCTGGAGTACCCTCAGCAATGACGCTTCCAAAGTTAAGTACGTAGAGACGCTCTGCAAGCGACATAACTAATTTCATGTCGTGCTCGATCAGAAGAATCGACACTCCCATTTCGTCTCTGACTCTGCGAATTAAGTCCGCTAGTTCATTCTTCTCAGAAGGGTTCGTTCCGGCAGCTGGCTCGTCAAGAAGAAGGACTTCAGGATTTGTAGCTAGACCGCGAGCAATTTCTAGTCGACGTCGTTCACCATATGAAAGTGCTGACGCAATGATGTTTGCACGCTCTTTGAGGCCAACGAATTCAAGCAGCGACCATGTGTGCTCATCTGAAGTGTGCTCGTCTCTGCGTGTTGCGGGACCTCTGAACATTGCACCTAAAACGCCAATTCCCTTATGAGATTCTGCGCCAATCTTGACATTCTCAAATGTTGTCAGTGCATTGAACATTCTTGAAGCTTGGAATGTGCGTGCAACTCCTGAATCTGAAACAACAAATGGTTTCTTGCCAATAATTGAAAGCTGTGGCTTCTCTTTTGGATTGAAAAGGATTGTTCCTTCTTGTGGCTGGTAGACACCAGTTAATGAGTTGAACAGCGATGTCTTGCCCGCGCCGTTTGGTCCAATAACTGCGAGGATTTCTCCTCTTTTTTGGAACATCGAAACATTAGACAAGGAGACAACTCCACCGAAGCGAAGGCTTACGCCCGAAACGTCAAATAAGTTTTCCATGGTTATTCCTGACCGCTTACTGACGATGCATGAGTACGGCTTCTACGGCGCGATGGAATCATTCCAGCAGGCCTAAAGATCATCATGATCACGAGAAGCGCACCAATGTACATGTAGAGATCTTGAGGTTGGTAGCCCGCTGGTGGGTTGTGAATGAGATACATAGTCACGGTTTGGATGGCAACAGCACCAAATACCACTCCAATAATTGAGCCCATTCCACCGAAGATAACGAGAACAAGAACGTTGATTGAAAGTCCGAGTGTAAATGTCGCTGGAGTTACATAGTTCGTTTGGGCAGCGGTCATAACGCCCGCGAATCCAGCACTAGCAGCACCAATGGCGAAGGCGAGAACTTTGTACTTCAAAGGATTAATTCCAACTGACTCGGCAGCAACTTCATCTTCACGAATTGCCGTCCATGCTCGTCCCACTCGAGAGTGTTCGAGCAGAGAAAACGCAATCATAAATATTCCGACGAAGACAATCGTGAGGTAGTAGTAAGGAACTGGCGGAATGCCCCAGTCGTAGTTCAATGGACCTAGGTGGATTGCGAAGTGAGGGACTTGTGCAGTTCCCATTGCCCCACCAGTAACACCGTTGAGATTATTGGCAAACACAGTGATAATTTCACCGAAACCGAGAGTAACAATTGCGAGGTAGTCGCCTCGAAGTCTCAACGTTGGAATTCCGAGAATAATTCCTGAAATCATTGCGAGAGCAATCGCAATAGGAATTGCATAGAACGTATTCAGATGCAGTCCAAAAAGTGCTGGAAGTGGCAGAGCGCCTGTGCACCATGCAGTTGCGTACGCTCCTACTGCATAGAACGCCACAAACCCAAGGTCAAGCAGCCCAGCGAACCCAGTCACCACATTGAGCCCTAGGGCTAGCAATACGAAAACAGCAATTTGAGAAACCATCGCATTTTGCCAGAAGGCATCTTTTACAAGAGTTGGCAGAAGAACGACCAATATTACGACCGCAGAGAAGAAGATTCTTCGTAGATTTTTATTAGAAGAAGCTGATCGTTGAAGTTCTAGTGCTTTGCTAACTACTTCTTTTTTTGTTCTCAGTAAATAGACAATAAGCGAAACAAGAATTCCATAAACAAAAAAGACAATCCAGCGTGGAGCTGTAACTAGTCCCAGCAATGATGTCGCTTGAGAAATTGATCCCTTGAATCCATCGAATTGGTGCGTTGGATTACCTGGAGGACCAGTGATGACCGCAGTGAGCTCACTAAGAATAAAAAGTACACCTACAAATTTCAAATTCTTTATGTTTAGCAATGACTTCATTATGCATCCCTACCAAGTCGCTCGCCAAGAATTCCAGTCGGCCTAAACATAAGAACAAGAATAAGAATTGCAAACGCAACAACATCGATGTATGCGGGGTTAACGAAGGAAACGGAGAGACTTTCCACAACTCCAAGAATTAGGCCACCGAGAACTGCGCCACGAAGGTTTCCAATTCCACCGAGCACAGCTGCGGTGAAAGCCTTTAGTGCAGGCGTGAATCCCATTGAATAGAGCACACCGAAGTTCAATGCGTACAAGAACCCTGCTACTCCACCAAGAAAACCACCAAGAAGGAACGTAACTGCGATTGTCTTATCGATGTTGACACCCATAAGTGATGCAGTTTCTGAGTCTTGTGCGACTGCACGAATTCCTCGACCTAGTTTTGTCACGCTGACAATGCGGTCAAGGCCGAAGAACATAAGAGATGCAACAATCAAAATAATCACTGTGTACATCTGAATTGGCGCACCAAAAATAGTAGCGATTGGATGGTCAATGTAAGGCTGCACCATTGACTGACCGATGCGACCAAATTCTTTAGCTGCAATGTTGATCAAGAAGTAAGAGGCACCAATTGCACTAATCAAATAAGCAATCTTTGGTGCGCCACGTTTGCGAAGTGGTCGGTACGCAACGCGCTCAAGTACTACAGCGCTGAAGCCTCCTGCGATTCCTCCGGCAAGGATTCCGAGAATAATAAAGAGGATTGATGAGAATCCAGTTGGAGTTGAAGATCCAATGCTGTACTTCAATACGAAAAACCCGGTGAACCCACCGATCATGAAGATTTCAGAGTGTGCGAAGTTGATTAGTCGAAGGACACCGTAAACCATGGTGTAGCCAATTGCGACCATTGCATAAATAATACCTGAACCTATTCCTCCAAAAAATAGTGCCCAGAATTCACCACGGAATGACTCGAAATGAGAAGAAAAGTAGTGAAAAAAGCCTGACAAGAATGCCCCTTGTAACGAATTGTGTGTAAAGCATTAAGAGTGCACCAGAGCCGAAACCCTGGTGCACTCTTAATTTACTTCAAATGCTTAGTAGCAGGTCTTCTTTGTTGGCAAGTCCTTACCAGTGATCTGGTAGATGCCAATGTTGCCCTTACCAGAACCAACAAGGTTTCCGTTTGCCTGGAATGCAATCTTTCCAGTTACTCCGTCAAACTTGTTCGCGTGCAAGTAGGCAGAAATTGCGCTACGTGTTTGCGTAATGGTGTTTGTAGCAAGTGATGTAGCAATTGACTTAAGAGCTGCAACGATGATGTTTCCAGCGTCGTATGCCTGTGCGTCATAGAGAGCAGAAGCTGGAGCAATTCCAGACAAAGCTTCGTATGCAGCAGCAGTTGCACCAGTCAAGTTTCCAGCAGATCCACAGTTAGCAGCGCTCAAGTAAGCGCCCTTTGCAGAAGAAACAGGGTTTACCTGAGTCATCAATGCAGCGTCGTATGAACCGTCAGCTGACATTACAGCACCCTTGTATCCAGCACGACTAAGTGCAGGAAGAAGGTTTGCAAAGTCACAAGCGTATCCACCGTAGAAAACGGCATCAGGCTTTGCACTCTTGATCTTTGTAGCAGCTGAAGCAAATTGTGCAACAGAAGCCTGAGCTGAGCAGCTAGTTGACTGTGGCAATGTAGTTGTAACTACCTTCACCTTTGCAGCCTTAGCAACGTCAGCAACAACCTTTGCAATTCCTGCACCGTAGAAAGTTGCGTCGTCAATAACAGTGATTGACTTAGCCTTCTTCACGTTGAGTAGGAAGTTTGCGTCAGCAGCACCCTGAACATCGTCTCCGTAAACCATACGGAAGAAGTTGTTAGCACCAGTTGTTGCAAGGCCTACTGCTGTTGCAGAAGGTGTAACAATTGGCATTGATGCTGCAGCGTATGCAGGCTGTGCTGCGTGTGTCGCACCAGAGAATGCAGGTCCAACAACAGCAACAAGGTTAGGAACTGCTACTGCAGCTGCTGCCTGTGCTGGTGAAAGTGTTCCTGATCCTTGGTCGTCAAACTGCTTTACTTCCAATGTGAATGGCAAGTTGTTTGTGTTCCACTGGTTAACAGCAAGCTGCAAACCGTAAACTTCATTCAAACCATATTGGTTAGCTGGGCCAGTAAGTGGACCTTCATATCCGATTACATACACTGGCTTTGTGGCTGCACCTGCTGAAGCAAAACCGGTAACCGGCACTGCAACAAGCAAAAGTGCGCCAGTTGCCAATGCAGCAACTGTCTTATTCAAACGAATCTTCAAGATCGTTCTCCTAACTTTCATTTAGTTCCTGCCTGCATTACCGAATGGTCACATTTGTGACACTCAGAACACACCGACATGGATTTAATTGACCAATTTGGTCATGAAGAATCGTACATCACAGGGAGTTCACAAGAAAAATTGTAAAAGTACCTAAAAACAAAGGTATTTAGTCATACGAACAGGTGTTTGATTTATTACTCAAAATGCGATAACCTACGAACATCTGTTCGTCCTAGGAGGACCCATGGCTGAAGTATTAACCCCAGTTCGTAGACAAATACTCGAATTCATCGCAACATGTCAGCGTGAGCGTAATTTCCCGCCCACGATTCGTGAAATCGGTACCCACGTGAGCTTGGCCCCCGCCACAGTTCACACCCACATCAATGTACTTAAAGAGGGCGGATTCCTCGCCAGTAATCCCCAGCAGCCACGAACATTGATTGTTCGACTCGATGCTGAGAACCCAATGCCCGACCAGCACATCCGACACATCCCCTTTGTAGGTGACGTAGCGGCTGGAACCGGAGTACTCGCTGCAGAAAATACACACGAACTCATGTCGATTCCAGAACAGTTTGCTGGTCGTGGTGACAGCTTTGTATTGCAAGTTCGCGGAGAATCAATGATCGATGCCGGAATTCTTCCTGGTGACTTCATTGTTGTGCAGCGTCAGGTCACAGCCAACAAGGGTGAGATTGTTGTTGCAGGAATTCCAGGAGACGAAGCAACGGTGAAGCGCTACTTCCCACAAGGAGCACGCACGGTTCTTAAGCCAGAAAACAGCACCATGGAGCCAATGGAATTTGACTCTAAGGATGTTTCAATTTTTGGTCGTGTTATTTCAGTACTTCGTAATTATTAATTACTAAGCCACAGGTCTAAAACGCGAGCGTATTCATCGATCTCGTTTAGCGTCACGAATTCGTCGCTTCGATGTGCCAGCAGCGGGTCACCTGCTCCGAAATTGGTTGCCGGAATTCCTAGTTCTGCGAACGTTGCAACATCAGTCCATCCAAGCTTTCCTCTAACTGGAACGCCGGTTAGTGAAACCAAGGATTTGAGACGCGAATTGGTTAACGAAGGCGCAGCGCTAGGAGCAGCGTCAATAATCTGAATAATGTCTCCTTCTTCAATAGAAGATCCAAGGAGTTGCTTAATAGCTGCAAGCGCTTCGTCAGCATTCCTGTCTGGAGCGAACCTGTGATTCACGGTGAGTGACGCGGTGTCAGGAACGACGTTTGGCGAAATGCCACCATTCACTGCAACTACCTGCATCTGTTCTACGTATGTTGCGCCATCGATTGTTACTTCACGAGGCGTATAGGCAGCAATCTTCGAAATAACTTCTCCCGCGCGGTGAACAGCATTGCGACCAGTAAAAGGACGGGCGGTGTGAGCTCGAGCACCCTTTAATTGAATCTCAATACGAAGGCTCCCCTGACAACCTGCTTCAACGCCACCGTCAGATGGCTCGCCGAGAATAGCCACATCAGCCTTTAATAGTTGAGGATTAGCAGTAAGTACTTCATGAAGTCCTGACTCACTACGGGCAATCTCTTCTTTTGCATAGAAGACCCATGTGATTTCAGTTGATCTTGGCTTGCTTGACATCGCAAGCTCCAGCATCACTGCAATCGAGCCCTTCATGTCGCATGAGCCAACACCGTGCAGTACATCGCCAACAATCTTTGCCTCACTCGCCTCTCCAGGCACGGTATCAATGTGACCCGCAATCAGCACCCGCTCAGGCAGTGACCCAGTAGTTCGAGCAATGACATTGTCGCCAATTCGCGTTACTTCGAGAGCTGTGTTTGTGACAAGCAACTTCTCAATGTGTGTTGCCAATGCGGCTTCACTGCGACTGACAGACGCAATTGCCACGAGGGCAAGGGTGTCGTCTAATCGACTCACGTTGCAACACCATGGTCACGAAGAATGTCATTAAGAGCAGCCTTATTGTGTCGCTCGCCTTCACTCATTCGCTTAATGATGAGCACACATGGGAGGTAGAACTCTCCACCAGGGTATTCACGCTTACGGTTTGCACTTACTGCAACGCAGTAGTCAGGAACATAACCTCGAGAAACTTCTTCACCGGTCTGTGCATCAATTACAGGTATTGACGGGTTGAGAATTGTTCCCGCGCCAAGTACTGATCCCTTGCCAACACGCGCACCTTCAACAATCATGCAGCGACTGCCAATGAAAGCGTCGTTTTCAATGACTACAGGAACAGCGTTTGCAGGTTCTAGAACTCCACCAATACCAACACCACCAGCGAGGTGAACATTGGATCCAATCTGTGCGCAGCTTCCAACTGTGGCCCACGTGTCAACCATCGTTCCTGGACCTACCCAAGCTCCAATGTTTACGTAACTAGGCATCAGGATTACTCCTGGGCTCAGAAAGCTACCGCGACGTGCTGACGCGCCAGGGACAACACGGACCCCACGGCGTTCGTAGTCAGTCTTTAATTCGAGCTTGTCGAGGAATTCGAATGGGCCAACTTCAGCCTTTTCAAGACCGCGAAGACGGAATAGAAGGAGAATGGCCTTCTTGACCCACTCATTAACTACTACTTCATTCTTTTCATTGATCTGCGCAACTCGAAGTTGACCGTCATCAAGCTTGGTGATGACTAGCTCAACATCCCTTCGTGCTTCAAGGTTTTGCGGAGTCATGTCTCCGATTTGGCTGTACCACTTTTCGATGTTGGATTCGAGCGAACTCATAATCCCATCGTACTTGTGAAGGTCTTAACCTTTTGACAACCTTGATGCCGCAAGGGCTAAACGCTCATCTGGCTGAACAACGGCCACTCGAGCAAATGGTGCTCCACTTTCACCGTAGAGATCACCAGGTCCAACAATCAGTCCTGAAGTTTCTGCAAGTAGCGCAGCCAGTTCCCAGCCATCCATGCCCTCTTTGGAGCACCATAGATAGAACGATCCTTCAGGAACCGGTGCAGAGACTCCGAACGCCTCAAGAGCATCGGACATCATTTCGAGCCTTGCTAGATACACCTTCTTTTGCACTTCAACATGAGCATCGTCACGGTACGCAGCAGCTACTGCTGACTGCACTGGGCCAGCAACCATAAAGCCGGCGTGTTGGCGAACAGAGCGGAGGAACGAAACAACCTCAGCATCACCTGCATAGAAACCAGCTCGAACGCCGGCGAGGTTTGAGCGCTTTGAAATTGAGTGAACAGCAATTACACCATCACTTCCATGTTCAAGAATTGAGCGCGGCTTTCCAAGCCACGTGAATTCTGCGTAACATTCATCGCTCGCGACAAGCACGTTATTAGCTCGCCCCCACTTGGTAACTGCTTCAAGGTCGTCTAGAAAACCTGTTGGGTTCGACGGTGAATTGGACCACAGAACTAGTGCTCGTGAAATGTCTGAAGGATCAATTGAACTGAGATCTAATTTTCCATTCACCATGGCAACAGGAACAGAGCGCAGACCCGCAAGTGTTGCTCCCATGGCGTAGGTCGGATAACTAATTGCCGGAAACAGAACTGTGTCTCGCTCTGGGGAACGAAGGTGAAGATAGCCAGCAAGCGTTCCAACAAACTCTTTAGTTCCGACACACGCAGCCAGATTGTCAATAGAGACGTCAACATTGAATCGACGCTTCATCCACTCAGCCGCTGCACTGCGAAACTCTGGAGAACCTGCTGAAGTTGGATACCCTCGCGCACCAGTGGCTCGTGCAAGCTCTTCAACAGCGCCCTGGAATGGTGGATCAATTGGCGTTCCAATAGAACAGTCAATTGGTCCGCCATCGAAGCGTTCAGCTGACTTCTTTAGAACATCGAGTCGGTCATATGGGTACGGCGGTGGTGTAAAGCTCATGACGTCACCCTCCATTCAGCAAACCTCGACGCTCCTACTGCGTCCAAAACTACATGGAGAACTACTGCCTCATCGGTAATGCTCATATCAATGACTTCACCTTCACGATGAGCCATGGCCAGTAAGTCACCACGATCTAGTGGAAGATGAAGTGTCATGACACGGTCTTCAGAACGAAGACGATCAGCAATTGTGGCGATTACTTCGTCTAGGTTTTCACTCGTTTTCGCCGATACCCAGACACTTCCCTCGTAGAGCGCAGAGAGTCGTTTCGCCTGAGCATCAGAAACATCGGCTTTATTGAAAACCAGTAGCTCTGGAACGTGATCAGCTTCAATTTCTTTTAAGACCTCGCGCACAGCACCAATCTGGAGCTCTGCGTCATCAGAGGCACCGTCAACAACATGGACCAGGAGGTCTGCCTGCTGTACGGACTTGAGGGTGCTCATAAACGCCTGAATAAGTCCGTGAGGAAGATTAGAAATGAACCCAACCGTGTCAGTGAAGAGCACCGTTTCTCCACCAGGAAGTTGACGCTGACGAGTTCGTGGATCGAGTGTCGCAAAGAGGCGGTCCTCTGCAACGACGTCTGCGTCAGTGAGCACATTGAGCATCGAAGACTTTCCTGCATTGGTGTAACCAACGAGCGTTACTTCACGGTGACGCCCCCGGTCTCTGCCCTGGCGCTGGATGTCTCTGGTGCGGTCTATTTGTTTGAGTTCACGCCCAATTGCGTGAATGCGGTGAATGAGGCGACGACGGTCAACTTCGAGTTGCGTTTCTCCTGGCCCTCTCGTTCCAATGCCACCCGCCTGCTGAGAAAGCGATCCACTGTCTCTACGAAGTCGTGGGAGTCGGTACTGCAGTAGCGCTAGTTCAACTTGCGCCTTACCTTCAGGGGTACGAGCATTCTGGGCGAAGATGTCAAGAATCACAGCTGTACGGTCAATAGCGGTGCGACCAAGGATCTTTTCTAAGTTTCGCTGCTGTGCCGGAGAAAGGTTGTGCTCAAAGACAACAGTGTCTGAGTCAACTGCGAGACAGATCTCTCGAAGTTCCTGAACTTTTCCAGATCCAAGGAACGTTGCAGGATCTGGAGCGTCGCGTCTTTGAACAATGCGCGCAACCACATCTGCACCAGCAGTATCAACCAACAGAGCAAGTTCATCTAATTGGCGTTCAAGTTCTTCAGAAGTAACACCGGGGAAAAGAACCCCTACTAAAACAATGCGCTCTCGAAACGTGCGATCGATAAGCGTGGTTGGAATGTACGTCAAGCTTCGAGCCACTCCACATTGCCTACGAACTGCACTGGGCCACTAAGTACTGCGTTTGAACCACTTAACTGAACACGAAGGTCTCCACCAGGATTTGAAATGACGACGTCTTGGTCGCACTTGCCCAGGCTGTGCGCCACTGCGGCGCTTGCGCACGTTCCAGTTCCACAGGCTTGTGTCCAACCAACTCCACGTTCAATAACGCGAAGTGAAAGATGCTTCTTATTAATGAAACGAATGAACTCAACGTTTGCACCACCAAGTTGAGCGGCAAGATCTGCTGCGAGTGATTCTCTATCGGCGTCAGACCAAGAATCATTATCTTCAACAACTACGTGGGGATTGCCTACGTTTGCGACACCGAGCGTTCCGGGAAGTGCGTCTTTAAGGATTACTTGCCCCATGTCCACGCTGCCGGAACCTGCGTCGCCATTCAAATTAAGCGTGACAGTTTTAACCCCAGCCTGAGTTGACACTTTGAGCTCATTCCAAGTTGCGTGTGTAGCTCGGTGAACTGCTGCTGCCAGGCAGCGAATCCCATTTCCTGACATCTCAGCAATAGAGCCGTCGGCGTTATAGAGAACCATAGAAACTTCAGAGCCCACTTCTGCAAGGAGGAGGCCATCTGCGCCAATACCTGTTTGACGGTCACAAATGTCTTTTGCGCGCTGTGGGGTCCACCAATTAGCTGTCCCCTGTTCAATGACGTCAACAATGAAGTCATTGCCAGCACCATGCCACTTTTGTAGAGAACGTAAAGCCACTCTTCTAGTCTCGCACGAACCCATCAGGGGTTGATAACACCTCTCGAAGCCGTTTTGCAGCATCTCTAGGCTCTGCGAACCACTCAATACGAGGGTCTCGGTTAAACCATGAGCGCTGGCGGCGAGCGAGTCTGCGCGACTGGGTAATTGCGTCAACAACACACTCTTCGAGAGGCTGGCCATCTTCAATGTGGCGAAGAAGCTCACGGTAGCCAACAGCTTGGCGAGCAGTTCGAGACATGCCTGCAGGACTACTTGCCAGTGACTGCACTTCTTCTAAGAGACCTTGTTCCATCCAGGACCGAAAGCGCTGTTCAATTCGAGTACTAAGTAGCTCAACGTCAGGGCTGAGCCCTACTTGAACAACTCGCACGGGTCCATATTCACGCAGTCCAGAACCGAATGAAGAAAATGGTTTCCCACTTCCTAGTGTGACTTCTAGCGCTCTGGTAATTCTTCGTTCATTGTTTGATTCCATTCGACTCGCTGCGAGTGGATCAAGTTCTTGAAGTTGCTTGTAGAGGACATCGAGCTCAGTCTTTGCCCGTTCATCGAGCTCAGTTCGAACGGAAGGAAACTGACCTGGAATTTCTAGGTTGTCAAGAACTGCTCGGCCGTAGAGTCCAGTGCCTCCTACATAGAGCACTGCCCCACCGAGGTTTCTCACCATGTCTGAAGCATCACGTGCTTCAGATTGGAACTGAGCAACGTTGAACTCTTCATTTGGATCAATCAGGTCAATCAAGTGATACGGGACTTCTTTTTGTTCCTGCTTTGAAGGTTTTGCAGTTCCAATGTCCATGCCCTTGTAGACCGTCATTGCATCAACGCAGAGAATCTCCACATCACCCATCTCAAGAGCAAGCTCGTGTGAGAGTGCTGACTTTCCAGACGCGGTTGGCCCAACGAGCGCGACAGCCATGCCGCCATGGTTCATCATGAGACGTGAAGTGGAATTCTTACTTTGTGCTTCGGTGCTCGTAGGACAGATACGAGTTCACCCTTTAAGTGATACGGAGCAGCCTTTAAGAGCTTGACGGTCACCAGAGATCCGGCACGGACAGGCTCAGCGGTAACCGGGAAATGAACGAGCTTGCCTTGGCGAGTGCGCCCAGAAAGAACTTGGTCGTTCCTGCGTGATGGTCCCTCAACCAGCACCTCTTCGGTGTTACCAACTCGGGCTTGATGCTTCTCAAGAGCAGAACGGTTAAGTACTTCCTTTAAGCGATCAAATCTCTCGGCGACTATTCCATCTTCAATGAATTCAGACTGCATTTCAGCTGCTCTTGTTCCTTCTCGAGCAGAGAAGATAAATGTGTAGGCAGCATCAAAGTGCGCTTCGGCGACCGCTGCGAGTGTTTCTTCAAATTCAGCTTCAGTTTCACCAGGAAATCCAACAATGATGTCGGTGGTTATTGCTAGATCGTCAATTGCAGCCCTAGCGGCGTTGAGTTTCTCCATGTAGCGCTCAATGGTGTAGCCGCGTCTCATGGAGCTGAGAACACGATTAGATCCCGACTGGAGCGGTAGGTGTAGCTGATTGCATACCGCCTTCGTTTCAAGCATTGCCTGAATGGTGTCGTCTCGGAAGTCCTTGGGGTGAGGACTCGTGAATCTGATTCGCTCAATCCCCTCAACTGTTCCAATTTCGCGAAGTAGGTCAGAGAACAAAGGACTTCGACCAGTGATGTCGCGTCCATACGAGTTCACGTTTTGTCCGAGCACTGTTATCTCTGTGACTCCTGATGCAGCAAGCATTGTTGCTTCTTGCATGATGTCTTCAACCGAGCGACTTACTTCGCCACCACGAACTGAAGGCACAATGCAGTACGCGCAGGTGTTGTCGCATCCAGTCTGAATAGTTATCCAGGCAGCGAATGGAAGTTCACGGACTGCGTAGAGAGCTGGAGCCATGTCTTTATGAGCTTCAGGATCTGGTGCATCAAGAATTTCAATTTGAGGGCCGTCGGTCATAGCTTTCTTCAAAAGACCCGGTGCTGAGGTGAGATTGTGAGTACCAAAGACAACATCAACCCAGTTCGCACGACGAAGAATGTCGTCTCTATCTTTTTGAGCCATACACCCACCAACTGCAATTTGCATTTCAGGGTGTGCTTTTTTATAGTCCTTTAATTCTCCGAGAGCGCTGTAGAGACGAAGGTCTGCATTCTCACGAATTGTGCAGGTATTGAAAATAACCACGTCAGCAATGGCGTCTTTTTCTGCTGGTACTAATCCGTCAGCAACCATTAGGCCAGCAAGACGTTCTGAGTCGTGCTCATTCATTTGACAGCCAAATGTTCGAATTGCGAAAGTTTTGGGCGTTCCCACGCCCTCCAGCCTACTCAGCCTCAAATAATTCTTTTCGAGCTTCCCTATACGTAACGCCAACGCCAGCAGCGACAATAAGACTCAGTCCGAGGACGTCCAGTGGAGTTATTTGCTCGGCAAGAAGAATCACACCAATCATGAATGCAAGTGCTGGGTCGAGAGACATCATTACCCCGGCGACAGATGGCTTAACTCTTCTGAACGCAAGAAGTTCTGCCCCAAATCCGAGAACAATTGACATCACAGAGATGATCAACATTCGACCCATCAAATAAGGGTGCGAGAGAAATATGTGAGACGACTTAATCGCAAACGGAATACAGAAAATTGTTGAGAATGTCATTGATACCGCCAGGCCTTCAAAGCCAAGAGTTTGTCCACCCATTCGGTGAGACGCCAGGATGTACGAAGCCCAGCCAATGCCCGCACCAACTGAGAAAATTGCACCAGTAACTGTCACCCCTCCACCAGGATGAGACAAGAAGACAACGCCCATTGCACCAAGAAGAATCAAGAAGAACTGATTCCATGTTCTCTTGCCAAGTGCAGCAACAAGAAAAGGGCCAGTAATGAATTCAATACAAACCGCACTACCGAGTGGGATTCGTTCAATTGCTTGGTAGAAGGATTGATTCATGAAAGCAGTAACGAAGCCAAAGATCAAAGCAGTAATCCACTGCTCCTTTGTCCATTTTCTCAAATTAGGTCGTGAGATGAGAAGCAGTACTGCTGCACCAAAGGCGAATCGCCACGTACTTGACGCCGCTGGACCAATGGATTTAAAGAGTGGCTGAATGATTGCAACTGACCAAGGAATCAGAGTTGCAGCAGTAACTAAAAGCGCAAGACCTTCAAAGGTGTTTTTCTTTTGAAGCTTTCTATGTGGGCTCAACGAGTTTCCAAGCCAGTTCGGTCTGCACTCAGAGTCAGTACTTGTCCTGGAATTGAATTCTTTTGTAGAAATTCATTCGCAGCCTTAGCAATTCCCGGAGCATTCTTCTGCGTACTGAGGCCAAGCATGGTCGATCCTGCACCTGACCAGCACGAAGCAGCGGCACCAGCATCACGAAGTGTTTGAAGAAGGGGAGCTGCGAATGAAAGCAGGGGCATACGGTACGGCTGATGAAGATTGTCATCCATTGCTGAAGGAACAAAGTCTTGATGATTTGCCAGTCCAGCAATAAGTAGACCTAGCGAATTGAGGTTATGAACAGCATCTGCAAATGGAACTTGCTTAGGAAGTACACGGCGTGCATCCGCTGTAGCTAATTCTTCGTCTGGAATGACAACAACGAATCGCCACTCATCATCGAGCTGTAATGGTCTTGCGATGATTGAACCATCTTTTTCAACATTTGCAACAACGAGCCCACCTAGCAACGAAGCAGCAGCATTTTCGGCATGGCCATCAATCTTTGTTGCAATACCTAGAACATCGTTAGACCCAGCCGCTGCAGCTGCAGCGAGTGCGAGTGATGCAGATGATCCAAGACCTCTCGAAAGTGGGATGCCAGACTTGACGTGCATCTTGTAGTTGGAGTGTCCAAGAACTTGTGTGGCAATTTTGGCGGCCATGTGGTTCTCATCGTCAAAGAGTCCAGCTCCGTAGCCTTCAGAGCTGATTGAGAAGGAGTCGCTTAGTTCGAGGGAGACCTCGATGTAGAGCTCAAGAGCTACCGCGAGCGCGTCAAATCCAGGTCCAAGGTTGGCAGATGAGGCTGGGACGCGTACAAGCATGTATCTAGCGTAGGCGTTGCCAGAGCGTCAGTGGAACTGCACCCTTTTGAGCGACAACTGCAATGCGGTACTTCTTTGAACCATTTATTACGAGCCAACCAACAACGTCACCTTTGTGGATGCGTGAAGTTATGCGCTTTGAGACAAATTTGACAGGCAGCCCATGAGCAACTGATGACCAAGATACTTGGACATTTTCGGAGACCCCGAACGTAGTGGTGTTGCTACCCCATCCAATTCGACCAAGCGAGACGTTGGGTGAAAACGTGAAGCTTGCATCTTGGGCAATCATTGAAATAACTGACCTCTCAAGTGCAAGCGTTGCATCTCCAGCAGTTCTCAGTAAATCGCCACCTTGTGCCCCAAGCACTACGGCATATGCGGTTTGAGGAATCCCATTAATCATGAATGTCATAGCCATTGCATTACATCCGCCAGCTTCAGTAGTCCTGCCGGACTTAACACCAATTACATCGTTAGTTCCAACATAGGGCGTATACGAATTAACTTTGCCCGCAACTGGAAGAACAACACTTGACTGAGTCACTATTGATTGCACAAGTGGAGACTGCATCAGCAATGAAGCTAATTGCACTTGATCTTGTGCGGTTGAGACAGATCCCGACGAGAATCCAGAAGGGTCAACGTAATGAGTACTTACAATTCCAATTAGTTGCGACTGAGCGTTCATTTCAATAACGAAGTTCTCCACAGAACCAGATGTCATTACTGCAAGCAATGCTGCATAGTTATTCGCCGAGTGAACCAAGAGACCACTAAGTAAATCTCTCTCACAAATCTTTTCACCTTCGGTCACATAAGCGTTCGACTCGCCCTGGGACTTCATGACGTTGTACGTTGAAACGTCTTGAGCAGTAATAACAACGCAAGGACCATTATCGGTAGAAGACTTCGCAGGGTAACCCAGTGGAAGCTTTGAAAGGACAACGTACGCAGTCATCATTTTTGTGAGACTCGCGATTGGTCGCGTCACATCATTATTTGACTTAAGAAGTCCCAGCGCCGGAACACTTATTGATGCACTGCCAACACTTGGCCATGCATAGTTAGATGTCTGCGAAGTTGCGCCAACTGTTACTGAGCTCATTACGTGTGAAGCCTTCGCGGGCGAATGAAGCAGCGGCAGCTGCATGGCCACAATGAGGGCAACTGAAATTGAAATTCCTATAAGGACTGATACAAAACGAATAAATAAACCGCTGAGTGCAGGATGTTTTACTGACACGGGTTACAGCGAGGTCTTCTCGTCGTACTGTTCTTGGGTCATAAGTACACGACGGGCCTTCGAGCCATCACCAGCAGCAACAACGCCCTCTTCTTCCAACTGGTCCATTAAGCGACCAGCACGAGCGAATCCAACTCGAAGCTTTCGCTGCAACATTGATGTTGATCCTTGCTGCGTAGAGAGGACCAGCCTGCGAGCTTCATGAAGCACCATGTCATCATCATCGCTAGCAGACGCGTTTAGCGAGCCGTTACCGGTGCGGCCAATAGGTATGTCTTGGGCGAGGATTGTTTCTGCACGACCACCTTGGGCCTTCCAGTTTTCAACAATCTTTCGAACCTCGTCTTCAGAAACCCATGGTGACTGGAGTCGACGTGCAATGTTGCTTGAGGCTGTTACGAGCAACATGTCACCCTTGCCAATGAGCCGCTCTGCTCCACCTTGGTCAAGAATCACGCGGCTGTCGGCAAGTGAAGACACTGCGAACGCCATGCGACTTGGAACGTTGGCTTTAATAACACCAGTAATAACGTCAACACTTGGACGCTGGGTTGCGAGCACCAAGTGGATTCCAACGGCACGAGCCATCTGAGCAATACGAACTACGGATTCTTCAACGTCACGTGCAGCAACCATCATGAGGTCGTTGAGCTCGTCAACAACAATCACTATGTAAGGGAATTTCTCCGGACCGGGTTGTTCTTCAATGTCTGACTCAAGACCTGATCCACGTTCAATTGCTTCTGCGACCTGTTCACGCACAGAAGGCTCTGGCTGAAGTTCTCCTCGAGCAATCATCTCTTGATAGCTCGTGATGTCACGAGCGCCGCTAGCGGCGAGGATGTCGTAGCGACGCTCCATTTCCTTTACGGCCCAGGCAAGCATTCCTGCAGCCTTCTTAGGGTCAACAACAACTGGGGCAATGAGGTGAGGTAGATCGTTGTACTGCCCCATTTCAACTCGCTTGGGGTCAATGAGAACTAAACGAAGTTGATCTGGAGTAGCACGCATTACAAGTGAGGTAACGAGTGAGTTAATGCACGAACTCTTTCCAGCACCAGTAGCGCCAGAAATTAGTACGTGAGGCATTTCGCCAAGATTGACTACAACTGTCTTTCCAGAAATGTCTTTTCCAATTGGAACGTCAAGTGCGTGGTGTGCTCCCGCTGCTTCATCGGACGCGAGGAGGTCTCCGAGTGCCACAAGAGTGCGCTGACGATTTGGAACTTCAACTCCAATCGCAGAACGTCCTGGAATAGGAGCCAAGATTCGAACATCAGGAGACGCCATGGCGTAGGCAATGTCTTTGTTGAGTGATGTAACTCGTGCAACCTTTACTCCAGGTCCAAGTTCTAATTCATAGCGAGTCACTGTTGGGCCAACGGTGTAGCCAACGAGTGTTGTGTCCACTCCGTGCGCAGCGAGTGCTGTTACAAGTTCCGCGCCCGCCAGGTCAATTGCACTTCGATCTTGTTTCTGTTCCTTGGTTCGACCAAGTAGCGACATTGGAGGAAGTACCCAATCGCTGTGCATGGGAGCAGCCTTCGCAGCTGGCTTGGCTGGCTTCTGTGGAGCAGGGGCTGCTGGCATTGCTGGTGGTGGAATGTCTTCTTCGTAGTCAACAATGACTTCTTCAGGGAACTCTTCTTCGTAAATGAAAGGTTCTGGAAGTGGTTCTACTTCAGCAACTTCTTTCTTTTTACGGCGTCGAGGTTTTTCTTCGACCTCTTCTTCGGCTTCTTCGTAGTTTTCGTCTGCCTGTGGACGTGAGTTCCACCACGCAGCAAGTCGTCCGCCGATTGCACGCATTAACGCTCCGAAGGCAAACACAAGTGCACGAAGACCAATGCCCGTTGTTACCATGATCGCAATAATTATCACTGCGAACAAAACAACAAGAGCGCCAGCGATGCCAATTGTTGTGTGGAGTCCTCCTCCGACAAGAACTCCAAGCCATCCACCCGCGTGCGCAAGTTCTGATGTTGTCGCACTTAGTGATGGACGACCTCCCGATAGGTCACCCAGTCCACAAACTCCAATGAGACCTAGTCCAACACCCCAGGAGAACCTTGTGCGGTCGACTTCAAGGTTTCCCCAGATGAGTCCTGCGCCAAGGCCAATAAGAATTGGTGGAATTGCAAAGCGTCCGATTCCAAATACCGAAGAAAGGCCTTTTGAAATGCTGTGCCCCACCGGGCCAAGTGCACCAGCTTCAGCAAGTAATGAGAAGAGGCCAACTACGACAAGCAGAACAATCCAGATGTCTCGTTCATGGCGTTTCCAGGCCGACGGCGTGTCCGTAGGTGATGATCGCTTCGTTGAACGAGCGGGGGCCTTTTTGGCCGGCTTTTTCTTGTGTCGTGCTTGTGCCACAACCATCTAACTTACTGAACTTATGCCCATTTTTAGTGCCAATCCATCTAGTGTGGTTTCATGTCGCAACCAGATAGTTCCTCACTCAAACTCGCCGAGCGTCTTGGGGTTAATGCCTACGTAGGCACCGTTGTCTCTTCAAAGCAGATAAGCACCTCGCTTTACGAGGTCATCCTCGCTGGAAACGCTGAGAAGCTTGCTGGTGTGCCCGGTAATGACGTAATGGTTCGAATGGCCGACAACAACGGTGCCTTCGGTCGTAGGCGCTACAGCGTGCGCTCAGTTGACCCTGAAAATGACCAGTTCACTCTCTGGGTCAGCACAGATCATGAGGGACCAGGTAGTCGCTGGGCAAAGAACGCCAAGCGCGGAGATGAAGTTGACCTTGTAGGACCGCGTGGAAAAATACCTTTAGACCCACTTGCTGACTGGTATCTCTTCATGGGTGATGTTTCTGGTCTCGCTGCTTTTTACCGCATGGCGCAGAGTATTGAAATTCCCGGCAAAGCCATCTTCATTGTTGAAACAAAGCATGATGACGATTCAGTTACGGCGTCATTTGATGAAGGCCTCGGAGTCACTGGAATCTTCGTAGATAAAAATGGACGAGCAGAGAATGATCCGTCAGGACTGCTTAGTGGTCTAAGTGCATTCGCTTTCCCACCAGATGAAGGTCACGCGTATCTCTTTGGTGAATTTACAATCACAAAAGTTCTTCGAGAAGCATTGCTTGACCGTGGTCTAAAAGACGAGCAAATTAGTCGAAAGGCTTTCTGGCGACACGGTGAAAAGAACGCCGAAAACGGCGAACCTAACAAGCAAGACTAAAGAACAACGACCGCTGGCAACAACACTGGTTGGCGGCGATACTTCTGTCCAAGAATTCTTCCTGCAGCACGTTGCGCAACCTTATTAATCGATCCCTCGTCACGGTCGCCCTCGCTGAGAGCATTCTGAATTGAATCACGAACGGTGTCAGTCACTGCATCAAGAAGTTTCTTGTCGTGCTCGCCTTCAAACCAACCACGTGTAGTAATTCGAACTGGTTGAACAATCACGCCTCGTTCACGGTCAATACCCGCTGAGATCTGAAGAACTCCGTACTCAGCAAGCATGCGTCGCTCTTCGAGTGGCTTCTCATCAAGGTCACCAGCGCTGCCGTCGATGTAGTGAAAGCCCGCAGGAATCTGACCAGATAAACGAATACCATCGTCTGAAACTTCAACCTGGTCGCCATCTTCACAGACGAGAATGTGATCGTGGCCGAGGCCCATAGATTCTGCGAGATCAGCGTGGTGCACCAAGTGACGGTACTCACCATGGACTGGAACAAAGTTTTTCGGACGAAGTAACTGGTGAAACGTGCGCAGTTCACCTTGACGAGCGTGACCAGATGCGTGCACCGGTTCGTGGCCAGAGTGAATTACTTCAGTACCGGCACGGTGAAGATCATCAATCAATCTTCCTACTGACCATTCGTTTCCTGGAATCGGGTGAGAGCTAAGGATGATGGTGTCATCAGCGCCAACGGTGAAGTCGCGTGCATCTCCACGAGACAACTTTGAGAGCGCCGCTAACGGTTCGCCCTGGCTACCGGTGCAGATAACGCACACTTCACCCGGCTCGTAGCGATCAATGTTGGCAATGTCGACAAAGTCAGCAGTATCAACGTGCAGCAAGTTCAGCTTTCGGGCTAACTTCACGTTGACATCCATTGACCGACCTAGAAGTGCAATCTTTCGATTCTGTTCAAGTGCAACATTGATGATCTGCTGGACGCGGTGAATGTGGCTCGCGAAGCATGCAACAACAATGCGCTTCTTTGGTCGTTCAAGAAATAGTCTGCGCAGTGCCCCACCAACTGAACGCTCTGAGGCGGTGAATCCTGGCTCCTCCGCATTTGTTGAGTCACAGAGCAGTAGCGCAACGCCTTCGTCGCCGAGGGCCGCAAGGCGAGAAATGTCGGTGCGTCTTCCATCAATTGGAGTCAGGTCAAGCTTGAAGTCACCCGAGTGAACAATGATTCCAATTTTTGTGTGAAAGGCCAGCGCATGTGCGCTCGGTACGGAGTGAGTAACTGGAATGAATTCAATTTCGAATGGTCCAATTTTTCTCTTTTCACCATCAGCCACCTCAATGAAGGTGAGGTCGTGTCCAACGCGAGCTTCAGTTAAACGGTGCTTTGCAAAACCAAGAGTCAGTGCAGCTCCATAAATCGGAACATTGATGTCTTTGACGAGGTAGCGAAGCGCACCAGTGTGGTCTTCGTGTCCGTGCGTCAGAACAATCGCGTCAACGCGGTCTTTGCGCTCAATGAGCCAGCGAAAGTCAGGGAGGATGAGGTCCACCCCGTACATGTTTGGTTCAGGAAACATAAGGCCAGCATCAACAACAACAATGCGACCATCTTGTTCAATTGCGCAGCAGTTTCGGCCAATTTCACCGAGGCCGCCAAGGAACGTAACGCGAACAGAATCTTTAGCCACGAGTAGCTCGCAGGGCCGTCACGATTTCAACTGCTTTCGTGTCAAGCGCTGCATCACTAGGCGCGTGCGGAAGGCGGCACTGGCCCACATTAAAACCTAAATATCTCATAGCTGCTTTCGATGGCATTGGATTTGGATACAGCAGTGTTCCTTCAAACGCACAACTATCACTAAGACGTGCTTTAAATTCATTCGCAAGCGCAACGTCACCAGCAATGTACGACGAGATCATTTGAGAAAATTCAGGACTAGCCCAGTGAGATGCAACAGATACAACACCAACGCCACCAATTTCCATGAAATCAAGTACCAGTGAGTCATCACCGCTGTAGAGATCAAGTGAAGTTCCAAGGACAGACTTGGTGTTCTTCGCTTGCTCTAAATCAGAAGACGCATCTTTAAGCGCAACAATGTTCTTGTTGTTCTTGACGAGAGCGATTGTCGTCTCAGAATCAATCTTTCGTCCCGTACGAGATGGAATGTCATAGAGCATCACAGGAAGCTGTGTTGACTGCGCAACTGCAGCCAAGTGAAGTTCAATCCCCTTTTGACTGGGACGAGCGTACGCAGGGGTTGTTGCGAGCACTCCAGCGACGCCGGTTGCTTTTAGCTTGCCAGTCAGTTCAACTGAACGCGCGGTGTCTGATGAAGTTGATCCAGCAATAACGGGGACCGTTACCGCGCTAGCGACGGTAGCGAAGAGTTCTAGTTTCTCTTCGTCAGACAGTGATGTCCCCTCACCAGTTGATCCAGCAACAACGAGTCCATCGCTGCCCTCAGAAACCAGGAACCTTGCAACCTCACGAGCAACGTCGTGATCAATTGAGCCGTCTGAAGCAAAAGGGGTCACCATGGCGGTAAGTACGCGGCCAAATTGCGGTGAAGTCATGAATAAGAAGTTACCAGTCTGAGGCTTCTAGGAATACCTAGGAATAGCGCTCTAGAGCAGTGAGTCAATGCCACTAATGAAACAAGGGGTTGCACCAATTGCATTGGCCGCGATTGCCACTCCTTGTACAAAACTGCTTCGATCAAAGGAGTCATGGCGGATTGTGAGTCCTTCACCAGGCCCCCCAAAAAGAACTTCTTGGTGCGCAACAAGTCCAGGTAGTCGAACCGAGTGGATTCTCACTCCATCAACAACGTCAGCGCCACGAGATCCAGCAAATGTTTCACGTTCTGTCACGTCAGCGATAGAAGCCTTGCCAGCGCTCTTGCGAGACTTTGCGATGCCCTGCGCCGTAGTGATTGATGTCCCTGAAGGAGCATCAACTTTCTTGTCGTGATGTAGCTCAATGATTTCAACGCGATCAAAGTATGGAGCCGCGATTGCAGCAAAGCGCTCAGAGAGCACTGCGCCTAGCGAGAAGTTTGAAGCAATGAGAACACCTGTTTTCTTGCCGGCATCTTCAACCTTGCCACGCTGCTGCGAGCTGAGGCCAGTAGTTCCAATGACAAGTCCAACTTTGTTAGTAGCGCACCAATCAGCTGAGATGGCGACACTTTCTGGACTTGAGAATTCAATCACAACATCAATCGTTGATGGATCAATGTCAGAGATTTTTGAGAAGAATGTTGCGCCAAAAAGATCACGTGGCGTAGCGACATCTACTAGAGCAGTGATTTTGAAATCACCTCGCTCGCCAAGACCAGCAGCTATTGCCTGTCCCATGCGGCCTGCGCCACCAATAATTGCGAGTGATTTCATAACTAAACCTTAGCGTTTCGACTTCTAC
>Ga0114964_10000802_pt1 | contig 23517 bp, 20 predicted proteins | sample C_131016_MF_Meta_FD_92638 | JGI IMG/M metagenome (GOLD analysis project Ga0114964, IMG submission 92638) | Freshwater microbial communities from Lake Croche, Canada to study carbon cycling - C_131016_MF_MetaG | ecosystem: Environmental > Aquatic > Freshwater > Lake | place: Lake Croche, Canada...
ATTTGCCATCGGAATTCCATCGGGACAGTGGGTCTTTGGGACAGAATCAAATTGCTCATTCGTTAAATCTTGGTCAAAAATCCAACGACTCTGTGCAGGATATCCATCTCCACCACGAATAACTGTCTCAGGATTTTCTACATAATAAGCACCCGTTGCGGAATTCTGAATCTGCCCATCTTGATCTCCTACACGCAAAGTCGCCAACTTACAATTAGGATATCCTGTTCCAAAAACTGTCTGTAAAATCGGCTTTGGATCTAAGGCACCTTTCGCATCTTCCAGAATTCCTGGCGCAATTCCACGGAGTTGCGGTAAACCAGCACTCGCAATCCCATCCGCCAACTTCTTACCCACAGCAGTTCCATTCGGAATGCCTTCATTATACATCCACATATCAGCACCATTCGCACACTTGAATCCAGTTCTCATAAACGTATTCACACCCAAACGCTTGACACCCAGACCACCCGTCAAAGAATTCGTAGATTGTCCAAATCCTATCAAATCAATATAATATGCAGAACCCTTCACAGCATCTACCACGCTGTCAATACTATCACCGGTACGTATGCCTACTTGTCCAGGTAGAGGAACACTATCAGCAACGCTGTAATCAGGTCCAAATATTCCTGGAACCTTGTCAGGTATATTCGGTTTCGGTAAAATAGATTTTCTTGTTTCAAGACCTATGGGTCCTGTCGTCACCGACATCTAAAGTGTAAATAGAGTTTTTAGAGTAGGCCAATAATGTTAGGGATTGCTATAGCAACTATGAATCGTTTTTCTTTCTTAAAAGAAAGTCTGCCCATTTATCTGGCTCATCCTGACGTCTCTGAAGTGATTGTATGTGATGAAACCGGTGAAGATGCCGATGCTATTCTATCCACGCCTTCCTTATACATAAATAAGAAACTTCGTGTCATAAAGAATAAACAACGTCTTGGAATTTATCAAAATAAACGCAAGGCTCTAAGTCTTTCTACAGCATCGCACGTAGCTGTATTAGATAGTGATAACCATTTTACTGAAGAATGGATTGATACTATTATAGAAAGTTTACGCGCATCCGATGGAAAGACTATTCTTGCGAGTGCAGACTTTCGGAATACAAATATTATGACGGGGGAAGTTTCGTATCCGTGTAAAGAATTCTCAGGGCTAAGGCTTGATATTCATACGTGGAATGAAGTTTTTGAGAAGCCGCGATGGAATTTTCTGTTGAATGATGGAAACTGGGTAGTACCACGAGAATGTATTCTTTGTCTTCCCGAGAATGTAAGAAGCGATTCTCTTCAAGCTGCTGATGCGATTTTTATGTTGCAGAGCTTTATCAAAGGAGGATATACTATTTACTACGTTCCTGGACTTTCTTATTTACACGTTGTCCATGCTGGGAGTACGTGGCTTCAAACAGAGAAGGAATCTACAAGAATTTTGAATACGATGCCTTGGCGGATTTAGAAGGAAAGAGAAAAATTGATAGAGTCTAAGAAAACAAAGAAGGGTCCCTCTGACAAAAATGGCCAATCTATTTCCCGCATTCAAAAGACATACAGTAAAGGAAGAATTCAAATGGGAAGACTATGAATCTAAGAAAACAAAGAAAACAGAAGCATGTGAGTCTTGTAATGATATTGACTGGCAGGATTCTGAAGAGCTTGTTATTTGTAAGGGTTGTGGTGAAGTTGTGGAGCGTCCTTTGGACATGGGAGCTGAGTACCGATTCTTTAGTTCCGATGACAAGGGTGGTGGAGATCCGTGTCGTGTGGGAGCACCGACAGATACTCGATTTGCTGATTCTTCCCTAGGCACTATAATTCTAGGTATTGGCCATGGAGGTCATGGAAGTGCGCGCGGAACGATGATGCGTATTCGCAGATTTCATACATGGTCGATGTTTCCTTATAAGAAGCGCAGCCTACTCCAAGTATTTGAGCAGATGACTCTGGCCGCGACGAATCATGGAATTGAGCAAAAGGTTATTGAGCTTGCTAAAGACTTATATGTACAACTTGTGGGCCACTGTGATAAACGTGGGCTGTCTCGCGCTTCAGTCGTTGCGTCATGTATTTACAGCGCCTTGAAGATGGTTGCGGCTCCGCGAAAGCCGAAGGAAGTTGCTGACATGTTTCATCTGCAGAACGCGCAATTCACAAAGGCTTTCAAAGATTTCCAGTGTGTTCTTGCGATGGCAAAACAGAAGGGACTCTTGTCGCAAACCACTATTATTCCTTCGCAACTTTCCACCACACATGCTTCAGACTATATCAGCTTTCCTCTTTCCAAACTTGCTATATCTCGGAATGACACGGAAAATATTCGGTCAACGGCGATTGAGATTGCGAATCTAGCTGAGGCTGAAGAACTAAGTAAAGAGAATATGCCGCCAAGTCTGGCTTCTGCTGTGATCGCCTATGTTCTGCACCGTTGTGGCTATGAAAATATTACGACGGCTGATATTTCATCGGTATGTGATGTAAGCGAAGGAACACTCCTCAAGTGTCTCCGACGACTAGAACAATCGGAAAGCGTACTGCAAAAAGTATTCGCAACAAATAGTAATGGGCGTAGGAAGTTCAAAGCAAGCCATAGTGGGCCTTAATTCCAAAAAATTCGTGGACAAAGCCCGCGTATCAAAAGAATTAGCAGATCGTATTCTAACCGTATTTTTTAGTAAGGCGGATTTTCGGGATATTCTGACTTTGTCAAGCATAGGCCAGTGTCCCAGATACGTCTTTACTACGGCTGACGCTCTCCAGACTCTCTTTCAAAGTCTCCAAGTATATCCTAGTCTAGGAAAGCAAGGTGAAATTATCTTTGCACCAATCTCCAAACTATCGCCAGGAATTTTCAAGGATAAGACCGATGGATCACAAGAACTCTTAGAAAGAACCAAGCTACGGAATCAAATGTGTATGGATGTGGCGTATTTCTATGTCCGCATCTTCCAAATCTATGCAGCTCTAGCTCTGACTGTTTTGGATACCGATCCGAGTCGCCGCAAAGTTGCCTATCTTCCTAGAGCAAATTCTTCATCATGGTTCGCTTCCCAACAACCCATAAAACCTGGATTCGGCTCTGCGCCTCTAATGGGCGGTGAACTCTCCAAAACTGGATCGCAACGACAACAAATTGTTCAAACTTCCTTCGAACCTCTGGCCGATTACTTAACCGTGTCTAAAAAGAATGCTCAGTATCTCGTCTTTGATGACAAAATCACAACTTTACGCGATAATGTCATTTACATTTTTTGGGATACATCCAAGTTAAGTCCTGCTAGCAAAATCAAGAAAAATCTTACTCTTGATGGACGTTATATAAAAAAAGACAGAACGGATATAAAATTTGCCATCTCGATGCGAGAGACTTCTCCTCTTCCTGATCGCGAGATTACGATGTTTATTAACGACACAGAGATTCAGAAGTTCAAGGAGGGTTTTACAGAGTGGACATTCATCGCTGATGAAGATGATGATGAGTTTCCCAAGCGTTTCTATGAAAAAATACATGAATACTTTCGCACGAATGACGATAGTATAAACGAACCTAAGAGTCCTTCTGGGCCCAAGAAAGTATCTTCAAGTTCTGATGTAGGAGTTTCAATCACTTCAGGAAAGACAAGCTTTGACAACTTTGACAAGGTGAAGAAGTTATATGAAGATCGTTATATTGGCAAAGACTTCCCGAAGGCGTACTGTGTTGCCCGTGCCATGATCTTAGTTACGCCACTTTTTGAATCAGAACGTGTAGTGAAGACTCTGCCTTACTATTCCCAGATTTGTAAAAAGACATATGACTTTGAAGCACAGGGTATGGAGGCGATGCCTAGGGCTGGTAAGCAACCGAAGGCAAATATCTATTTTAATTCGCTAGTCAGTCTTTACTACGATGACTACGAAGTCCGTGGTGGAGAAGTATTTTTCAAACAGACAGAATCAGGCCGCTCCGAACTTCGCTCCGCTTCCGCGAAGATCGCCCAACTCTATGATATTCAAACAAATCCTGAAAACTTCTTAGAATCCAACGTACCATTCAAGAATTTCAAGTTATGTGATGGAAAAGATGTGCTCCTGCAATTTCGTAATGATGCCGCTGGACTGAGTCTAAGAAAACGTATGAATACTGAAGTCATTCTGCCTATGCTAAACTTTCAAGATAAACATACCACGCAAGTCAACGAATTATTTAAGAATATGTTTAACACGAGTGTGGATAAGGAAGGACGACCGGCTATGGCCTTCACCGACATTCTAAAGAAGGGTGGTCGCCAGGCTCTGAATAATTTTGGAAGACAAGCTCGCAACCTACTTTTACAATACTACACCGTTTCTGAAGCATATTATATTAAAGGAATACGCCTCTTTGAAACGAATCCTAGCGGTTTTATGGTGTCGTAGAAATGTTCATTTGGGCATTAATTCGTATTTTTTAGAAGAGTTGTATACTAAAATCCTTTTATAAATACGTAGTAGAAAATGGAGAGGGGTATAATTATGGTATTACATTCTTTCATAATTGGGATAGTACTCTATTGTGTAATGGTATTTGGACTGGGGCAAAAGGCTGATGTTGCTGAGAATAGAAGTATTCTGATAGCGTCAGGTGTTTTGATATATATGATATTATTTGGGCACGGATTACCTACAACATTAAGCAAATATATATAGTTTTGTGGGACTAAAATCCTAGAGCAGGGAATTGCGTGCTGATGAATCCGATAGAAAGATTATAGCCTAGCCACATATATGGCGAGTCTATATTCCAGGAAGGTCCAAAGTCTTGTGTTAGAGGGTTGTTTGTGGGGAGGATGAGTACACCCCATGATGACTTTGGTGATGATGCTAGGAGGTTGATTGACGCGGGGCAACCACCTATAACACAACCGATCAAGCGCTGTTCAGGAATTGTGACATGAAAAGAATTCCAGATGACAACAATTCCCGCAACTGTTTTCCAGAAAGATATTTCTTCACCTGATTCTTCTGTCCACACATCTTGTTGCAAGTGCAGATTTTTCCAAGCGGCTATCGATTCGGCGTGAGTATTCTCTAGCTTGGTTACAGGACTCTGTGTATCGTTGAGTGTCTTGTCGCAGACTCGTGATAAGAATATGCCGATGGAAAGGGGTGGATATAGGGGATGTATGCCTTCCCAGAAAATGAGTTGGGGACTCATGGGCATCTTGGCAGTATTATGAATACCGTCAAGCAGTACTCTGCCGATTCCACGGGCGCGCCAGGCAGGATGTACGCAATAATAATCAATCACTCCTGCTTCTGCCCATTTGGCTTCACGAATATGGAGATTCTTTATTCTACGACGAACAACTGTTCCGATGATTTCGTGGCTTTGTTCTCTATAAACGATCAAAACTTCCCATAACTTCTTTGTAATCATCATCCCCAAGTGGGCAGCAGGTACAACGCAACGACAAGACTTCTGTACGGAGAAAAATCTGCCCCAGAATTCTACGATTGCAGGAATATCTTCAAGAATTGCTTCTTTTAACTTGGATCCTTGGAGATTTTGTGTGGGGCGATAAATGGACATAGTTTCCAAGAGTTTGGGAGGAGAAGAATTCCATGCTTGTGAAAAGAAGTTTAACCAATTTGGAACAAAGGGATTGTATTTCCAGAAAGAATTTGTACCACCCATCTAAAAGTTGAATAGTCAACGCGATTCCCCTTAAAATACCGCACCAAATATATTGAGAGAATCATGTCGTTTCAGAATATTGATATTATCCGTATTCTGGAGAATTTCAGACAAAACAAGACTGAGGTATGCGTTTCTCCGCTACCTGATGCTGTAGCTGCGCCTCCGCCTCCGGCTGCTAGGCCAAAGGTGTGTTGCCACGAAGAATGTAAGAAGAAACTTCTTCTCACCGACTTTGCCTGCAAATGTGAAAAGATTTATTGCTCTTTGCACCGTGCCCCTGAGCTACATGCCTGTAACTTTGATTTTAAGAAGGCACATGGTTCTGATCTTATGAAGAAATACGGAACACCAATTCTGGCAAAGAAATTAGATACTATCTAAGAATGTTGTTGGGTCCTCTTTCCTACGCTTCTTTGATGGCCGGTGTTGATATTCTTTCTCTCGGTTTGGCAAAAAGCGCATATAACGGTTCTATTCCTCTTTGGGCAGGTCTCGGCACATCAGTATTCTTATATGCTATTCAACCTCTATTATTTTACAAGGCTCTTAGTTTTGAAGGTATGGCGGTGATTAATCTTCTTTGGAATGTAATTAGCAGTTTTGTGGTAACCATTCTAGGTATTTTTTACTTCAAAGAGAAACTCTCTCACACAAAGCTTATAGGTGTTTTGTTTTCTGTTCTTGCGATTGGACTTTTGAGTGCGGATGAATAAGTTTCAATATGACATTCCTCCTCTATAGACGATGAGTGAGAGCCCAGAAGAAAAGATTACATATGTGAATATGTTTTTTCTTTTACCACCCATGGTGGCAAGAGCTAGTTGGGATGCGTTTCAAGCAGGTATACCGTGGGGCGGAACTTTTGGCGCAACTTTGATGGTAGTTATGTCAAATGACTCTGGTGAATATCCATTTGCGCCTATATTCGCAGCAATTATCGCTCTACCCATAGCCTTCATTTGCGACGCAATCTTTTATATTCCTTGCATTCTTTTCCGAAAGGGTCAAGGCCAAGGCCAAGGTCAAGGCCAAGGCCAAGGCCAAGGCCAAGGCCAAGGCCAAGGCCAAGGCCAAGGCCAAGGGCTAAACCAAGATTTAAAAGAATCATCTAAAGATGCCTAGACTTGACGAATTTCCTGGATTCAAAGTTACTTCAACAAAGGATGTTTCTTTTTTCAATCCGTTCAAGGATGCGGAACCAATAGAGCCGAAGCGCACAGAAGATGTAGTGGCGATGATTGAGAAGGAAAAGAGAAAGCTTGAGAATGTTTTGGACTCGCCTGCTGTTGTGGCGACGGGGGCGAATGAAGCAACAGAATCAAACCAACCCCCTCTAACACTCTTTCCGCAAATGACAAAGACAAAGGCTGCTGTACCTCTTGATGAAGTTGCGCATGAACTTGTACCGATGAGCCAACCGAGATCGAAGGACGGCGCAAGACTTTTGTACAAATATCCGAAACTACCTCGTGTAGGTCCCAAAGGAGCGTATTCTTTATTGGTGGGACATTCTGATCGTTCTGAAGCGGCTTGGCTCATACAGTTCGATGGAGCAGCAAATCCGAATCCTGGTCCTGCAAGTAGTGGCGCTGTTCTATGGAGTCCCAAAGACTTGGAAGGAAAAAGAATTCCCGTATTTGAAATGGGAAAGTATCTTGGAAAAGCTACGAACAATATCGCCGAAGGTCAAGGAATGCTACTCGGTCTGAAAATAGCTGCTATGCGTGGAGCGAGAGAATTGCTGATTGAAGGTGATAGTGAGTTGATCATCTTTCAACACACAGGCAAATATCGCGTGAATGATAAGAATCTCAAAGTTTGGTGGTCTGAAGCACAGGCAGCCATGATGGACGAGTCTGCATTTGACTGGATTGCTATTCGTCAAGTTCCAAGGGAACAAAACGAAAGAGCCGATTCTATTACTAAAGAAGTTCTGGCTAGGAAGGAGGGCTTTCAAAGAATATCTTCTTAATCCAATCCCAGACTCTTTTAAATACGTCTTTTTCTCCGTGTCTGCCTCTGTCTCTGCTTCTTTCTCATTCTACGCCCACACACCGTACAAGATTTTGATGGTGTTGCATTCCTCACAGGTATCGAAATAGAATTGGGGATAGCTTTTTGTTCTTTTATACGCTTTGCCAGATTTTCATTCTGTAATCTTTTTTGAATATACGGAGGGAGTTTGTTGAAAGGGACCGGTCTATGTATCTGAGCTTCTGTATTAATTCCAACAATACCTCTTGGCATCGTTGGAGAACTTCCTCTCGGCACAATTTCTTCTCCACGTTCAGCCCAATTAAAACGAATATTACTCTTGTTATTGGGAGGAAGTGGAGAAGATGAAGCTCTTTCTGGGGCTGGACGAAATGGAGAAAGACGCGATGTAGTTCCTTTTGTATTATTTTTTCCTTGGGACGATGACATCCTTCTCCCTTCTGATTTAGTTTGCATATTTTTTCAAGTACATTCCCACTAGTGTAGGAGACCACCGCCCCATCATTCTTGTTTCAGAAGGACTATACCATGTAGTATCATCTTTTTCTTTACGATCGCGTTTTTGCCGTTCAAACGCTGCAGGATGTTCACGATACCACTGCAGCTCATCCTGCGCGTTTTTCCATTCGTTATCAGACACAGTTGCACGAAAGACATGATACTGAAAGAAGGTATTCGGAGGATAATCCTTCTCACGACCCTCTAACACAATTCCAGTATACTCCATGTTTTGGACGCTGCGAATACGACTTTCTTCCGCAACTTCTCTCTTGAGATTTTGCTTCAAGATACTCATAATAGAATCGGAAGGATTGCGAAGTCCATCCTTCCCTTCCATTTGACCCTTCGGCGGCTCCCATTCTTTTCCACTCGCATTCTTGTGTGCTCTTTTCACAACAACAAACTTCATCGGATCAATTGGCTCTCCTCCCTTTGGCTTTTCATGAATAAAACAACACGCCCGCAAGTATACGCGCCAACCCTCCGTAGGATGTTCCACATAGAAATACCGCTTTTCTGGGTCAAACGCCATACGATTTGCTCCTCTTACGAGTCCTTTTTGAAAGACATCGCGCATACTCTCTACACTAATGAATTCACAGGAATTAATCAAGAATGCCGAAAATGGAGATGGTAAGCATATTCAAAGCTGATAGGAGTCAAGTCAGTATATCCAATATAAGTCCAACCTGCCGTCTTAGCAAGTTCTACGATCTCATTCATGTCTTCCATGCGGAAAATATGCTTTTGACGGCGGACTTTGCCATTCTTGAAATGAAAGACTTCACGAAATTCGGCAATAGGATCCTGTAAGTCAAACTCTCCCGTATACTTGAATTTATTAAAGACAACTTCCGATTTTTTGATACGAGTATCGCTGTATTTTTGTAAAGAAAACCCTAGCCATGGTGCGGAGCTTTCCAACATAGGATCAAATTTGTGTTTATTCACTACATGAACAACAAGTCTTCCGCCAGGTCGTATCCAGTAAAATAGATTCCGGAAGACTGTTTCTTTATCTGGAAAGTAGTAAATGGTGAAATACAATAGAATTGCGTGAGAGACCTGCCCACCCGTACAGGCACCAGGATCCATTAAATCACCTTGTTTCCAGACAATATGTTGCTTTTGTTCATCGGTGAGAGTAGATTGTTGAAGAGTCACTTCACACTGCTTCAACATCGCCTTGGAATTATCAAGACCTACCACCGTCTTAACTCCCATCTTTGCGAGTGCTGCACATGCTATTCCGGTTCCGCAACCTCCATCTAACACCTCAAAGTTTTCAAGCTTATCACCCTGCTTTGTCCACTCGTGTAAGATGAGCCCAATCTCAGCCTGATTACGAACAGAACCCTGAGTTAGCTGATCGTAGATCTGCGCATAGAAAGGATCATATAACTCTTCATGAGACATCCATCGCATGATTCCTCCAGATTCCTCCACCAATCCTGGCACATCGGTTATATCTTCAAAGCCCTCCTTGCCATTCTTTGTTTCCATGTATGGAAATATAATGTTTTCAAAGAGAATCGTGTTAAAAACATATAAAATTAAGAGAGTAATGAAAAAAACTAGGAGTAGCCAGAACTGACCCATTTGCTGAGATACGAGAGTAAAATATCAAGAAAAGAATAGAATGAGTAGTGGAGCTCGTGGAAGTAGAAGTACATCAGTTCCTGTGGCTGCTCCAGAATCTGCTACAGGAACTACACTAACACAGCCCCAAGTACAAAGTTTAGCACAAACACAAACTTCAGCCGCTTCCACCATCCCTGCTGCACCTGTTCCAGCTACAACAACAAGTGGAGCAAGTTCCTGGGTAGCTTTCTGGGCTCGGCATCCTTCTTCTCTTGCTTCCATGTCATGGGCGTGGCTTACACGTAAGAAGGATGATAGTCCTGGTGAAATGAATAAGATGGAAACTGAGTATGTTCCTGCAAAATATTTTCGTCGTTTCTTGAGTGATGAGATGATAAGGGAGAATCCTGAATTGAGTGCCGAGGCGAATAAAGTCATACAAGCGGGAAGAAAAGCGTATGCGCAGTCAAAGAATCTTTTGGCAAGCTATGTCATGTATCTTAGTGCGTATAAAAGAGATGGAACGCCTACAGAAGATGAGGAAACTCTGCGTATATTTACAAACCGTGTGTTAGAGGATTTGTTATTGTATTTGGTTTACAATTACAAGAAAAGTAAGCTAAAGGCTTCTTTTCTTACAATCCCTGGTATTCCTCGACCGACTGCAACTGAAGATATTTCTTCTTATGTGAATACTCCTGCTTATTTATCGAGAACACCTGTAAACTTTTTTACTACAGAGTTTATCCAAGCTTTGAATGAGATTGTTATGCAGAATCCTGAGAAGGCGCGGCAGTACAAGTTAGTACCTGGCAGAATTGCTGGATCTTCTTCAACGCTCCCCGCAATTCTTGATAGAGATACTCGTGAAAATGCAGCAGTTGGCGACGCCATTCAATTGGCAAATTCTATACTTGAAAAAAGAGCTGAGGTTTATTCTAGATTTACAGGGGCAGAAAGAGTATCAACCTTAGAATTACAGAAAAGAATCCGTGAAGGTGTTATGGCGAGCCCTGATTCAACTGAAGGATCGGTTCTTTCTATTTTCTCAAATCGTGCCAATCGGTCTGCAGCAGCAGCAGCGGCAGGAGAAGCGGCGTCAGCGGCAGCAGATACTGCGGGCACAGCTGCATCAGCCGGCACAGGTCTTTTTGGATTCTTTTCAAGTACCCCCGCTGGTACATCTTTAGGAAAAGGAATAAAACGCGGACGTAATACTAACACAAATGAAGGGAGAGGAACAAATTCTAAACGTGCCAGTATAACTGGCCCTGATGGAAATCTCATACAAACAGCTCCTCCCTCTCTTCCATCAGAAGAAATGGATGAAGAAGAAGAGGGTACAGATGCAGGAGCAGAAGCAGAAGCAGAAGATGATGCTCAAGATTCTCAAGAAGGAAGGGAAATTATAGCTTTAGTTGGTGCTTTGGCGCCTTCTAGGCCAGCAAACAGAAACAGAAACAATTCTCAAGCTGGTGGCAGAAGAAGAAAGAATCGCACCAAGAAACTCCGTGGTAGAATGAATAAGAGAAAGAGAAAGACTCAGAGACGCTAAATCCGTCGCGTAACTCTGCGACAAGTCTTTGCTCTCTTTTTCTTTCCACATCCGCTACGATGATCAACCAACCTCTTACACAGACTCTGAAACTCATCACGATTTATGAGATCCAGTTGCTGTTCCATACAACACCGTATTCTCCACAATTCACGAATCCATGAGATTCTTGTTTGAATTCTTTCGGAATTGGAATAACACTCAGCCCATGCTGTACGCCAAGGTTCGAATGGTAAAGAACCTCCTAAACTTTTCCAGAATCTTGTATAAAACTTCATACGCTCTTCTGGCTTCATCGTATTCCAACGATTCCGAAACTCTGGCGTATCTTCTTCTACAGCAGGTATGTCATTCATAGGTAAAGAATTCTTTGTTGACGACGCCTTAGGATGGTTTTCAGCAATACTAAATAAGAAGTCCCATCCTTCAAACTCAGTCTGAGTGCATCCAGCGGATATTCTTTCTTTGTATATTTTCTCAACGCTTGTGAAAGAGGGATTCTTTTCTTTTAGGAGTCCTTGTGATCTGAGTTTTCCGTTGACTTTGTTATGAATACGCCATAACCACTCGGCAAGAGTTTGCTGAGATTCTAAGGCAGGTTCTAAGGGATCTTTTTCCATATACTCGGCAAGAGAAGCACGACAGAATTTGCAAGGTAAAACAAACGGTAGAGTTTTAAATAATTCACGCACGGATTCTTTTTGTTCTTGTGGGCTATATGTGAATGTAATCAAATGAAGCAGTCGCCAACCTGATGGGCCCCAGAAACGGGTATCCATTTACTTATTCAATAGGAAAAATCAAAATGAGAAACATCTTGATTTTTTGTATCATAGTATAATTGTTTTTTTTCTTTTGTTTACGATCCGAACTTGGCTTGGTTGAGAGGAGCCAGATAAGGGCGTACCGCGCCATCGTCGTCCGCAATTTCTGACTTGCACTTGACACGTGTAGGAGGGCAGACTTGGCGGGGGCAAGGCGCAGGAGGAGGGCAGATAGTGGGAGGAGGACACTTGACCGTGGGGCAACGAGGACGAGGGCAGGGAGGGCATTCACCACCTTCGTTGCTGCGGCACGCTGAATTATCAATAATCACAGGCTGTTGCTTCGGGATACTGCTTTTTAGTACATACTTGCTGAGATCAGGTACAGGAGGGCACTCAGTCTTTAACATGTACTGCGACATATTGGGCTGCGGCGGGCAGGCGGGGATTGTTGTCTTCAGCACATATCTGCTCATATCGGGTTGAAGGCAAGGAGGACAGAGTACTTGAGGGAGGAAAACGGGAGGAGGAGCGTCGGGCGAACTCGGTTTGTTGATAGAACCTCCACCATCTCCACCACCACCGCCTCCACCATCTCCACCACCACCGCCTCCACCGCCACCGCCCCCACTATTACCAAAATTGCTTTGACCCACAGGGCCACCGCCCGCACTATTTGAACCAGCACCAGCACCACTCACACCAACCGTGTTGTACGAGCTATTTGCTCCATATGATGAAGTCGGCGGCGGAGGAGGAGGCGGGGGTGGAGGAGGCGGAGGAAGTGGCTGAGATTTAGAAGAAGAAGAAGAAGAAGATCCAGATGACCCACAATCACATGAACCTGAACTATCTCCACACGCACTACACGCACCTCCATCAAAACCTTCCTTTTTCTTGGACTTTGTAAACAAAGAACCAAAAGAAAATCCGATTACAAAAACTGCTATCGCAAAAAGAAACAGAATGGTAGGAGTTAATTTCATAGGAATTACCGAGGCCATTTATCCTCTTCTATATATAGTTTTTACTTTGATTACATATCTGAGCTCTAGCTTCTAGCTTCTCCAGCCTACCCAAGAAACCGGAGGACATCCTGACTGCTCAGGAACTCCAGGATCAGAATGTGTTGCTAAACGCGCACAAATCATTCTTACATAACCGCGCCAACTAAAGTCTGGACTTCCCACAAAGTCATCAGGATACATACCAAAATCTTTCGGCTCTAATTCCATATTTACAGCGTTTCTTCTTATAGACTTTGCCAAAGCCTTCCAATCGAATGTGCCAGCAGGTGAAGGAGGACCTTCAGGGAAAGAAGATGATTTACCGTCAGGAGTCGTATTCATCAAAGCGGTATTATCTTGATCCATTCCACGGATATAAGTATCAAAACTTCCACGAGATCCATCCATTCCCATAGGACGATTTGTGTCCATACCACCTGTAAGACCACTAGAACCAGAAGGATTGAACTTGGCCAAATTAGAAGGTAACAAAGATTGATTTATCGGACCAATCAAGTTCGTAGGAAGCATCGTATTTTGAGAATTATAAGATGATCCTCCTCCTGCTACTCCACCTCCACCCTGCCGTAATTGAGCATCATTCGGGCTTGTGTAAGAGAGATTCAAGTTCAATCCATACGATAATCCCTTGAACAGAGTTTGCGCATACGTTTCCATGAGTCTTGCAGAAACATCAGCGCCAGTTATATCGCCAGCATCATAAGCATTAAACAAACTACTGAGAGTGGGATACCCAGACTTTGATAATAAACCAGGAATTCCAGCACTATTATCACCGAGTGCCGGTAAGAAATTGTTATAATCTCCCGCTTTGATGGGGATGTTCTTAGGATCCATAGTGCCGGCTTGGATACTCTGGAGCATAGAATCAACAGTTTGCTTGATCTTTGTGAATACGTTGACACGTGCTTGTGTTACAGGGTCGTTTGTGCCACTTGCTTGTAGGCGCACGATTTCTACGGAAATTTTCTGAGATAAGAGAGTCAATTGATCGGGAGTGATACTCGCATTAGGATCTTGTTTTACTGGCTCTTTCTTAGCTGCCGTGCCACCACCATTCGCATCATTATCTTTATTCATCTTTGCCAGTTCTGTGGCAAGTAGGGCGATTGCAGAAATCCAATAGGGAGTAGGGCTTCCTGCATTTGTGTTCAAAGACTGGGGAGCCTGAGGAGGGGGTGGCGGTGAAACAGGTGCATAGGAACTCATAGGAAGCCCAGGAGGATTCGGCGGAGGAGTTGCGGGTGGATACACTGCAGTACCACCAGCATTCGGCGGGGCTGGTGAAATTGTCGAGGGACTATAAGGAGCAGGGCCAGGGCTATAAGGAGCAGGAGCAGGAGCAGGAGAAGCAGGATTAATCCATTTATTTAATTGAAATAGCTGCGGGGGTATTACAACGCCCCTTAACGCACTCTGAACTGCAGACAAATCAGCAAGAGTAAAGGGGCTTGGTGGGTCAGGATTTGATGCATTTGGAAGATTATCAGAAATTTTCTTAATAATTCTAGTCGATTCAGAATTATCTGTACCTCTGTCAAAATATGTACGCAAGTCTCCACATATTGCAGGTGTCAAGGGATAAGGGCAGTATGGCGCGGTAGCAGGTCCAGGCCCAGGTCCAGCCTTTGTAGCAGGTCCAGGCCCAGGTCCAGCATTTGTAGCAGGCCCAGGCCCAGGTCCAGCCTTTGTAGCAGGTCCAGGCCCAGGTCCAGAGGATGAAACTAGAGTTATTTCCTTCCATACAAATGTATCTGTGGTGGGAGTTCCTTTTGGTTTATTAAAATTATCAGAAGGAGTTCTAGGATCGAGATTCCAAGATAAATTCATGAAATATTTAATAGCAGCACCACTACCCATAGTGACAATATCGCCTAATTTATATGCTGTAGTAGGAGCATACGCTGTAGGAGTTGTGCCGACCGTGCCGGCGGTGAACGTAAGATTTTGAGGTCTTACACCTGTATCTACTAGTGTAATAGACTGACCAAGAGTGTAGGGTGGTTTTGTACCAGAAATTGTAACTACTTGTTGTCCCTTTGGCATTCCCGCCGCTGCCGCCCATTCTTTGTTTGAGGTAGTATTTAGTTTTAAATAACTTGGTAGGTAAGCAGCAGTAGCAGGTCCAGGTCCAGGTCCAGCCTTTGTAGCAGGTAGCGAGGCTGATATAGCAGGTGGCGAGGCTGATATAGCAGGTGGCGAGGCTTTTATAGCAGGTGGTGAGGCTGATATAGCAGGTGGTGAGGCTGATATAGCAGGTGGCGAGGCTTTTATAGCAGGTGGTGAGGCTGATATAGCAGGTGGTGAGCCTGTTATAGAAGGTCCAGTACGAGGCCCAGCAGGTCCAGCAGGTCCAGCAGGTCCAGGAGAATCAAAGAATCCTTCAATTCTTCCTCTCACAGGTGTAAAAATTGCAGCATTCGCTAGAGGAGGATCTCCTGCACTTAGCTTACGACGATCAATCAAATCAGCAATATTGAGAGGGAGACTTTCTGTAGGAACTCTTCCTAAAGACTTCTTAATCATCGCAAGATCTCCAGGCAAGAAAGCACTAGCAGGAATAGGATTGAAGTTAAATTTTGCAAGTTGATTTATATAAATCTGGTTATTCAAAGCAACACAAATTGCCGGTGTTAGAGGTTGAGGGCAGGGGGGGGCAGGACTTGCCGACGAATCAAAAAAACCTTCCAGACTCGTATTTTTCACAGGCGGTTGAGGAACCATTTGATTATCAGAATAAGTACGATACACCCGTTGTAAGAATCTCAGATTTGATCCCATATGGTCAACATCTTGAATCGTCAGTTGCGTTTCTATACCAGGATTCTGGCTCAACACATTCAACTCATCTTTCACACGCTGATAATCGCCTTGGAAACGCATCAAAGGAAGTTTCACAGCAGGATCGGATTTATCTTTCAGATAGTTTATTTCGAACGCAGCAAATCCATCCATATTCTGCTTCAACTCATTCAACATCTGATTCGTTGCTTTTTCTAAAGCAGGATCACGGAAAGGAAGAGAGTTCGTTGCGCCGAGAGTATTGATAGGAGCGCTCGGCAAATCTGAGACACTCGCATATTGTATACCTTCACGAGAATCTGTAAGATTTGTTCTGGTAGGCCCGATAACAGGCATTTTTACTTCAGGCTGCGTAGGCATTTTCGTTTGTGGCTTAGAAATACCAGAATCTAAAGGCGCTAAATCAAGATATCCTTCTGGACCACATGATTTACATGAACTATATGTGACTATGGCAAGAATTAATATAAAGAATGCCACAATCACAAGAACTCCTATGCCATCCATTCTAACATGGGGGAATAAACCAATCAAACACACGAATTCGCAGAATTTCCTGTGATCGTAGGAAAGGCACAACCATAGCAAGGGATAGAATCTTTACGAACATAATCGGCCGGGTTCATACCTGCTTGCTGTGCTTGATACGTTTGTCCTTGAATGATGGAAGGGCTTGTATATGTTCCAGTACTTGAATCATACATCGGAACAGCGAACTGCATGGGATTTGTAGAACTGGGTTGTCCAAATGCCCAAGTACTAGTAATAGGATTATATTGATATGATCCTGATGAAAGATTTGAAGAATTCCTAGGAGTTATGCTTCCAGGAGGCGTTGATTGTGCCATCATATTACTCAGTAAGTTGGCCACAACAGTAGGATTTATGGGAGAAGCGGGGGCAGGAGCAGGAGAAGAATATAGCGTACAGAATTGGAATCCATCAGGACAGTCAGCTCCATTATTCCCTGTGTAACAGGGTGTTATCTCGTCACTACACGTTCCATTATTAGGAGGAGGGGGGGGATTTGCATAGCAATTTTGAGTTCCATTTCCTGCTACAGGACAGTCTGTAGAATTCGTACCCTTCGCGTTATTATTTGACATAAAGCATGGTGTTGCGTTGTCAGAACATGTGCCATCTGCAAGAGGAGGAGAAGCAGGAGCAGGAGCAGGAGTGGCAAACAAAGAAGCAGGGGAGTATGTTGGCGCTGCTGCAGCATTCATAGGGGCAGGAGTGGCAAACAAAGAAGCAGGGGAGTATGTTGGCGCTGCTGCAGCATTCGTGGCAGCTGACATAGGCGTAGCAAATATGGAACCAGGTACAGGAGGAGGGGGTAGAGGACCAGAGGGTGGCGAACCAAAAGGAAGAGGAGGAGCAGAGGGTGGCAAACCAAAAGGAAAAGGAGGACCAGAGGGTGGCGAACCAAAAGGAAGAGGAGGAGCAGAGGGTGGCGAACCAAAAGGAAGAGGAGGACCAGAGGGTGGCGAACCAAAAGGAAGAGGAGGAGGGAGTGGACTTACAGCAGCAGTAGCAGGAGCACCAAAAAAATAAGAAGAAACAGCCCCAGCAACAGCAACAGCAGGAGAGGCAAAGGTTAAAGCACTAGGAGGAGGGGGTTGACTTACAGCAGCAGTAGCAGGAGCACCAAATAAATAAGAAGTAAGAGCCCCAACATTAGGAGGAGAAGGCCCAGCAACAGCAACATCAGCAGCAGGAGAAGCACCAGAAACAGGAGGAGGAGAAGCGGGAGGAGGCCCAGCAACAGCAGCAGCAAGAGGAGGCGGCGGAGGAGGAGAAGCGGGAGGAGGCCCAGCAACAGCAGCAACAGCAGCAACAGCAGGAGAAGCACCAGAAACAGGAGCAGGAGGCGCAGTAGATGCTATAAAAAGCGCCAAATTTGCAGGAAATCCAGGGCTGCCACTTATAGGAGTAAGCGCCGCCTTAATATTTATAAAATCCTGATATGCGAAATCAGCAACATTTATAGTCCCTGCTCCAGCATTCGCTAACTGTGTTACATATGCTGAAGAAGCTGCTGCTGATATAGGAGAACTTGCTAGGGCACTTACCACGAAGGCTGGTAAAGTGTATGTGGTGGTAGAACCACCATCCAAAAAGTGTTCTTTGTACAATATCATGGGCGCAATCAACATTAGTATAACTAGCAATAAAAAGGCCAAGGTAAGCTTGCCCATCTGATGATACAAAGCAAGTAAAAATGAAAGTCAAACACAAATCCCAAAAAGGGTCCCTAACTCCAAGAATGCTAAAACTTCGCCACACAGAAGATGAAAAAATAGAAGTTGGTATTGATGAAGCAGGTCGCGGAAGTCTCTGGGGACCCTTATATTCCGCAGCCGTAATCTGGGTAAAAGAAGAAGAAACAAATCTTTCTTCACAAATCAAAGATTCTAAAAAACTTTCTGAAAAACGCCGGACTGCTCTAGCAGCATACATTAAAGACTACGCTCTCGACTGGGGTATTGGTTCCGTAAGCCCACAAGAGATTGATGAACTCGGGATGACAAAGGCAAATCAACTCGCATTCCGTCGCGCCCTAGAAAAATTAACAATCATGCCCGATCGTTTAATCATCGACGGGTGCCTCTCAATTTATGAAGCACCGTGGTCTATGACAGAACAAATTGTAGAACCCGAAGCTGATAATTCATATATCGCCGTAGCCGCTGCAAGTATTCTGGCAAAGACCGAGCATGACAAATGGATTGAAACTTACTGCGCACAGAATAAGACTGTGGATGAACGTTATGACCTTGTGAAAAATAAGGGTTATGGTACAGCCAAACATCGCTCAGGGATTTTACGATGGGGAGAACATTCTCTTCATCGTAAACTCTTTCTAAGGAAACTGCACGCGTCTCAACAAGAAGAAGCTATTGAACTAACTTAAGAATCATCGCCAAGTCCTCTGCTTGCTGATTCATCCCTTTTTCACCAACAACAAAATGCCCCTGACCATGCTCTATGGCCAAATACGCCATCTTATTTTTACTACGTGTAATCCACTTGACAGATTCGTAAGCCAAGACTTCACTATCATTCACACCAGTTCTCACAATCTGCCAGACTCCAGGAATACCACCAGAAGGCATCAGCTCCATGGGCGACCATTCCAAGATACTCACAAAATCACTAATCCTTTGCTCAGGAAGACCAAACTCATCCGTCTCAATCTCCGTCAAAGGTAAAGCACGGTTCGTGGTTGTTCGCAATACATCCAAGTAAGGAACTTCCATATAGACTCCACCGCTCACCTCACCGTTCGGATACTTTGCTGTCAATCCCCCCACCCAAAGACCCCCGGCAGAACGACCATATAACACAGTACGTTTTGCACTCACACCCGAAATCTTCTGAGCTTCTCTCACAATCGCCTCAGCATCTTCCAAAGAACGCGCGCGACCGGCACAACGCCCTGCATCTTCCCATTCGGGATCACGATCGCCACCACCGCGCCACATTCCTATTGCCACAGTCCACCCACGTTGAATCAAGGGCTCCCAACGATGCGTCATCAACGGCGTTGATAAACCATACGCACCATACCCTGATACCAAGAGACCAGTACTCTTCTTATTCTTCACATCGCACACTAACAAAAAAGGCACACGTGTTCCATCAGCCGATTGAGCTAGATGAAGTGTAGTCTTTCTTCTCTTACCACACGAAGGCGGAGGTAGAGTAGTCTTAGAATTCCACCAATATGCCTCTTCGCCTGGACAAACGAAACGAACCCATGGAGAATCCCACGGATCAATCAATATACCCCCAAACCTCTTCCAAATAACCCGAGGCTCTACTCCACGTCCAATACGATATAAAGTTCGCAAACCATTCCACTTTGTAATCAAGAATCCCCGTTCTAGATTGATATACTCGGGTTGCTCAGAATTCAACTTGGGTAAGATAAACTTCGTCGCACCCTGACGTGCTACCCAACCTTCCTCCGATGCCCACACAAGATAACCACCACCACACTTACAAAAGATGAATCTTCGAGGTTCCAAAGAAACCCCCTCTAACACAGTCATCGAGCCAGCCTTATTAATCATAAAAGCATCCTCTTTTGTTCCGGCCTGGCGTATAATATACACACACCCAGGCATTCCTTGTAAGGAAAGATTGTACCGATAGTCTTTTTCTTCATAGAGAACTTTACGATCTTTGCCGGTTTCTGCATCCCAACTGACAACTCTCCAATAAACAAGACTCTTTTTTGCTTCAATACAATAACAGCGCCCGCCGAGAATTCCTACAAAGGGTCCTATACCTGAATGCTGCCATTTGTAAGAATCTGGAGATTCTCGGTCGTACATACGAACAGCGTATAATTCTGCTCCTTCTCCAATCTCTTCAATCGTCCACACACGAGATCCAGAGGGATTTGCATCAAGAATAGAAGCTCTTCTTAATTCCGTTTCATTCTTCCACTTCCACGAGATAGATACACCACTTTCCATTCCGATTTCAATATTTGAATTTCCTGTTCGGAATAGCATGGTATGCAAAGTTTTTCCGAATGAATCCAATTCACCACTCAAAATTTGTATAGAATCTTCTAAAGGTTTTGTGACGTCATCCCAACGTTTCTGTTCTTTTTGAATATGTGATGTCCAAGGCTTTCCTTTCATGGACTCCATCCAAGCCAAGTCATCATGCCAAGTAATTCCATGGATGGTCCTGGAACCCATTTACTCTTACACAAGATTTCCTCGTGCCTTAAACATATTACACGAGAATTCAAGAAGAAATGTCTGTTCCTGCCGTATTTCTTTATAATAAGTCGAATGTCTATGGACTTAAGCAAGATGTACAAGTCTTACAGACGGCAATAAAGTCTTTGATTCCCAATATTCGTGTTTCTGATCCCTTGGAGCCGCCTGTTCCTTGTGATGTAGCAGTTCACTTTGAAGTTCCTTACTACGGATGGATGTGTTGGGCACGAAAGAATATTCTGATCATTAATCCTGAATGGTGGGAGGCTGCGTGGAATCCTTACATTTCCAAAGTCGATGTTCTTATCTTCAAGTGTGTGGAAGACAAGTATACATTCTTAAGGCAATTTCCTCAAGATGTTATTGATCGTCTTGCATGCTATGTACTTCCTTGGATAAGTCCTATATCTATAGGATCATTTGAGAAGCTACCGAAGTCTATGGATCATTCTACAGGAATTCTGTGGCTTCTGGGAGCTTCTCGGAATAAGCGTGCAGCTGCCGAAAAAATTCTTCCTTTGTGGAAACCGACTTGGCCGAAACTCTTTATCGCAACAACAACGCCTCTGGAATTTAAGAATGAGAAGCAGCAGGAGAATATTACAATCAACGTTCGTGATTTAGATGAGCGGACTCTGAGGCAGTTACAGGCTTATTATCCTGGCCATATGATCTTTAGTGCTTCTGAGGCACTTGGGATGGTGGGTCTAGAAGGGCAGGCTTCTGGAGCTTTCTTACTGGGGAATGCTTTGCCAACGTACTTGGAAACCTATAAGGAAAATCCTTTCGTAGCTCTAGCGCCGGCCACTCTGGAACCTCTGAAGGCGGGAGTTCAAGATACTTTTGCGAACCTGGAGTCTGTGTTAGAGGGTGTTGTGGAGAAGTTCTTGGCAGCTGACTTGACTCGTTGCCGTTATTATCAGCAGAATGCTTTTGTTCTACGTTCTTCTGATTTTACAAAGAAAGTAGTAGAAGTCTTGGGGAAGGAAGTTCGTAAAATGTCTTCTGCCATAGGCACCATAGGACAAATTCCTCCCATGATTAAAAACGTAGAAGACTATCCTCCAATCAGCATAATCACCCTCTTACACAATCGTCGCAAATTTGTAGATCTCGCTTTTCATAATCTTCTTATTACGGAGTATCCCAAAGATAAGATTGAATGGGTCGTGATCGAAGATTCTGATATTCAGGAGGAACAGGCTTCTGACAAGATTATCAAGTTTGGTATGCAGTGTAGTCCTATTAAAGTGAGTTACATTCCTCTTGATAAGAAGAATGTGCCGATTGGTGCAATGAGAAATCGTGCTATCAAAAAGGCGGAGAATGATATCATTCTTTTTATGGACGATGATGATCACTATCCTCCTACGAGTTTTACGCGCAGAGTAGCGTGGCTTCTGAATCATCCGTGGAAACCTTCTGCAGTTGTTTGTACAACGATCGCTTGTTATGACTTGGTTCATGGAACAAGTGCAGTAAATACTCCGCCATGGAGCCTAGGCCTGAGTCAGAGAATTTCTGAAGCGACTCTGACATTCAAGAAGTCTTGGTGGGATGGGCAACGGTTTCCTAAAGTGAATATGGCAGAAGGTGAAGGATTCTTACAAGGGAGAGAGTCTGATGTAGTTGAATTACAACCGCAGCAGATTATCGTGGCCATGAGTCATGGAAAGAATGCGAGTAGTCGCCGTATTCCTCCAGCTGGAAAACCTTCTTGTTTCTGGGGTTTTCCCAAAGAATTCCTCCTATTCTTACACAAGTTGGCAGGTGTTGATATTGAAGAAACTGGTGCTACTGCTGTAAGCGACGGCTTACGCGTCTCGGCGTAGACTTACGGTTACGAATTGATTTCGTCTTTTTCAGTTTCATAAGTTTGCGGCTTTTCTTAGTGCTGCGGCTACCGCCCTTGAAGGGAAGTTTCATCTTAGGAATAGTCATTTTCGGTAGAGCAGGCCTAGGGGCAGCTTCATGAACAATCGGCTCTTCGTGAACAGGCGCAGGAATAGGCTGCTGGGGAGACTCTGCAGCAGGAATAGGATAAGCCTCTGGGGTAGGAGCAGGAGCAGCTTCAGCAGCAGATTCTGCTTCAGGCTCAACGGCAGAAGACTCATCTTTGGCAACAGATTCAATATCAGGCTCTGCTGTAGATTGATCCTTTGTATCGGATTCAGAAGTATCTGGAACATCCCCTACTGCTTCTTCTTGTTCTGATGTTTCTGTTTCTTCTTTAGAACTCTGCAGTAAATCCTCGTGAACAACTGTATCAACAATAACGGGAGTCGTGGCCTTTTGTACCTTTTCTTGCATAGGAAGATAAGGAGGAGCACCACACTTCCTGTATTTATCTTCGGGAGTTGTCGGCACATTAAGAAGTTCCATAATCAAACGAAACAAAGGATTTGTCTCAACAACCGCCATAATTTCTTGAAATTCAAGAGAACATACTAAAACATCCCACTGCGCCAAAGACTGTAAATTCTGAATATCTTGAAAAGAAATTCTACGGAGATTTGTTAAATCTATTCCCGTAAAATCTATCTTCTTTCCTTGCGAAGAAAGAGCAACTGTTCCCTGATCCTGTAACACTTTGATCTTGTCATCAAATCCTTGAATAGAAGTACGTAAAGTTGTTAATAAATCTTCCAACTGTACACGATACTTCTTAGGAGGAAATATTGTAGCACTCCATAATAAAAATCCAATAAATCCACTCTTTCCACTCCGTATTACATCCTTGAATAAACTGGTACGAATCTCAGGACTTACTAACATCATCGCGTTAACAATATACTTTAACACAGTACCAATCGCAACTCCAGAAGGACTTATAAATCCTACCGCTGTCAAAATCATCTGACGCCACTGACCCGTTAAAAGTTCTTCTAACA
>Ga0114964_10000805_pt1 | contig 23478 bp, 17 predicted proteins | sample C_131016_MF_Meta_FD_92638 | JGI IMG/M metagenome (GOLD analysis project Ga0114964, IMG submission 92638) | Freshwater microbial communities from Lake Croche, Canada to study carbon cycling - C_131016_MF_MetaG | ecosystem: Environmental > Aquatic > Freshwater > Lake | place: Lake Croche, Canada...
AGGCGGTGGCGGTGCTGGTGGTGGCGCTTCTTATAGCTCAACAATTGGTGGTTCCGGTGTGGCTATCTTCACATATCAAAGCTCAGTTCAGCTTGCTATTGGTGGTACTGTAACTTCTTACACATCTGGTGGACTTACTTATTGGGTTCACACATTTACAACTTCAGGCGTGTTTACAAGCATCGTAGTACCTGATAGCCTTACTGACCCAATCATTTCTGGAATTCCTTCTGTTGGTCAAACACTTACTTGCAGCACAGGTACATGGACAGGCCCACCAACAAGCTACACATATCAGTGGCAGAGAAACAATGTAACCAATATTACTGGTGCTACATCTAGCACTTACTCAGTTACTTCAACCGATATTGGCAACACATTAAATTGTCGTGTAACTGCAATTAACGGGCTTGGTAGTTCTACTGCTAACTCTGATTCTACAATTACTATTCCTTCAACTTATGCAATCAGCTACCTCTTAGTTGGTGGTGGTGGCGGCGGCGGTAATGTCCATGCTGGTGGTCCTGGATACCTCCCTGGAGGCGGCGGTGGAGGCGGTGGTGTCATAACAGGCTCAACTACTGTAGGTGCTGGTGAAATCTACTACTTCAGCGTAGGTTCTGGTGGTGCAGGTGGTGGATATGGTGGCAACACAACAGGTCTTGGCTTAACTGCATACGGTGGTGGTGTCGGTGGATCTGGTGGTAATGGTGGATCCGGTGGCTCAGGCGGTGGCGGTACAGGTATTTATCCTACTAGCGGTGGATCAGGTGTCTCAGGTCAGGGTAATGCGGGTGGTGGAAATACATTACAAAACGCCGAAGGTGGTGCTGGCGGTGGCGGTGCAGGGGCTGTAGGTGGTAATACTCCAAGTGGCGGTGCTGCTGGCGGTGCTGGTATCTACGTTGCCCTTACAGGCGCTTACTACGGTGGTGGCGGTGGTGGATCTGAGATTGATGGAGGCCGCTCTGGTGGTATAGGCGGCGGTGGTTCAGGTGGCTATGCTGGTACTGGCGGTGCAGGTACAAACAATCTTGGCGGTGGCGGTGGAGCAGCAGGCGGTTATGGTGGCTTAGCAAACGGCGGTCAGGGTGGTATCGGTGTAGCAGTATTAGTCATACCCACATCAAGCTTTAGTGGTATCTACACAGGTACAGCTACAGTAACAGTCAGTGGAAGCAACACTATATTGACCTTCACTTATGGCACATGTACTTACACGGCTTAATATGAAAAAGACAACCATCGGCATTATGCACTCTAAGACTATGTGGTTCTCTTTGGCTATAGCTGTGTTTGGTGCTGTGGAAACGTACTACCCATATCTGCAGAATGTTGTTAACCCTAAGTATTATGGTCCTATATTTATGGCTATTGGAATAATCTGCGCTGTATTGCGTGTTTATACAACCTTACCTTTGGATGAAAAATAATGTTTGGTCTAACTATCCCAATTCAGTTCTATATCTATGCAGCCCTTACTCTAGCCGCCGTTGGTGGTATTGGTTATGGCAAGTATGAGTCTGTCAAATACGATGCTTATGTAGCCAAAACAGAACTCGCTGCAAAAGAACAAGAGATGGAAATCAAGTCTAGAGAAAAGCAAGCAACCTTAGTAACGGAGAAAGTAAAAAATGATTATGAAAACAAGTTGGATTTTATTAAGCGTACTTATGGTGGGATGCGCCTCCCCAACGCCAGTCAAGCAAGCCAAGTTCCCGGAGCCTCCAGTGGTCTTGATGGCACCCCCTCCGACCCAAAATTTATTGAAAAGTGCGCCATAACTACCCAGCAATTGGTTAGCCTTCAGGCGTGGCTGAACGAGCAAATCGGAATCTTTAATGCAAAGTAATTTCAACCAATCTTTGCTCCTATTGCTTAAGCACGAGGGAGGCTACGTAAATAATAGCCGTGATTCTGGAGGCATGACAAACCTTGGCGTAACTGCTAAAGTGTGGGAGAGCTGGGTTGGTCATCCTGTAGATGAAAAGCAAATGAAGGCACTAACCCCTGATGATGTTGCACCTTTATATAAAAGGAAATACTGGGATGCTTGCGGAGCTGATGAGCTTGTATGTGGTATTGACTACGCTGTTTTTGACTACGCTGTTAATTCCGGGGTCGGGCGTGCGGTTAAGACTTTGCAGGCTTGCGTTGGGGTGCCTATTGATGGTGGTATTGGTCCAGTTACTTTGGCTGCCATAAAAGCTCAGAATAGCGCAGAACTGATTAAAAATATTTGCAGTAAACGATTAGACTTTTTAAGATCATTAAGTGCCTTTCCTACATTCGGTAAGGGATGGGAACGCCGTGTTAATGAAGTGCAAGCAGAAGCTTTAAGAATGCTAGGGTAAAGAATGTCATTACAAAAACTACAATTTAGACCTGGAATTAACCGAGAAGGTACTGACTATTCTAACGAGGGAGGGTGGTACGACTGTGATAAAGTTCGTTTTCGTTCTGGTTTTCCTGAGAAACTTGGTGGTTGGACTCAACTTACTAGCACTCAATACTTAGGTGTCTGCCGTAACTTGTGGAGCTGGTCTTCTACTGCAGGTGATCTTTATCTAGCTGTTGGTACAAACAAGAAGTTCTACATTGAGCTTGGTGGTACTTACTTTGACATTACCCCATACATACAGAGCGATGTAGTTGAAAACCCATTTACTACAAACTACCCAGACGAGCCATACAAGGTTACTGTAACAGACATTTCTTACCGCCCTGAAGCAGGCGACTTTGTTGTTTTTGCAAACGCTACAGCTTTTTCTAATGTCATCATTGATGGCGAGTATGTTGTTACCGATGTTATTAACTCAACTTCTTATACTGTTATTTCAGAAAACCCCGCAAACTCTGCAGCTACAGGCGGTGGTAATGTAACGATTAACTACGAATATCCTGTGGGTGGTGATATCTACACCGTAGGTAATGGTTGGGGTGCTGGTCCTTGGGGTCGTGGTGCATGGGGTTCTGCATATACCTCTGGTGTTGGCGTACAGCTTCGTTTATGGTCAAGCTCTAACTTTGGTGTTAACTTAGTTTTAGCCCCTCGTGGTGGTCCGATTTACTATTGGGTTCAATACACAGGTCTTGGCACACGTGCTCAGTCTTTAAGTTCTTTAGCTAACACCGCTGGCTTTGCTGGTGAGTATGTTCCTATTGCTACAAACCAAGTAGTTGCATCTTCTATTCAAGAGTTCGTTATTGCGATGGGGGCTAATTCCTATCAAGAAGGTACACCATCTACTTCGTTTAATCCAATGCTAGTTCGTTGGTCTGACCAAGTTAATCCATTCCAATGGGTTCCAGAGATTACAAACCAGTCAGGTGAATTCTTACTAACCAGCGGCTCTTACATCATGGGCGCTAGAACGACCCGTCAAGAGATCCTAATCTGGACTGACTCAACTCTGTATTCTATGCAGTACATTGGTTCTCCTTATGTTTGGGGCTTCCAGATTCTGATGGATAACATCTCGATTATCTCACCTAATGCAATGGTTACCGTGAACAACGTGACTTACTGGATGGGTAAAGAGAAGTTCTATATGTATTCTGGACGAGTAGAAACCCTACCTTGCTCACTGCGTCAGTTCGTATTCCAAGACATAAACCAAAACCAAGCATTCCAAATCTTCTGCGGAAGTAACGAGGCATATAACGAGGTTTGGTGGTTCTATGTCAGCAACGAAAGCGTAGGCAATACAGTAGATAAGTATGTTATTTATAACTACCTAGACCGTGTTTGGTACTACGGAACTATGGCTCGTACTGCATGGCTTGATACTGGAACTCGTCAATACCCGCTATCTGCAGATTACAACAACCGTATCCTAAACCAAGAAGCTTCAGTAGACGATGAGGCTTTAGATGTACCCGTAGCTATTAATGCTTATGTGCAGTCTTCAGACTTTGATATCGGCGATGGATTTAACTTCGGCTTTGTATGGCGTATCTTGCCAGACGTGAACTTTAACGGCTCTAATGTGAATAACCCACAGGTTACAATGACTGTTAGACCGCGTCAGAACTCAGGTGCTCCATATACCCAAGCAGATAGCCCACAGGTAATCAGTGATGATAACTATAAGTATGGCTCAATCTACAACATTCAATTGTTTACAGGTCAGGTCTACACCCGCTTAAGGGGTAGGCAAATGGCATTTAGGATTGAGTCTACTGGACTTGGTACTGCATGGCAGCTAGGTAGCCCCCGTATTGATATTAGACCGGATGGTAGACGCTAATGGCAAATGCAGCAATCATTGCAAAAACCTCGATAATTCCATCGAAGGCACCCAACTTACCTATTGGGCCAGTAGAGTACACCCAGTTGTACATGGATCAGTTTGCAAATACATTGCGCCTATACTTTAACCAAATTGATAATACACAGGGCGCTTTGCTAGGCCCCAATGGTGGCAAGTTCATACGCAACCCCACCCTAACCGCTTATAACCCTAGCTCACAATACGCATTAAGTAATACGGCATCTAGCATTGAGTGGGAAAACATAGTTGTTTCGTCTGGGTTTGTAATCGATACTGCAAACAATTCAGCCGTTTGTGCGCAAACAGGGGTCTATAAGGTCAACTACAGGATAGCCTTATCCAATAACGACTCTGTCCCGCACGATGCCACGATATGGCTACAGCTCAATTTTGAGGATGTTGATAACTCAGCTACTACCTTTACGGTACCTGCTAATGGTACTACGGGGGCTTTCTCTACCTATTCCTTTTTGGTCAATGCGGCTGATGCAATTTCACTATCTTGGGCTACAGATCAGGCAGCCACTGCCAACAGTTCTTCATTAGGGGTGTTCCTTGAGGCTACCCCAGCATTGACTTCACCCTATACCGCGCCCGCTGTACCCTCGGCTGTAGGCGTAATAACCTTTATATCTGCACCTGTTACATGATAAAATCTACACAAATTAACTGGAATTCTTATGCCTGTCAATGATCCCAACAATCCGGGTCCGCTAAGCTCTATGGGACAGTCCATGTTCCCTGGAAGTACTGTGCACACGGCTGAATACAATGTATCTAGCCAATACCCTACGGCTGCTTTAAACGCCATGACAGGCTATGAACCATCCACTAACCCCCTAACGGGCGAGGAACTGCCAAACTTTGCTGGTGGTGGCATTGTGTCCCTTGCTACTGGGGGCGAAATTGCAGATGCTTATCGTCAGTATTTAGGTCGTGATCCTGAAGCAGGTGCTTACGATGCTTGGGCTGGCGCTGATATGGGTTCTTTAATTGCTGGTATAACTGGAAGTCAAGAATATGCAAACCGGAGTAGTGGCGGAGGTGGTGGCGGCGGTAGTAGTTCTAGTGGTGGTGGTAGTTCTGGTGGGACTGACATTAACGCTCTTTACCAGCAATATTTAGGACGTAATGCTGATGCTTCTGGAGCAGCTACCTATGCTGGCTGGAATCCAGATGATATTCGTAATGCTATTTTAGGCAGCCAAGAATACGCTAACCGTACTAGTAGTGGGGGTGGCAGTAGTGGCGGAGGTGGTGGTAGTGCTGGTGGTAATGACATTAATTCTCTTTATCAACAGTATTTAGGTCGTGGTGCAGACGCTTCAGGTATTGCTACCTACGCTGGATGGAGTCCAGACCAAATCAAAGCAGCTATCTTAGGTAGCCCAGAATATGCCAACGCACACCCAGAAGCTGTTAAAGCTGATTCAGCGCAAAAGATACAAGAGCTAGCTGATGTAGCTTTTAGTAAGTACAGAACAAATCAAAACTACGATGCAGAACTTCAGCAATTAGATGCCTTGGCTGCTACTAACCCTGCAGCATACTATAAAGCAAAGATTGGTTGGGTTGGTAATCAAATGGGTTGGCAGGCTGGTCAAGGTACATCCTCAGCTACTATGCCTGGAATGACGGCTGAACTTAAGACCTATTTAGCTGGAGCTAAAGCGGCAGGTGTTACCGATGCTGAAATCAATAGCATTGTTAATACTAATTCTGCATTACAACAGAAAGTAAATGCTGAACGAATTGCATCAGATGCTAAGGGCGCGCATGGCTGGATTGATCAGAATCTAGGACAAGGTGTAACTTCAGGTCTTACTACTGCAGCAGCTCTGTTAGCTTCTTATTTTGTTCCTGGTGGTGGCGCGCTTGTTGGTATTGGTAAGAACCTTCTTAATAGTACAGAAGATAACTACACTAAACCTAATGGTATTGGTACTTTAAATTACAAGTCCCCAACTACAGGTACTTCATCTACATCTACCGCCTCACGCACACCGACAACAGTAACTCGTACCCCTACCTATTCCACAACTTCAAGTACCCCTTCATATAGCAATCCTGGAGATCCTACTTCGGTTACAGGCACTGGAACAACTACTGGGACAGGCACTGGAACAACTACTGGGACAGGTATAAATTCTTTAAGTACAAGCAATCCTATTAATGCCAATGGCGATCCAGTTGTACAAGAAGTACCTCTCTTTAAGGCTACACCAAGCGGTTTGGCTGGTTCGGCTTCTGTTGCTCAAAATGTCACTCAAAACGCTAATCCAACTCAAACTTCCATAGATGAGTTAGCAAGAAAAGTACAAGAACAACAACAAATTACCGCACAATTGCAACCAGAATACAACCCAGACTATTACGATATGGCTCAAGGGGGTCTTACAAGTCTTCGTAGCGGCGGTATGGGTGCTAGTCTTGGTGGTTATTCTGATGGTGGGCAGCTACTAAAAGGCCCTGGAGATGGCATGAGTGACAATATTCCAGCTACAATAGGGAATAAACAACCTGCTCGCTTAGCGGATGGGGAATTTGTCATTCCTGCAGATGTAGTATCGCACTTAGGTAATGGCTCAACCGATGCTGGGGCAAAGCATTTGTATAGCATGATGGAAAAGATTCGCAAAGCAAGAACAGGTAACCCTAAACAGGGTAAACAGATTAACGTAAATAAGTTTTTACCAAGAGGTTAAACATGGGTATTTTTGATCCACAACCACTCCCTTCAAGTCCAACGTCGCAAGGCACCACAACTGGAGCAATCAATCCGTGGGCACAACCGTATGTAACTAACTACTTAAATCAAGCTAATGCTGTAGTTGCAAACCAAGGCTTTACTCCATTACAACAACAAGCCTATGGCGGAGCAGGAAGTTTGTCGGGTGGCGCAACAACGCAACAAGGGTTGGCGGCTGCAAACCAAGGTATTACTGGAGCATTAGGTGCTGGTCAGAACTACCAGAATATGGCTACTAATCCAAATTCAATGCAAGCGTATATGAGTCCATATATTCAAAATGCTTTGGATCCTACACTTAGAGAAATTACACGTCAATACGGTATTACTGGGATGCAAGAACAAAGCGCGGCAACTAACGCAGGTGCTTTTGGTGGTTCACGTGAAGCGTTAATGGCTGCAGAAAACCAACGCAATAAGAACCTTGCTATGAACCAAGCGATTGGTACAGGTTATCAGAACGCTTTTCAAAATGCACAACAAGCGCAACAGTATCAAAATACTTTAGGGCTTCAAGGCAATCAGGCTGCGATTCAAGGTGCCAATCAAATGGCTACTCAAGGACAAGGCATTCTTGGACTACAAAATCAATTTGGTACACAGCAACAACAATATCCGTACCAACAAGTTGGCTTCCTACAAAGTATGCTCAATGGTCTTCCTGTATCTAGCCAAACTACACAAGGCTGGCAAGCAGGTCCTAATAAGGCTTCACAGATTGCAGGTCTTGGTACTGCGGGTGCTGGCATATTGGGTTCATTACTTGGTGGTGGTGCTAAAGGTTCTCAAGCTGCTAGCCTATTAGATTACTTATTTGGTACAGGTGGTAGTAAAACGGGTGGAGGTACTACTGGCGGTACAGGTGGTACAGGTACTAGCGCTGTCGGCGCTGCTACTAACTATGGTATTGGCTCTATTAAAAATTGGCTTAATGGAAATCCTTATTCTGGTCAAACTACTGGTATGGGGGATCAAGGTGCCTCTAGTCCAACATTACCAGACGGTTCTCCAAATCCTAACTATGACGCTTATGCAGATCCTAATGCAACTCAAGATGCAATAAACGCACAAAACGCAGCTAATCAAACTGGTGGACAGGCGTTTGATTCAAGTGGTAATCCTATAGACAATAGCGTAAGCCAATATGATCCAAATTGGAATGTTGACTCTGGCTATGTACCCGACAATTCTGTAATCGACTCAAGCACTTACAATCCTAGCGATTTTGGTGGTGGCGATTTTAGTTATGACACTTCTAGCCTCTATGATCCTGGTTCTTTTAACTTTGACTATAGTAGCGTTGCTGATCTTGGTGGTGACGCTAGTAGTCTTTTTGACTTTGGATCTTTGTTTGGAGCTAAAGGTGGACACATTAAAGACGGCGGTATTAAACGATACGCAAACGGCGGTTTAGTAGCGCTTGCCATTAAGAACGCATTGAAAGGTTAAGTATGATTGGCGATTACTTTAGCAAGATGGCTGCTGCACAAAAATTAAATCCAGCACAACAACAACAATCTGTACAAAATGGAATACTAACTCCCAATATGGCTCAAGACGCACGTCAAGGGCAACCAAAAGCTATGCCACAAATGCCTGCACAAGAGCAACCACAAGGACTTGAAGGAATGGCACAACAAGTTATGCAAGAAGCAAGCCAAGCTGCTGGTCCAAACCCTGTTGTATTACAACAAATTGCAAAGCTACGGCAAGAGATACCACAAATCCAAAAGCTAATAGAAATAGATAAGTTAAAACCTTATGAGGGTATTCCATTACTAAAAGAAAAAGTAGGGATGTTAAAGAAGCTAGAAGCTCAAGTACAACCAAGCGCAGGTTTAGGTGCATTGCCAACAGCCCAAGAAGGTGTAGCTGCATTACCTACTGGCATGAATGAGCAAAGCTTTGCTGGTGGTGGTATTGTTGCTTTTTCTGAAGGCGGCTATAACCCTTGGAGTATTAGTGCACCTAGCGCTTCTGGTTTAGATAAACGTATTTATGAAGCTATTAAGAACAAACTTAGCGAGTGGAATAAGCCTTGGGGTAAAACAGTTGATGCTACTCCCGAAGAAATTCGTGGCGCTATGACAGGTAAAAATTTAGCTAGCGAAAAAGAAAAGTTTGCACCTGCCCCTACTGCAGAACAAACAGCTAACTTTATGGGTGACCTTAATCCAACTTCTGTAAAAACTAGTGGTGTTCAGTTTGATCCTACGGCTGGTGGTACTTATAGTCCACCTAAAGCCCCTGCACGTGTTTTTTCAAGTGCTCCCCCTGCGGCTCCTAACGCTGAGGCTCCTCCACCTCCTCCTCCACCTCCTGCTCAAGCAGCTGCTCCTAAAAATGGTGCAGAAGATCAATTTGCTCCGCTTGCTCAGTTACTACAGGAAGATAGAGAAAATAAACGAAGAGAGCATGAAGGTGATAAATGGTCACGTATTGCAGAGGCTGGCTTTAATATGATGGCTGGGTCTTCTCCTTATGCACTTACTAACATCGGTGCTGGTGCTGCTCAAGCTATGAAAGGCTATCAGTCAGACGTTGCTGCTGCCCGTAAAGATGAAACAGAAGCTATTAAGTCTATGGTCGCTCTTGGTATGAAGAAGAACGAAATGGCTCAGACTCTTGGACTTAAAGACCGTGAGTTTGATTTAGAATTGAAGAAGCTTGGTATTACTGAGAAGTTATCTGAGAAGCATGGTAACTATTACGATCTAGCTGGTAAGGCATTAGCAACTCGTGCTGCTGCTGCAGGTTCTGGAGCTGGGTCTACTACTAAGATGGATATCGCTAAATTAAATGCGGTAAAATCTACTTTTGCAACTTTACAAAAAGGCGCTGGAGATATGATGAGTCCAAATTATGGTAAGTCTCCTGAAGAACTCTGGGCTATGGCAGAATCAATGGTTACAGGTCAAAGTAACGCTGTAGCTGCCCCTGCTCCTGTTGGTACTTGGAGTCCAAAAAGCGGTTACAAACCTAATAAATAAAGGTAGTTATGCCATTAGTTAATGTTGAAGGTGTAGGTCTAATCGACTTTCCTGAAGGTATGTCGGGCGAGCAAATTGATGCTGCGGTTAGAAAAGATATCCTTCCACAATACCCCGATATTGCCGCTAAAACAAAACGTGGATGGGGTGAAGCCCTAACTGACGTAGGCGCTAGTGCTATTAAAGGTGTTGGTGCTTTAGCTCAGTTACCTGGGCAGATTGGGCAATTAGCAGGTGTTGTAGCTCCTACCGAAACTAATACTGGATTGCAAGGTATCGGTAAACAAATAGAACAGTTTGGTGAAGAAGCTAAATCTCCAATACTTAAAGGTAAAGAAGTAGTACGTGGACAAAAGATTGAACAAGCAGATGGAATGCTTTCTGAATTTGGTACTGCTTTTAAAGAGACAATTAAAGACCCAGCATTACTATCTTCATTCTTTGCAGAACAATTACCAAACTTAGCTGGTTCATGGGGTGGTGGCTTACTAGCTAAAGGTACAGCTAAAGCTTTGATGATGGCTACTACTGAACAAGCATTGGCTAAAGTAGGGGTTGCAGGTGCGGTTGGTACAGGCGCTATCCAACAAGGTGCTGATGTTGGTTCTGATACTTACGAAACCATCTACAAACGTCTTATTAAAGAAGGTATGGGGGATGAGCAAGCTAATGGTATTGCTTTATCCAAGGCTCGTGTAGCCGCTTTAGAAGCCGCAGGTTTATCTTTAGGTACAGCCGCACTTCCTGGTGGTACTGCTATTGAACGTGCATTAGTTGGTAAGGGTTTACCTGGAGCTGGTGGATTTACTAAAGGTCTTTTGGGCGAAACAGCTTCTGAAACTATCGAAGAAGGTGGTGGTAAGCTTGCATCCAACTTAGGCGTACAAGAAGTATTTCCTGAGACAAGTTTAACTAAAGGTGTAGGTGCCGCTGCAGGTATGGGCGCACTGGGCGGTGCATTGTTTGGTGGTGTTGCTGGATATGTAAATGCAGACCGGGCTACTCCTGAACAGAAACAAATAGTAGCTGATGGTATCGATACTGTACAACAGCTAGAAGATCAAGCTCGCCGTGATGCGTTTGAAGCCGAGCAAAAAGCTATTGAACTCCGTGCCTTGGAAGAACGTCATGGGTTTACAAATTCAGCAGCATACGCTGAACTATCTGCAGAAGTAGAAAGATTAAAAGCAAAAGCCCAATTAGCGTTCGCTAAAGCGGATAAAGGTAAAGCAGAGATGTCTGCGTTTGCAGAAGCGCAACCTGATTTGTTTGGAATGGTTACTGCCGAAAAACAAACACAAGAAGCTGAAGTTCAGCCACCTGTAGAACAACCTAATCAATTATCTTTACCTCTTGAAGATCAACAATCACTTGCACTTAACGCTCCACCGCAACCATTAAATTTAAACTTACCTGCTCAGACGCAAGCTCCAGTAGTTCAAGGTCGCCCTATTACGCTAGAAGATATTAAAGGTATGGGTATTGGTGGTGGTCCAAACGTAAAGATCAAACAAGCTATTTTAGGTAAAGATTTAACTGACCCTAAACAAGCTGCAGAAGTTAAAGCTGCTTTGGAAGAATACGCTGGTGGTGATCGTAGTGCTAGCATTATTGCTAAAGTAGAAAGATTTTTAAATAGCGCTCCATTCCTAGAACAACAAAAACTTAGTTTGCGTCGCCCGTATGGTAGTATGAAGAAACCTGGAGTAGAAACTCCAACGGAAGAAGAACAAGCACTCTATCAAGCGGAACTAGAAGCACTACAAACATCGGAGGAACAAAATGCTGGAAAACCTATTGAACCTCTCAATGGAGGAAATGAGCCAAGCGTTCGCGTGCCTAGCAAGCGACCTGCCATCCCCACCGCAACTAAAAAACCTAAACGACGAGGAGTGGTTCCTCCTGTCGATACTACTGGACAACCTATTGGAGCAGAAGTACCAGTCGAGCGTACACTAGGCGCAAAACCATTAACCTTAGAAGAAAAAGCGGCGCAGGCTATTGCCCAGCGTCAAGCCCCTAAAGGTGGTTACAACCCAGATATTCAAGAACCTTCTGTAGAACTCAGTACTCGTCATGCTAGAGAATACAAAGAAGCTATTGGTAACTACTTAGAAAACGCAAACTATATAGGAGCTAAGGCTCTTGATGCACTTGCTGGTGATATGCACGCTGGGGACAACCTTACAGATGCTAAGAGAGCGTACCGTGGGTTATCTGAAGAACAAAAGGCTTACGTAGCAGAGAAAACTAAAGAGTTAGAGAAGTACACTCGTCGTGGTGATGCGTATGCTAAACAACAAAACGAAGAAGTCGCAAGACGTAAAGCTTTCCAAGGTGAACTTGACGAACAAGAGAAAAGCCCTAAGCTTGAACGCATCCTTCCTGGTTCAACAAACGAAGAGCTTACGCAAGCTGTGCAACGGGGCGACCTTAACGCAGCACTAAACGCAATCGCCAAAGACAAATCTGACACATTTAACATCTTAGAGAAACTGGTCTCAAATCGCCTTTTGGCAAATAAAGGTAGCCTACCTAAGATTGAAGTTGTACCCGCTGGAACTATTAAAGATGGCGCAGCGCAATACAATCCGTTTACCGATACCGTTCAGATCAATGAGGGTGAGGTTGATTCGCATACTGTGCTACATGAAACCGTTCATGGCTTCTTGCACGCATTGATTCAGAAGTTTGAGGCAGGTGCTAAGAACAAAGGTATTGCTGATCTTAAAACTCTATACGACTTTATTAAAGAGAACCACCCTAACGTAGCAGAAGAATATGGCATGTCTAGCTTGACTGAGTTTGCATCTGAACTTATGTCTAACCGCCAATTCCAAGAAACCCTTGCACAGATTCCATATCGTGCAGAAGCTCAAAACTTATTTAGTGCATTCATACGCGCTGTATTAAACGCATTAGGGTTATCCCCAACATCTAAGTTAAGCGCACTAGCTAGCGGCTTGTTTGCGGCAGATCGTTCCCTTGCTATAGGTCGTAAGATTCAAGAGGATGTAGTTACAGGTAAAGAGACCTTACCTACGGCTAAAGTAACCCGAGACTTAGAAGCCATATATAAAGCTACTGGACCAAAAACAGTAAAGCCTGCTACTACGCCAATACAGTCAGTTCAAAATACTAAGAAAGAAATTAAAAACTTAGCGTCTAGTTTTGAGACTATGTATCTGTCATCTGATGCTGCTTTAAACAATGCTATTCGTAAGGGTCTAGAAGCTAACGGCAAGGATTGGGATACTACTAAGAACGCAATGCTTGAAATAAGCACCTCTCAGGCTACTCATGCCGATGCTGTGGCAGATCAATTCTTAAGAGAAGGTAATGTTGAGTACGACCCTAAGTTACATAAGTGGGAAGTCAAATCTGCCAAAGATAGCTGGGCAAAACTAATTACAAAAAACTTAGCTGATATTGCTAAGAAGTATGGTATTACTCAAGACCAAGCAAACAATTATGCTAACCAAGCTTTGGTTGCTAGCCGTTTAGATGGACTATCTAAATCAGATAAAGAAATCTACAGTCACATGACCCCTGAGCAGATTAAGGCTGGTCTATCATTCTTTGAAGCAATACCTGAGCTAAAGGCAGTTCGAGATAGTTGGAATGCAATTCGTAAAAATGTAATGAAGGTAGCAATTGAAGGCGGTTTGTACAACGAACAACAAGCTGAAGAACTACTAAAGATTATGGACTATGTGCCATTTTTCCGTATTGAGCAATTAGAACAGAACGCTGGGCCTAGTGAACGTGGTGGTCGTGGTTTACTTAACTTTGCTAAGAACTACAAGATTAAAGGTAGTGAGCAGGAAGTTAACGATATCTTTGATAACATGGGTCGTTGGACTAGCTATACCGTATCCCGTGCAGTTAAGAACCGTTCCGCATTAAGCTTAAAGAATGCTGCAATTCAATTCCTACCAGAAGGCGAAGTGAAAGAATTACGCATAGACGAGAGTACAAAGAAAGAACAACACGTAATTGATATATGGGAAAATGGACAACGTAGGAAATACGAATTTTCAGATCCATTGTTTATACATGCTTTCCAAGGTATTGATGGTATAGCTATCCCTCATTTTGGTATGGCGCAAGCGGCATCTAATATATTACGTAAGACTATTGTAATGGTGCCTATCTTTTCTATTAGTCAGCTTTCTCAAGATTCGTTTGGTGCTATGCTTACTTCAGGACTTAAGCACCCTTGGGCATTACCATTAGAAGTAGTTAAAGAATTTACTAAGACTCTATTTAATAAAAGTAAAACCCATAAAGAACTGACCGCTATCGGTGCAGTAGGGACAAAAGATTATTCTGCAACTACTGGGTTATTGGGTGCTACTAGACGAGAGACTATTGAAAGAGAAGCAGGGTTAAAGAAGACTCCTATTTGGTCTCGTTTATATAACAGTTTAGAAAAGTTCTCAATGACATCTGATAATGCTGTTCGTCAAGCTGTTTATAATTTGACCATGAAAGAAACTGGGGATAAAGCTTTAGCTACTGAGAAGGCTTTTGAACTTATTAACTTTAAACGTACAGGTGCTAGCGCTAAGGTGCAATTGCTTCGTCAGGTAATACCATTCTTTGGCGCATACTTGCAAGCACAAAACGTTATCTATAAGACTCTAGCTGGTAAAGGCATATCTCCAGTACAACGTAAAGAAGCCCATCGTATCTTAGCTAGTAATGCTTTGAAGATCGGTGCTTTAGCGTTTATGTATGCCGCCCTTGCAAGTGATGATGAAGAGTATCAGAAGATGGATCCAGCTATACGTGACCGTCATTTATTAATTCCTGGTACAAACTTCATGCTCCCTATGCGTAGCGATTTGACTTTAATGCCTAAGTTAATTGCGGAATACACCTATCTTGGTATGACAGATAATGGCTTTACGGATGGTAAAAAGATTCGCCGTGCTATGACTGATGCCCTTGTCAATGCAGTACTAAGCCCAACCGTTGCACCGCAAGCAATTAAACCAGCCTTAGAGGTATTGGTAAACTACGACTTCTTTACAGATCGCCCAATTATCGGACAGGGTATTGAGCACAAAATTACTGCAGAGCAGTATACAAATAGTACATCTGAATTTGGTAAGTTTATTGGTAGTTCGGGATTGATTGCACCTGTGAATGTAGACCACTTGGTTAAAGGCTATATGGGTACTGTAGGGGGATTAGGGTTAATGTTTACAAATGCTGTTGTAAACGCAGGTTCAGACCAACCAAAACCCGAAAAGAGTCTCCAAGATACTGTTTCTTCTGTACCTGGATTGAGTGCGTTTTTTGCAAAAGAGTATGGCAACGCAGATAAGAACGATTTCTATGAGTTACGTAAAGATGTAGATAAGGCAGTAACTACATTTAATTCAATGAAAAAGCAAGGGCGTGTTGCAGAGGCTAAAGAGTTTTTAGAAGAAGGTACATTGAATCCTCTTAACCCATTTAGCCCAAATGTAAAAGACTTACTTAAAGTTAATAAGCAGGTGGACAACATTAACAACCAGCTAACCAAGCTAAGAGATTACGAAAAGAAAATATACGACTTGCCTGAGTCTAGGATGAGTGCAGAAAAGAAAGGTGAAGAGATTCGCCGTGTTCGGGAGATGGAGAAAGTATATTTAAGTAATGTGCACAAGCTACGCCAAATGGCTGGCTATTAAAAAAGGACCCCGCCGAAGCGGGGTTAAGTCCTCAATGTGGGGTAGAGGAGAAGAGTGAGGTAACTATATCACTTAATCCTCCATAAGCGCAAGCCATATATTCCATTTTCTACAACTTGCTTGCATTTGACTTCCATACCCAGACGCTTAGCTTCTGCTAACAATTCCTTTTCATGGGCTTTGCGGTCTAGGCACGGTACAAAAAACGAATCACCACACTCAAGCCGCATCCACGGCATCAGGAAGGTTTGGTTCAGAATCTTTAACATTTAGTAAGGCTTCTTCCCTAAAGAACTCCAGCTTGGTAGCATCAAATACTAAGGCTGGTGCATTTAAATTGGTATCTACAATAGTACCCGCAGTCATACGTTTACGTTTAGTACCTAAGAAAGCCCCACTCTTTCTGTGCATAGATATAGACTCGTCAAAGTTTAACTGCATTCTATTGCACTCATTACGATACTCTTTAGCAACTACATATAGAAGCTTTGTATCAGGCTCATAACGTGCAGTTAATGCGCCACGTGGTTCACGAATCGGACCTGTCTCCAAGCCTGTTCTAGCGTCGGTTTTACCGTTAATAACCAATACTTCGTGGAACTTGCGTTGGATAAAGCCACTTAAGAAGTCGCTATTCTCATCGACCATAAGTTTGTTCTGCGCCCTAGATTCTTTAATATGCTTAACGATGTATTGCATTACAGGTACGTGGTCAATATTATGCAACCCTAACCTACCAGCAATTATTCCCCCTGTCATAGCGATTGCCGCCATAGCTGACCAATAGCGTTCTTGAGACCTAATATCTGCTGATTGCTCAATCCTAGTCTGTATATCTGCTAACTCTAAAATAACTTGAGGTAAGTTTCCAACTATATGTTGCATGAATGGAAATATAGCGTGCCCATAGTTAGTATGTAATCGCCCGAAGTGTTGTCTTGCCCATACAGGATCATCATTAGCATCATTAAAGATATGTAACTCCATCATACGCATCAGTTCGCCTTCAGGGAAAGCCTTGATAGAAAGCAAGTCATCACGTAGTGAACGGTTTGATGTAGTGATTAGTCCTGTTGCCCACTTGGTATGGTTAAGACGCTCCGCATTGTTCTGCGACTGCATACGGTTCTTAGCACGACCCTCAGTAATATCGTAGGCTAAGTTAGACTTTTGGATTGGATCCATGTTAGTCATCTCATCAAACAATATAGGGATGTTTTGGAATGTACCAATACGTTGTAGCTTTTGGTTATAAGTATCCTTAACCCGCATAAAGGTATCTTCAGGGTGTCCATAAATACTGCCGATGGTATGCAGGACTGTAGTCTTACCTGAACCTGAACCCTGTGATTTAAGACTTAGTAAGTACCCTTTAAGGTTAGTGAACTTAAGTAGTGTGTTGCCAAATCCCATAAAGAACGCAAAAGCTTTAGCTTCCATCTCATCTCTAGCATACGCATTGATTACATCTTTCCATACATGGAAGTCACCCTTTGATTTAAACATTGGTACAAGTTCAATAGTCGTAGCTGTTGGTGGACTGTACTTAATTTCTGTAGCGGTGATCTCTTTGTCGCCAAGTATAAATCCTTCGTTCTCAGGTAACCAACCAAACTGTTTACGTGCTAGTTCTGCCTCGGTGCTTGCTTGCAATTCTTCCACCCATCGTGTTATATATGCCATAAGTATGTCCTGTTTCTTGCCTAATACTGCCAAGCCCTGCTTAGCAATCGCATCTCTAAATCTATCCTTAGCTAATACATCTGTCAAAGGCATGACAAATTCTTTAACTCCATCCTTTGGTAAATGCAAACGCATTAAAAGACTCTCACCCCTATCAGGGTCATTCATACGCTTAACTACATAGAAGTCGTATGGATAAATCAATAGCATTTCTTCGTTACCGTCTTCATCTTTCATCTTGGTGTATATACCACCAGCCGCACCCCTTGTGTATGGGAATGGGTATTTAGGAATCTGATAGATGGTAGGTGCTTCGCCTTCTTCCTCGGGGGGTACTTCCACTACATTGTCTTCTTCTTTAGCTTCGTTAAACTCCTTGCCTAACTGAATAGGAGAAGTAATACTTAACTCACAACCTTGGCATGCGCTTGGGTTTAGCTTCTTAAATGTAGAACAAGTATAAGGACCTTTTGTTTCATTAGCCTTACGCTCAGTAGCTTGCGCTGAATAATCGGGGTGTTTATTAGAAAGCGTATGAATGGCTTTTTCCCGATCCACACATTGCTGGGCAATACTTAGCCCTCCTCTCCAAAGCGGCTCATCTATTGTCGTTTGGTTTTTGTATATATGCAAGAGTTGTTGGCAACCTTCTCCCTTAACGCTTTTGAGCATAATAGTTTTAAAGCGGGATATATTGTTACCCATCAAGGCTAGGGTCATTGCATCCATCTGACGTGGTACAAACGGCTTACCTGACATGCCAGCAAAAATGTCCTGCTCTACCGTGTCAAATACATCTTTTAGGGTAGAGATATGAACCTGGGACCCTGTAAGTAATAACTCTACTTTAGCTGGGTTTTCAACGTCTTTGAAGTTAAGGGTGTTTGGGATACGTAATATGCGTGCGGTATCCGCAGTAACGGATGGGTCTGCCTCAAGCTTATGCTGGGTGCATAGGGCTTTAAACTTCTCAGCTAGGGGTTTCCATTCCTCGCTTGGCAAAGCCTCTTGTAGTGTCCAGTATGCGTGTACCCCACGACCTGAATTAACTATCGTAGGTCTAGGTAGTTTGGTGTCTTTAATGAACGCTTTAAGCGCAGTCATACCTTCTGCTTGGTCAGCATAGGGTTTACCAATACCACAATCAATATCAATAAAGAAACACTTTAAAAACTGTGCGTTCTTAGCCGTGCGACCACCTTTAGGGTCAGCAAACGAGGCTAATGCAAAATACGCATTGTATTGATCTGCAATTAATTCTTTGGCTAATTCATTTACTTCTTCAATACTTCCCACAAACTTTTGTCTTGGGCTTCCATCATCTTTTAAACCTACCACACAATACGACCCTGTATCGGGGAGCACTGCGGATAAGAAATTATTTGTTTCTATCATAGCCGCCTTAAGCCGTCAGTAAAAAGGATGGGCAGGGATATGACGGCGGTAATATCCTTTTCGGTAGCTAACCTAGCCCCCCACACAACTATCTTAATTTATCAATAAGTTTTTTCATCTTGTCCCAATGCTTCTCAGGGACATTACTTCTACCACGAAACCAAGAGTAGACCGTCACTCGGGATACAGAAAAGAACTCAGATACATCAACTACAGGAATATCTTTCCTGACGCATATAAGCCCTAACTGCACCCCTATCTTGGATTTGTCCGAAGCTTTAACTTCATTGATAAAGCCACTCGCATATCCTATTGACATTATTACTCCTCGTCATCCCAATCAGAAAGAATCTTGCTCAAGTCTTTCTTAGCGGTTGGTTCTTCTTTCTTAGCAGTACGCTTAGTAGGTTCTACCAATGCTTCAGCTTCTTTTTCAACCTTGATTACTTCTTCAGGGTCTACAATCTTAGCCTTTGGCGCATCTAACTTAGGCGCATCTTTCTCTGCCTTGGCAACTGTCATAGTGATTGCCTTGATAGCTTCTGCGCTCTTGCCTTGGTCGATAGCCGTAGCAATCTCACTTGACTCTAAGAAACGTACTGGTTTGAAAGTAATCTTAGGTGTAGAACTTGCAGTATCAAAACGCATCTCTGTAACAACTGCAGTAATAGGAACACCTTTAGCACCGATCATTTTAGCGTACATTTGGAGAGGCCACTTACCAGCTTCACCTTCACCGAAGATTGAAGTAGAAGGAAGAACTAATTGGAATACATCTCCACCAATATCGTTATCCAATACAACTGCAATACGTTGACTAAAGCGGCAAGCACGACCATCACCTTGACCTGAACCTTTAATGTTCTGTGGGCAGTTAGCGCATCCAGTAGACTGTGGTGCTTCTACAGATTTATCAGGATAGTCGCCGTTGGCAGACCAGCAATCAGGAGGTGCAGATACACCCTTCTTGTATGTACCAGCGTAGTAAGTACGAGCAACTTTAGATGATGCCGCAACTACCACCACATTAAGATTACGTTCTTCTTTCTGTGCAATCTCTTTACCGTTTACTAACAAGCGCCATACACCGCCCTCGATAGAAATACGTTTGCTACCGCCACCACCATTACCCATAAGGGCTTTAGTAGTATCATCCAACTCCAACGCTTGTAAGTGCGCTGGTAAACCCATGTCCAACATAGCAAGTTCTTTGCTCATTATCTTCTCCTATTTTCTACTACGAGTAACTCGTACAACATATTCAGCATCCGCTTGAAGCCCTGGCGGGTGCAAATCAGGGTTTTCTGCAAGGAACGTATCAACATTCCCATTGGAAATTCTTTGGTGTAAAAAGTGAAAGGCATTATGTTCTTTAATAAATGTATATAAAGATTCCCAATCACTAGTCCAATATCTTTTGTTTAACTTACGGCTGACTGTGCCATGTTGCGTCTTCAATCCATCCGTGCCTGTGTCTTTGCAAATAGATAACAACTCGGTTTGAATTATCTCTTGTTGCTCTTCTAAGTCTCGAATTTGTTTCTCTAGTTCGAGTCGCTTGTCACGGATTTTTATATACGTTTTAACTAGCTTGTCGGCTGTTGCTTGGTGTTCACTCATCTCTTCTCCTTCTTATCTATACCCACAATGTACTCCTATTCCTTTACTCTGTCAACCCTCATCTTGAATTATATTTTTATAAAGATCAATCATTTTTGTATGTATGTCTACCTTACCCTGCAACATCTTATACATTCTTTTTTCTACAGGGGAACCCTGCAAATGAACTACTGTGCAAGGATTATGTTGCCCTGCACGATGCACCCGAGCGTTAGCTTGAAGGTACGTTTCAACGGAAGTAATAGGGGAAAACCATACTACTAAGTTAGCGGCAGTTAGTGTTACTCCGTGTGCGGCGGCTTGTGGTTGTATTACTAGAATCTTTGGGTTAGGTTCTGTTTGGAATCTAGCGAAAATGTCTGTGCGATTACCTGCTGATACTGAGCCATTTATAATCTCTGCGGTATATCCTGACTTTCTCAATTCTTCTGTAACAATCTCAATAGCATGTCGGTAGGGAACAAATATTAGCACCTTATGACTAGCCTCGTCAATCACTTCTTTTAGTGCGCTAATCCTGTTGGAAGCATCGAACTCAACTACCTCTCCACTATCCGAATAGACTGCACCACATGAAAGCTGGAGTAATTTATTCAAGTTTGCGGCAGCATTAACTGTAGTGATTTCTTCCCCAGCGGCTACGGCTAACATGTTCTTTCTAATGATTTCATAATACTTTTCTTGCTGCTGAGTAAGCGGAACGTCACGCGTTACATAAGTCATATCAGGTAGGTCTAGACACTCGTCTTTGGTAAACCGTATTGCAGGTTGTAGTACTGTGTGTATTGTTTTCTCTGAACTAGGTTTTGGAACCCATTTAAACTGGGTTAGTTTGAACATCACCATGTCCCTGAAAGAACCGTAGAACTTAGGTACTGACTGTGGGTTAACTAATCTTGCTAGTCCGTATGCGTCTGTTGGTGACTGAGAAGCTGGTGTGCCTGTAAGCATCCATAACCAAGTGTGTGGTTTGATTATAGAGTTTAGTATCTTCCAACGTGTTGTAGATACCGTCTTGTATGCGTTAGCTTCGTCTATAACAATAAGGTCAAAGTCCCCAGCGATTACGGCATCCTTGATAATCCCTAAGCCATCGTAGTTACATATAACAAACTCAGCATCACCTTCTACTGCTTGGATTCGCTTCTCTCTTGAATAACTATGGGCTATGGAACAAGTGCGGTGCATAGCAAACCTAAACAAATCATTCTGCCAAGCCGACTGCATAATAGATAGAGGGCAAAGAACTAAGACTCGTTTAATCATACCTACCTTCATTAGGTAATCAGCCGCCCATATCACGCTACCTGTCTTGCCAGTACCTTGCTCGTTAAAACAAAATGCACGGCGGTGTAGGGTTAGGAACTCAGCGGTAGTACGCTGGTGGTCAAATGGTTTGTAGAGTCCAGGCCAATCGTAATGCGCTCTAATGGGGGAGGGTACACCACGCAGTTTTAGGTTCTTTAGTATTTGGGCTTCTTCTAGTCCCCAGTTTACCAATACCTCACCTGTGTCGAGCAACTTGCTCTTTGGGATTATCGTGGTAATGCGGTTAGGCTCACGTACTTTAACTAATAAAGCCTTGTTATCTATGATTTCCAATCTCTTCTCCAATAGGAATACCACCAAAACCGTAGTTTTGATTTATTATAAGTAGCACCTTACGGGTGCTATTCGGTTGTCTCTCTGTCCAAGGAAGAAAATGCCCCGTGAAGGGAAAACATTTAATTAACAGCGACAACTGATATGGTTATATTGGGCGAGTATCGGACCCTGTTGCTAACACTCATACCTTACTTCACAACAATACCACAACAACTTATTTCTTCTTACGTTCTTTAGTGCTTATCTCAGAAACTAAATTACCTTTTGAATCTCGTTTAAAGCTACGGTTCTTAGCGGCAGATTGAATCACTACGCCGTTCTTATTTGAACCACCTTTGTCTAATGCTTTCTTGTGGGCTACGTCTTTACCTTCTCGCTTGTCTGCTTTACCGTTCCCATTAGCATCCTTACCTGTCTTATCAATTGCTCGTCTAGCACGCTGACGCTCCATGCGTCGTGGATGCTCTCCACGCTTTTTCTCCATGTCGTATTCATGGTCGTAAGGTCTAGGTGTTTTAGTGTACGGCATTAGTGGTTTCTCCCATTGTGTTCGCAGTCGGTTACTGAGCACCAAGCACGACAAGAAAAATTGGGCTTCTTATTCCATACATCATTTAAGATAGCGGCTTCCAAGCGTTTAGTATCTTCTAACCATTTGCTCCAGTAGACACCCTGACTATCTTGCTCGTAATTGGCTTTAATCAAGTCGTCTGCTACAACAAATAATAACCCAGCTTTGACCTTTTTGACTTGTGGGAAGTGCTTAAAAAGGGCTAGAGAAAGTATCTCCAACTGCTGTGTATCGGCATATTTAGAGGATTTTCCTGTCTTATAGTCAATGATATAGGCTTTATCTTCGTTAAGGATTATTAGGTCAGCTACCCCCCGCCACCATACTTCTTTGTCAAAGAACCCACAAGGTTCTAGATTGCGGGTTAACCCTAGCTTTTCTTCGCACAACTTATCTCCTGGCAGAGATTTGAGTTTATCTAGGTGGGGTTTTACAAAAGCGTACTTCTCAGGAATTGGTGTACCCTTCCCTATGTAGTCTTCAGCCGCCTTATGTACTTCCAGTCCGTAACTCAAATGCTCTGTTGGAGGGTCAGTAATGTCCTTTACCACCCGCAAGCGGTAATACTTGTGGGGGCATTGTTTAAAAAGACTCAGGGAGGAGTACGACCAATTATATTTGACTGTCATTTAGTTCTCGGTAACTGTCCGCTAAATCCGTAAGTGCCAGTATGCGTGAAGGTTGCCCAAGGTGCGGCATAGACTTTGATACCATTCTTTCTAGCTAAAGCGCAGAAGTGGTAGTCCTCAGATAACAAGCGTTTTGATTCATGGTCAATACTTGTAGTGAAGTACTCTTTAATGATCTTAACCTTACGCTCTGTGTCTACTGCATGAAACATGTCATTATGGTAGGAAGGTACTTTGTCGGCTAACTGCTCAAAAACTTCACGCTTAATTAACATGAAGCC
>Ga0114964_10000806_pt1 | contig 23466 bp, 24 predicted proteins | sample C_131016_MF_Meta_FD_92638 | JGI IMG/M metagenome (GOLD analysis project Ga0114964, IMG submission 92638) | Freshwater microbial communities from Lake Croche, Canada to study carbon cycling - C_131016_MF_MetaG | ecosystem: Environmental > Aquatic > Freshwater > Lake | place: Lake Croche, Canada...
ACGTATCGAATCCATGAGCCTCTAAGAGGTCATTGAATAGCTTCATGTTCAATTCATTGTCTTCAACGATTAGGACGGTCTTGTTCATGTTAGTTTCGAGAGCAAAAGCCCTGCCCTTTTTATGAGTGGTTTAAAAAATATCGAACTAAAGTTTGAAGTATGAACCGTGCAATCAGCTAATCACACGATGGACTCGCTGGAAAAGTAATATCAACGAGTTTCCCCGACAGCTTAAAATCTTTGAAATCCAAAATTAGCGATTGGGCAACACCATTTTCAAACAATTCCTCAAAAACAGTATAATCGGGCTCGATTTCATCGCGGTTGCCAGCAACACTGTAGCTGATGGTTATCGGCCAACGCTTCATCGATTCAAAATCTTTTTGCTTCAGAATTGGATTTATACCATTCGCGCCCAACCGCCCTTCGCCTATAACAGCAAACGTATCCTGAACAGGCTTTACCTGATCGGTACCATCAAATTGGAGCGCCGACATAAGATGGATGTTCATTTTAGCGTTTTCAATTAAAGCTTTCGTATAAGAAATTGGGAAATAGGTATTTTTCTTTAAAGTAAATACCGATTTAGTTGGCGAATTGAAATGTACGATAATCTCATTTCCTTTAATTTGAGTATTTCCAGACGTAACCCGCTGTAATCCATCACGGTCCATTTCTTTCGCTATAAATTGCATTGATTTTCCGTCGGTGCCCTCTGAGCTTGTAGAATAGTTGTCTAATATTCGTTCGCCATTTTTAGGCCCTGATAACTGTAAAACCTGTCGAAAATTTTGAATAGAATTGGAACATTTCGAAGCTACCAATTCATACACCAAACGCCCACGAACAGAATCCCAATCCGATCTATTTTCGCTGGAGACAAGCACCAAATCATAGATTGCCCGGTGCGAAACGAGATTAACCGCGAGCGGTTCACTTGCGCTACTTTCGGTCGCGACAACGATAAGCAGGCTGCTCATCAAAAAATTACCGTAACCCGCACACAAATTCCTAATAATGTTCACTTGCAGACCACGTCCCTTTGAGCCACAAAAAGCAGACAACTATTTTTAAAAAGAGTGAGTTTAGCGATGAATATTGAAGAACGTCTGATCCAAAATGGAATCACTCTTCCAACACCGCCTAGCCCAGTAGCCAACTATATACCGGCCAAACTGGTGGGAAAGCTCTTATTTATATCGGGGCAACTCTGTCTTGATAACGGCACATTGCGAGAGAGTCATATTGGAAAAATTGGGCAAAATATTTCCATTGACGAGGCCGTTACTGCCGCAAAACTGTGCGGAATCAACGTTCTCGCCCAAGCGAAGTCAATTTTGGGCGATCTAAATCGGATTAAAAGCTGTGTAAAGTTAGGCGGTTATATTAATGTCGCTGAAGGATTTACCGCGCTTCCACCAATTATGAACGGAGCATCCGACCTCATAGTATCCATCTTGGGGGAAGCGGGAAAACATACACGAACAACGGTCGGGGTTGCCGAGCTTCCAATGGGTGCTGCGGTTGAAGTTGAAGCAATCTTTGAGGTTGAATGATGGCCTCGCCCGATTGGCTCACAGCGTGTCCCATTGCCCACAGGGGTCTACATAACCGAGACCAGGGCATCATTGAGAATACCTTGGGTGCTGCTCGTGCTGCGATCAATCACGGGTTTTCGATCGAATGCGATGTTCAAATGACCGCTGACGGCGAGATCATTGTATTTCATGACGACGACGTGGACCGGTTGACGACGTCGCAGGGAAATGTGGCATCCAAAAATCTTTCCGAAATTAAATCGCTCAAGCTTAAAGATACGGACGAAGATATTCCGACATTGGATGAATTTTTATCGTCCATTGCCTCGTCAGTACCTCTTGTCTGTGAAATTAAAAGTAATTTTGATGGCAATATGATTGTTGTTGAACGTTGTTGTAAGATTTTAAGCCAATACCCGGGGCCTGTTGCTATAAAATCATTCGACCCCGACATGATTTCTAGGGTGAGAAACCTCGCGCCTGACCGCCCTAGAGGGTTTATCGGCGAGAGTAGATACGATGCCCCTGAATGGGATAGTTTAGGTCAGACCAAAAAGAAATATTTAATCAGTTTAAGTCATTTTTCAAATTGCGAGCCTGACTTTTTATCTTGGTACCACAAAGATTTAGAGCAATTAGGACCATGCTTAAGCCGATCCTTCATCGGCTTACCGTTGATGACATGGACCATTCGATCACAAGAAGCATCGAGCGATTGCTTAAAATTAGCGGACCAGATTGTATTTGAAAATTTTTTACCCAATTCTGAATAAAAACGACTGAAAAAACTGAATATGAATCATACTCTAAAAATAGAAACTCAATTTTCGGCAATAGATCACAAGAATTGGAACAAACTTGTTGAAAATACATCGGGAACGGGTGCCAGTCCGTTCACTTGTTACGAATTTCTGAACGCATTAGAAGTTTCTGGTTCTGCTGTTCGGAAAACAGGCTGGTCGGCAGCTCATATGCTACTCGAGAATGATCAAAATGAAATCGTAGCTGCATGTCCTGCTTATCTCAAGAATAACTCAATGGGGGAATATGTCTTCGACCATGGGTGGGCTGACGCATACGAAAGGGGAGGAGGACAATATTATCCGAAATTGCAAATATCCGTGCCGTTTACACCTGCGACTGCACCGAAACTGCTGACTGGCAACGTAGAAGCCCGATCAATCTTAGCCGAAACCTTGGCAGGTCAAATCCCAAAGCTCTGTGAACGACTAGGGGTTTCGTCGGCTCACGCTACTTTTCTAACCTCGGAAGAGCGCGATATCTTTTTGAGAGCAGGCTTTCTTGAACGAAATGATAAGCAATATCATTGGTTTAATGAAGATTATAATACATTTGAAGATTTTTTAGCGGCATTATCATCCCGCAAACGAAAACTAATCCGGCGCGAACGTCGAGATGCTGTGGCTAATGGCATAACAATAGAAGCCATTACAGGCGAAGATCTGACCTCTGAACATATGGAGGTCTTTTATACGTTTTATATGGACACTGGCGCTCGTAAATGGGGACGCCCCTACCTTACCTATGACTTCTTTAAGAATATTTTGGAGAAAATGTCTGATCGAATACTTTTAATTATGGCGAAGAGAGCAGGAACATACATTGCCGGAGCCATTAATTTTATCGGTCAAGGCGTACTTTATGGACGAAATTGGGGTTGCATTGAGAACCATCCATTTCTCCATTTTGAAGTTTGTTATTATCAAGCCATTGAATTTGCAATTAAAAACAAATTAAACCGGGTTGAAGCCGGCGCTCAAGGTGAACACAAATTGGTGCGCGGATACAGGCCAGTGACCACATTTTCTGCCCACTATATCGCTGACCCTGCCTTCCGGAAAGCTGTAGCGGCTTATCTTGAAGAAGAGCGTACTTATATAGCTACCTTAAGCGAGACTTTATCTGAAAGAACACCCTTTAGAAGCGATGATCGCTATGAAATTGAGTGAATTCAAGAAATGAAATTGGCAGGGGAAATAAGATGTACGATCAAAATAATATATTTGCTAAGATAATTCGACGGGAAATTCCGTGCGAAGCAATTTTTGAAAACGACCATGTTTTGGCATTTATGGATATTATGCCTCAAGTCGATGGCCACTGCTTAGTTGTTCCAAAATTACCGTCAATCGGGTTTCTAGATGCCGATCCTTCAGTGATATCACTCTTGTTTTCTTCGGTTCAAACCATTGGAAATGCGGTAAAAAAAGCTTTCTCCGCGGACGGAGTAGCTGTTATGCAATTTAACGGGGCCGCAGCCGGACAAACTGTATTTCATCTTCATGTCCATGTCTTACCTCGGCATGAAGGAGTTCCGCTTCGTCCGCATACGGGGATCCTAGCAGATGCGGCGATTTTAAAGAAACATGCCGACTTGATAAGATTGGCTTTGAAATAATTCAACGCCCACTTGCGATGGTCAGGACGTGATGTTCGATAGATTTTCACTAAATGATTTGGGAAATTGATATCTGGATCGAAGGGTGCAGTTCGATCAATAAACCGGTCTTTGAAATTGATAAGGCCAGTAGTTTGGCTCGTTTAAAGCGAGCGTTCGATAATTGAATCTGCATCCAAATGTGATCAGCAAATTGTGCCGTGATTACCTACCAGCCCAAGAGCTTTCCGAATGGCGTACCGGCGAGTTGCCGCGTTAACTCGATCGCACCATATACAATGACGATCAGGACAATAGGCACAACGGCCCACGCCACGGCATCTTCATACCGCAACCGTTCCTGCCGCCGCCGATTGCGTCGCTGCCGCCCTGTTGCCAATCAAGCCCGTCCTTATGATCAATCTTAAAGCGGGATCTTTGGCACGGTTTGTATTGGCTTGTCGATTGGGCGCTTCGGCTTAACTCGGGGATTTCGCTTAACGGATCCCGCTTCGACGACGGCCTTCTCGGCCTTTGGAGTTACAGGCCCCTCCAGATATTCAAAGGCAAGCTTTTCCTTATCCTTATCATCCTTCACGGCGATAACCCGAACCCCGCCGCCTGTTTTCAAACGGCCGAACAGGAGTTCTTCGGCAAGCTGTTGCTTGATTGAAGATTGGATGAGACGAGCCATTGGACGCGCACCCATGGTCTCGTCATACCCATGATCGACCAACCAAGTCCGCGCTTCATCGGACAATTCAATCGTAACATTCCGATCGGCCAACTGCGCTTCAAGCTGCAACACGAATTTATCGACGACCTTGCTGACGACTTCCTTCGGTAATTGCGAGAACGAGATGATCTGATCCAGCCGGTTACGGAATTCGGGCGCGAACAGACGATTGATCGCCTCGCTATCATCCCCCTCCCGCTTCGTCCGTGTGAAGCCAAACGCAGCTTTGGCCAAATCTGCAGCACCCGCGTTGGTGGTCATGATCAAGATCACATTACGGAAATCAACCGTCTTTCCGTGGTGATCGGTCAGCTTGCCGTGATCCATGACCTGTAACAAGATATTGAAAAGATCAGGATGGGCTTTTTCAATCTCGTCCAACAATAAGACACAATGGGGGTGTTGATCGACAGCGTCGGTCAACAATCCGCCCTGATCAAAACCAACATAGCCCGGAGGTGCACCTATCAAGCGGGATATGGCGTGACGCTCCATATATTCGGACATGTCAAAGCGCTTGATCTCAACTCCGAGCGAAGCCGCAAGTTGCCGAGCGACTTCGGTTTTTCCGACACCGGTTGGCCCTGCAAAAAGGTAAGAACCGATGGGCTTTTCAGGATCGCGCAGACCTGCACGCGCCAGCTTGATTGCGGAAGTGAGAGCTGAAATTGCCGCGTCCTGACCATAGACGACCCGCTTAAGCGTTTCTTCCAAAGATTTAAGAACCTCCGAATCGTCCTTTGAAACGGTCTTCGGCGGAATACGGGCCATGGTTGAAACGGTCGCTTCAATTTCGGCGACGCCAATGGTCTTCCGACGCTTGTTATCAGCGAGCAGCATTTGCGCCGCTCCACTTTCATCGATCACATCGATGGCTTTATCGGGCAATTTGCGATCATGGATGTAGCGGGCCGACAGCTCCACTGCCGCTTTGATCGCGTCATTGGAATATTTTAGGCCATGGAACTCTTCATAATAGGGCTTTAATCCCTTTAGAATTTCGATGGTGTCCGGAATGGAAGGTTCGTTCACATCAATTTTTTGGAACCGACGCAATAACGCCCGATCTTTTTCAAAGAACTGGCGGAACTCTTTGTAGGTTGTTGATCCGATACAGCGCAACGTTCCTTGAGCCAAAGCGGGTTTGAGCAAATTGGATGCGTCCATTGCCCCACCCGATGTAGCGCCTGCACCGATAACCGTATGGATCTCATCGATAAACAGGACAGCGTTGGGATGCTGTTCAATTTCTTTCACAACCTGCTTAAGCCGTTCTTCAAAATCACCGCGATAGCGGGTTCCGGCCAATAATAGCCCCATATCGAGTGAAAACACCGTCGCGCCCGCCAGTACCGCGGGCACTTCGCCTCGAGCGATCTTCAACGCCAACCCTTCGGCAATGGCGGTTTTACCAACACCTGGCTCGCCCACCAGCAAGGGATTATTTTTTTGGCGACGGCAAAGGACCTGTATCGTCCTCCGAACTTCAGCCTCACGACCAATCAGAGGATCAATTTTGCCCTCGACCGCCTTCTTGTTCAAATTGACGCAATAGGTCTCAAGTGCCTCGCCTTTTTTCTTCGGGCCATTTGCCTGGTCGCTGCTATTGCCTGATTGGTCAACAGAATCGTCATTTTCCGGTTCACTCGGCGTAGCAATCGTTCCATTGCTCTTTGCAATGCCGTGCGACATATAGTTGACAGCATCATAGCGGGTCATGTCCTGCTCTTGCAGGAAATAGGCGGCATAGCTCTCGCGTTCCGCAAACAGCGCAACCAAAATGTTGGCACCGGTCACTTCCTCGCGTCCCGACGACTGAACATGAATGACGGCGCGTTGAATGACCCGCTGAAAGCCGGCTGTCGGTTTGGCGTCTCCCGCAACCGTTGTCACCAAGCTGGCCAATTCCGTATCAATATAATCAATGAGACTGGCGCTCAGAATAGCGATATCGACACCGCATGCACGCATGACAGACACGGCATCGCGGTCTTCAATCAGACCCAGCAGCAAATGCTCAAGCGTAGCATATTCGTGCTTCCGCTCATTGGCGTGCGCCAAGGCTTTATGCAGAACCAACTCTAAACTTTTTGAAAAAGACGGCATTTCGTCACACGACCTTTCAATTCCGTTCCATGACGCATTGTAGGGGATGCTGATGTTGGCGCGCAAAATCCATCACCAAGGTTACTTTGGTTTCAGCCACCTCGTAAGTGAAAACCCCACACTCGCCGACACCATTCTGGTGAACGTGCATCATAATCATATAAGCGTCGTCAGAATTTTTGTTAAAAAATTGCTGTAAGACATGGATGACGAACTCCATGGGCGTAAAATCATCGTTCAATAATAAAACCCGATAGAGCGGAGGCTTTTTGGTTGCCGGCTTTGGGCGCGTAAGCAGCGAAATTCCTGGCCCACGATCATCATCGCGGCGGTCGGGGGGGCTTGTCATCGACACGCTGTTCCACCTAAGCCCCACGGCACCATTGGTCGCACTACTCGCCTTAATAAACTTCACGTTAGCCATTAGCTCCATCGGATTCAAAAGATCGACGTTTATCAACGTAAGCCTGTCGGTGCGCAATTTCCAGACCAGATACAAAAGAATTCGCTCGACTGCGCGCTCAGTATAAACAAAAAAAGCCCAGCAAAGCTGGGCTTTTTCTAATTTTCACGTGGAAAGTCGGATTATTTCGTCGCCGACTTCGCCTTTACCATCATCGTCTCGTAAGGCTTTACCGTGTCTTTGGCGAGATCGGTATACAGTTCACCGACCTTCGATGCATAAGCCACAAAACCTTCATATGCCGATTTCGCGTAATCCGACTGAATTTCGAACGCCTTGTCGAGGGTCTTGATGCCAACCAACTTTTCCATGACAGACGAACTATGCTCGAAAGCCTTTTTGGAATAATCTGCGGTTTCGGTAGCAATCGCCTGAACGCTCTTGCTGGTTGCGCCGAAGCTTTTTACTGCAAGATCGATGTTGTCTTTGCTCATTTTTTGGAAATCTTCAAACTGGTTCATCATAGGATTATCCTTTCGTTTGCTGCGGGGTGACGCCGACTGAAATACTGGCGTTAATTCGTGCTTGACGCCGAATATATGCATCGCACCATTTTTGTCAACAATTATTGTGCACTGCAACATCTATAACTTTTGACTAAAGCCCGAGCAACTTAACAAAGCTGTAACCCCATCGTTATAAAAACCATCGCAGGATAAATACCAGTCGCCCTCTACCGGCTTTCTGGTGGGGTTTGGATTGATTATGATGTTTTGGAGTAGCAATCGAATGGGTATTTTGGCTCTGGCGGCTCGGCAGTCCGTAAAAATCGGCTTCATCGGCCTCGCGCTAACATTTCCATTGGTCGCACAAGCAAACGTTAAGGGGCATGCGTCTGCGCCATATGCTCCGCCCTATTCGGAGTTGGTTGTCGATGCGCGTACGGGCAAAACGCTTTATTCAGTCAACCCCGATGCACAACGCCATCCTGCTTCAATTACAAAAGTTATGACACTTTATTTGTTGTTTGAAGAACTGGATGCCGGCCGTTTATCCCTTGGCTCCCAGATCAAAATATCGCCATGGGCTCAACGGCAAGCGCCTTCCAAGCTTGGTCTTAACGCCGGAGATACGATCTCGGTCGAAGATGCAATTAAGGCTGTTGTGACCAAATCCGCCAATGACATTGCCGTTGCTATTGCTGAAAATATTGGGGGTACGGAAGCAAGTTTCGCTGAGCTGATGACAAAAAAGGCAAAATCGCTTGGCATGCTTCGGACCGTTTACGCCAACGCATCGGGCTTGCCTAACCCGCGGCAACTGACAACCGCCCGCGACCTTGTGACGCTTGGCAAGGCCATGCAGCAGCACTTTCCTAAATATTACACCTATTTTTCGATCCGTTCTTTTGAATATGACGGGGATACCATCGGAACACACAATAAGCTTTTGGGACGGGTTGATGGTGTGGACGGCATAAAGACGGGATATACCCAAGCTTCCGGTTTCAATCTTCTCACCTCGGTTCATCAAGACAACCGCGCCTTACTGGCCGTAATTTTAGGCGGTCGCTCGGGACCGTCGCGGGATCGTCGCATGGAAGAACTGATCGACACCTATCTCGATCAAGCGTCGAACGGCAGCGACACCAGCAAAAAGCAAGTTGCAACGGCATCAACATCGAAGCCTGCAACGATCAGCCAAGGCGATGCAGAAAGCAGCGGCCCTGCTGCGCCTCCCAAACTATTGGCAAAGCCGGTTGAAACGGCCCAAGCCCATTCCGATCAAAGCTGGTGGATTCAGGTAGGCGTTGCAAAAAGCGAAAAGCAAGCGCGCGCGCTTTTAACCAATATCCGCGGAAGCCAAGACACGCTTTCGGCGAACGCCGTTCCTTCTGCGGAAAAAATCCATGTGAGTGGCCAAGATATGTGGCGCAGTCGGTTTACAAAAATGACCGAGGCAGACGCCGCATCGGCCTGCCTAAAACTTAAAAAACGGGGCATTGCCTGTTTTGCATCGCGTAGTTGAGACTGGATTTTCTAAACTTTAACCGGATTTCTACCCGTTAACTGTCTTGGAGCAACAATCAGAGATGCGTTCTCAGCAAGACATCCTTGGCCATATTGATGCGGGTGGCGAAATACGGCGAGCCCCCTTGATCGGGATGATGTTTTTTCATCAACGCCCTGTGCGCCTGTCGGATATCTTCCTCGCCCGCGCCCATCTTAAGCCCCAAGACATCGTAGGCTTCCTGTTCGGACATCGTGGAAGATCCCCTCTGTCCGCCCTGCCCCGCGCGCGGGTTTTCGTTGATTGTTTCACCCCATCCGGCCGCTCCGCGGTCGAGATACGTTTGAAATAGTGCAGCTCCGTCGGGATCAAGCGTTGCTAGATAGGCTTTAAGAGTTGCTTGCTCTGCTTCGGTCAGGCTGGCAAATCCACGGCCTGCGAAGGCGCCTTTTACGACCCGTCCATCCATGTGACCTGCCAAATCAGGGTAGATCTCTATGCAGCTTGTTTTTTGGCGTTGAACGTTCTCCGGCTGTCCGGGTGGCATATACCAGGGCAAGATGGGCAATCGAATACCCCAAAGCCACGCGCCAATCCCCCCAAGCATGATGGCGACATCGATTCGCCCCTTCAACAGCAAAAGAGCCGCCCCTCCAAAACACACAACGCCGCCCGCCCGCCGACCATAACGGGCCAGTAACGTCGGATCGGATTTAATGTAGGACTTGGCTAGCCAAGCCAGCAAGGCTATGGCGATAATACCGGCGATAACGGGCACGAAACAGAAACTCCGGTTAAAGGGCTTTAAATTACAATAATCCTAGCTGTGCGAGTTCACGACGCAAGGCCTCGGGCATATCCTGATCAAACGTGCCAATCGCACTCATATCGCGGCCAGCGGAAGACGGTTCGAGATAACGCCAACCTTGAAAGGGACGGCTTGGCCGAGGTTCAACCGCGATGACCTTTTGGTCAAGCACGATCGCACAACGCCCGATTCCGTCTGATCCCGTCACGGCACGCAAGTCAAGAATGACCTGACGCGCAGAGATTTGACCTTTGATTACCCAATACAACGATCCACCATCGAGGATTTCGTCAACCCGTTTCGGCATCATACGGGTCACATGAACCTGTTCGTCCTTCATGCCTCGGGCGCGCCTAGCCGCTGAGGACTCTTCTATCCATGAGGTAAGATCGGCAATCGATTCACAACCGACACACAGTTTAATAAGATGAAGCGCCATAAATCTAACCTAAATGCTCGGTGCCCGTTCAACGTCCGCGCGGACTGAACGATGTGGATAAACCTGAGAACGTTGGACTAATCCACTAATACCGGCGCACCGGCCTTTTTCCACGCCGCAAAGCCACCCTCAATATGGACCACCGGCTTTAATCCCATTTCTTGCGCCACTTGAGCGGCAAGGGCTGAACGCCACCCGCCACCGCAGAAGAATACAAATTGTTTGTCTTCCGCAAAAATCGATTTGTGGTAAGGGCTTTCCGGATCGATCCAGAATTCGAGCATGCCACGCGGGCAATGAAAGGCCCCCGGCATTTTACCTTCGCGCTCCAATTCGCGCGGGTCGCGCAAATCGACCATCACAACATCATCCCGTTCAAATAAAGTTTGCGCATCGGGCACAGTCAATGTTTTGATGTTTGCGTTGGCTTCCGCGACCAATGCCTTGTAGCCCTTGGTGATAACCTGTGGCATCTTCCGATCTCCTTCGAACGTGTCTGATCTTCTTTATCTTGTAACACGCCGAACACAAAACAACGGGACGATGGTGAGCAATGGTAAGTTTTTCGGCTCTTGATGCGGTCGCGTTTGCTGGCTTTATAGTGTCTTGGCTTTTGTACCACCGGATCGTCGAAGGCGTGGTCGGTCGGAGGCAAAGCCTCAACGGGATGATGGATCAATACCGGGTTCGTTGGATCGAACGTCTGCACGAGCGTACAGAGCGTATTTTTGATACGCAAGTTATGGCGGGGCTTCAAAATGGCACCGCGTTTTTTGCCTCTACATCGCTTTTTGCCTTTGGCGGCACACTCGCCCTGTTGCGTGCCGCTGACGATGTTCTCAAGATTTTTGGCGATTTGCCGATGGGATTTGAAACGTCCCGAGCCATGTGGGAAATAAAGGTTACCGGGCTCGCGGTGATTTTTGTCTATGCCTTTTTCAAATTCGCCTGGTCGTATCGGCTGTTCAATTACGCCGCAATTTTGATTGGAGCATCGCCGAACCCATCCCCCGAAAATAGACGCGAGGTTGAGCGGCACACCAAGGCGCTAGCGGCCGTTGTAACCGATGCCGGGCGCCAATTTAACCGCGGACAGAGGGCTTTTTTCTTTGCACTGGCCTATGTCGGTTGGTTCATATCCCCCGTCGTTTTGATGATAACCACCTTCGCAGCACTCTACGCCATGCTTCACCGACAATTCCGTTCTGCCTCCCACGCCGCCGTGAAGGAGTTGGTGTCGTCTACACGAGAGGATAAGACGCACATCGATTGACGAAGCAGCTTGTGCTAGGTCATGTCGTCTTATGAGGGAACAACCCACCACGCCGACCATTCGCGAAGCTCTATTGTCGCTTGCGACGCATCGCGGGATGGGAAAGACCTTCTGCCCGTCGGAAGCGGCACGGTTGATTGGTGGGCCGCATCCCGATGGTTGGGGACCAATGATGCAACCGATACGAAGGGAAGCCGTCGCGCTGGCCCTCAACGGACAGATCGTAATTTATCGGAAAGGCCGCCCCGTTGATCCCACCGATTTCAAAGGCGTCTATCGTCTGGGATTGCCGCATCACGACTAAGTATGTCTAAGGTTTGGGTAAAAGGTCGTCTGACTGTCCCAAAGCCCAGGCCGCTATGAGACCGATCCATTCGCGCACCATCAGATCGAATTTTAATAAATGCGACGAAGCTTCGGTGGAGAAGCCCGAACTGGCAAATTTTGGAGCGCTGGTCCAGCCTACTGGATAAGCCTCAATAGCCCAACCTGCCTTGCGAAATAACCCCATTGACCTCGGCATGTGCCAAGCAGAAGTCACCAAAAGCCAACGTTCATGCGGGGTCATCTCCAGCATGCTTCGTGTAAATTCCGCATTTTCTTGGGTGTTGCGTGAAGCCCGCTCAAAGATGACTCGCCCCGACTCTATCCCCAATTCGGAGATGTGCTGTTCGATGATATCCGCTTCGGACAACGCTTCTCCAAACATGGAACCATAACCACCGGTAAAGACGATCTTTGCGTTGGGAAACCTGCGCGCCAAATCTGCCATGGCAACCAACCGATTTCCTGCGCTGTTCAAAGCAAGGCTTTGCCATTCGGCCGAAGACCAGACATTAACGGAACCGCCTAATACGACGATACCATCGACTGGCCTTCCATCCTCTTTCCAAGCTGGGAACTGTCCTTCAAGAACCTGAGCCAATCGGTCACCGATCGGCAAAATGCTGGCGGCTAACAACCCACAAATGCCAATCGTAAGAAGGACACGGGCCACGCCAAGTCGCCGAACAAACAAAAAGCCCAAGCCTGTAGCCGCCACCAGCAACAAAAAATTACTGGGCGAAAAAATCAGCCATAGAAGTTTTGATGCTATGAAATACAATGAACTTCATCCACTTGATCGGCATTGCTAAGATTTGGAATCAAGTTTTGCGAGCCTCCGCCTCGTATTGCAAGCGGCGAATTTAGGATCGTCAACCAAAATCGGAACCGGGTCTGCTCGTAAATTAACAATGGCGGACCTTTCCTGCGAAGTTAAAATCGGCCAGTGTGTCGCTTCATCGGGTCACAAAGATCACCAATCGAATTGGAAACGCCATGTCGAGCCAGGTCAAAGCCGTCATCATTCATTCAGCCCTGGATCTCCGGTTAGGCGACGTACCTTTGCTTGACCCGGGTCCGGGCGAGGTAGAGGTGACGGTTACGCGCGGCGGTATTTGTGGTTCAGATCTGCACTATTATCACGACGGAGGCTTTGGCGCCGTTCGCGTGAAAGAGCCGATGGTGCTCGGCCACGAAATCGCAGGAACCGTATCGGCCCTCGGGGCCGGTGTCACCTCCGTTAAAATCGGCGACAAAGTTGCCGTTAATCCAAGCCTTGCCTGTGGGACTTGCCGCTATTGTCTGAAAGGTTTGCCGGCGCATTGTTTACAAATGCGCTTTTATGGATCCGCGATGCGCTTTCCGCATGTCCAAGGCGGGTTCCGCGAAAAATTGGTCTGCACAGCAGCGCAAGCAGTACCAACGGGCGATGCGACGCCAGCGGATCTGGCTGCATTCGCCGAGCCGCTGGCGGTTTGCCTCCATGCCGTTCGCCGCGCCGGACCATTGGCTGGGCTCAGGGTTTTGGTAACCGGTTGCGGACCCATCGGAGCGCTGACCGTGTTGGCCGCCAAACACGCAGGTGCGCGGGAAATTGTGGTGACCGATATTGCCGCCCCCGCGCTAGCCATTGCCATGAAAATCGGTGCTGACGGAGCGCTCAACACCAAAGACGCACCGGATGGGCTTGATGAATATAAACTCGATAAGGGTTACTTTGATGTTGCCTTCGAAGCGTCTGGCAATGGTCGCGCGCTTGCCGATGCGATCGCCTGCGTCACCCCACGTGGGCGGATTGTTCAGATCGGCATGGGGGGAGATGTCGCTATTCCCTTGGGGCAGATTGCGGCTAAGGAAATTGAACTGGCCGGGACGTTTCGCTTCTATGAGGAATTTAGCTGGGCAGTCGACCTTTTGGCGAAACGAGAGATCGATGTTGCACCGCTGTTGAGTGCTACTATCCCTTTCAGTAACGCCCGATCCGCGTTTGAGCTTGCCTCGGACCGAAGCCGAGCAATGAAAGTTCAGCTGGCTTTCGATTGATTTTTAAATTCATCCAACATCAAGAGCGTCGAGCAATGAGTGATACCTTTATTCTTCCCCTAGCTGATCCTGAAGATTGCGGCATGCGCAGCGACCAGTTTGATCGGTTGTCGGCCTTGATCGAAAGCCACATCGCGGAGGGTAAACACCCCGGCGCCCAGGTCGCTATCGCCCGACACGGTAAACTCGTTTACAATCAAACCTTTGGCTATGCCGGTATCGACCACCGCGCACGGCCTGCAACTGACGATACGCTATGGCTACTCTATTCAAATACCAAGGTCATCACGGCTTGTGCACTTTGGATTTTAGCAGAACGGGGCAAATTTTCGTTTGCTGACCGTGTAGCCGATCATCTGCCCGAGTTTGCGGCGAATGGAAAAGGCCATATTTCCGTTACCCAGTTGCTGACGCACCAAGGCGGATTTCCAAACGCCCTCATCGATCGTGCGGCGTGGAATGATCATTCGCTTATGCGCGCGCAAGTCGCAAACTTTTCACTCGAATGGACGCCGGGTTCGCGTTACGAATACCATGCCACTGCTGCCCATTGGGTTGCCGCGATGCTGATTAACGCAATCAGTGGCGAAGATTATCGTCACTTTATCCGCAACGAAATTATTGAGCCCTTAGGTCTTGGAAAAGAGCTCTTTGTTGGCTTGCCAAGTGAAGAGATGGCGCGGGCTGCTGATATGCACATCGTCGATTCTGCTGAAATGGTACCCGATCCGATTTCAACCTCGGTTGATTTCCGGACCGCTGGTATTCCCGGCGGCGGCGGTTACGGTACAGCGAGGGCGATGGCAGCCTTTTATCAAGCATTGATCCATGATGGAGCGCTCGGCGAACGGCGGATCGTTTCACCGCGAATGATTGCATTTGCGACGAAAGATTGGACCCCCGGCAAGTACGACACAGATGGTTCAGCGGTCCATTTCGGGCTAGGCCCCTATTTGCGGGGAAATGTGGAAATTGCCAACGGTTTGGGCGGATTGGGCTCACCGCGGACGTTTGGGCACGGCGGTGCCGGAAGTTCCGTTTGTTGGGGAGACCCGGATTCGGGCGTATCTTTCGCCTATGTATCAAACGCCCGCCAAATCGAGCCTTGGAACATGTGGCGGCGTGATCTTGTGAGCAATATAGTGCATGCAGCAATTCTCAATTCATAATTGGAAGTGAAGCGGGAGTGATAAATGCGTCTTCATTTTGAGGAAGCTGCCGCGCCAAGGCGCCCCCTCTCCTATGTGTTGCATGTGCCGAAAGACATTGGTCAACAGGCGAAGTGGCCCTTGGTGATTTATCTCCATGGGCTCAGCGCGCGAGGCGATAATTTAGATCTGTTGGAAACCTATGGCCTGCCGCAAGTCGTTGCCAATGGCTTTCGTCCGCCCGCCTTTGTTGGCGCGCCTCAATTACCGGATGGGCTTTTTTGGCCTCAACGGTTGGAGCAGCTTTCCGCCTGGCTCGATCACCTATTGGCTAACTATCCCATTGATCCGAAACGAATAACGCTCACCGGAGTAAGTCTTGGCGGCTATGGCGTCTGGTACTGGGGCGGATGGCAACCGGAACGGTTTGCCGGGCTCTTGCCATTGTGCGGCGGCGGTAACTTTCTCTCCGCACGGGCTGTCCAGAGTGCGAAAGTTCCCGTGTGGGCGGTAAGCGGTGCGATTGATACGGTCGTTCCTTTATCCGAAATGACGCGATTGATGGACATTGTTACGCATTCGAAAGCGCAAAAAACGATCTATGCGGATGCGGATCACGACGATGCAAGGGTGCACACAACGCCTTATACGGACTCTGCCATCTGGGACTGGCTTTTGAGCCAACATCTTGATCAAAGGGGATAAATCGAGCGATGCTTGGACAGGATATGTTGGACTTTATTGCTGAAACGGCGCGGCATTATCCTGAGGATGCGGTCGATCGTACCATCGAAGAACAGCGCGCCATATACAATCGGATGGCGGCCGCTTTCACTCCACCGAGACCTCGCGGCGTAACGACCGAGGAAGCCGTACTCGCCCTCGATGATCGTTCGATAAAAGTCCGCGCCTATCGTGGTGAATCGGGCGGCGGGGATGGCACAGCCGTCTATGTGCACGGCGGCGGATTTATCGTGGGTGGACTGGACAGCCACGATATCGTGACGGCGAAGCTGGCCGCTCTTACCAATATGACCATTTTGGCAGTAGATTATCGTTTAGCGCCTGAACATCTGTATCCTGCCGCGCATGACGATTGTTACGCCGTGATCAAAGCGGTTCTCGACGCAACCATCCCTTTAAAATGCCCAAATCAGCACGTAATTGTTTTGGGTGATAGCGCAGGCGGAAATATTGCCGCGAGCGCGGCGTTATGGCTGGTCGAGAACGGATTACCTCAGGTCGACGGCATTGTGTTATTCTATCCGGGCTTAGCCCCTGATCCCACACCTCCAGCCCGCGACGATGAGGCTCAGGCTCCGATGCTGACTTTGGCGGAGGTGCGTTATTATAAAAAAATGTATCTTGGCGATCACGTGCCGGATCACCTTTCGTCTCCGTTGCTGGCCCGCGACTTGTCCGTTATGCCGCCGACCCTCTTGTTACCCGTCGAGCATGATCCGCTTCGTGATGATTGCACTGCTTTTTCAAAAAGGCTGGCCGAAGTAGGAGTACCGGTTACATTGTCGCTTGGAAAAGGTCTGGTCCATGGCTGCCTTCGGGCCATTGGCCGCAGTGAAGGTGTGGATTTATTGATAGAAAAAGCGGCGATTTTTTTACAAAAACCGACGACAAAAGAGTGATCCCATAAAAAAAACGATTTTTTGGCAAAAAAATAGCTTCTTTAGCTTGTGCGAAACCGTCGCTTCGGCAAAGCTATATCATCTGGACGAAACTAAGTTTTGCACAGTACGATGGTGGGCGGAGCCCGGTTTATTGAAAGCGGCCTTCGAAGCCATCGTAACAAAAGTATGAGTAAGTCGGCAAATAAGACCGATTGTTTTGTACAGTCGGATTTTCGACATCAAAAAGGGGGAGTTCCCATGGAAGAATATAACAAGCTAAAGCACATGTTTGATCAAGGCGTACTGTCGCGCCGTCAATTCATGAGCGGCGTTGCAGCGATCGGCGCTGGCGTTGCCATGGGTTCAACATCTTTTTCATTACCAGCCTTCGCCGCTGACGCTCCTAAGAAGGGCGGCACGCTGAAACTCGGTCTTGGCGGTGGTAGCACCACTGACAGCATGGATCCGCGGAGCTGGACCGATTCGGTTGGTCTTTTGATGGGCTTCGGCGTTTATAACCAGCTTGTCGAAAACGGTCCGAACAATGAGCCAATTCCTGAGCTCGCCGAGAGCTGGGAAGCTCAGCCGGGTGCGGCTAAGTGGACATTCCGCCTGCGCAAGGGCGTGCAGTTCTCGAACGGCAAAGAATTCGATGCCGATGATGCCGTTTACTCCTTGAACCTGCATCGTGGCGAAACCAAGTCGGGTGTTGCTGGTCCATTCAAGGCCGTCACCGATGTCAAGAAAGTTGACAAGTACACGATCGAAATCACGCTTGAGTCAGGCGATGCCGATCTCCCAAGCATGCTGACCGACTATCACGTCATGATGGTTCCAAATGGCCACACCGACTGGAAAAACCCAATCGGCACCGGCGCTTTCACCGTTGACGGTGTAGCACCCGGCGTGGGCGGCACGTTCACGCGTGCGAAGAACTACTGGAAGCCGAATGCTGGCTATCTCGATCGCGTTGAAATCACCGTTATCAATGACCGCACAGCCCGTATGAACGCGCTGCTTTCGGGCCAGGTGAATGCGATCAACCGCGCTGATCCGAAGGCTGTTGCCAAGCTCAAGGCTGACAAGTTTGAAGTTGTCCAGTCGCCTGGTGGCTACCATCCGGTTATTTCAATGATGGTTGACGCGAAGCCATTCGACAACAACGACTTCCGCCTCGCGATCAAATACGCAATGGATCGTGAGCAGATGCTCAAGTCGCTGTTCCAAGGCTTCGGATCGGTCGGCAATGACCATCCAATTCCGCGTGGCGATGCGAACTTCAACACCGACTTGCCACAGCGCAAGATGGACCTTGATAAGGCCATGTTCCACTTGAAGAAGTCGGGCGTGACGTCAAAGGTAACAATGCAGGCCTCTGAGGCGGCTGGTGCGGAATCGCTCAACATGGCTCAGTCGCTCCAGCAGACCGCAGGTAAGGCTGGCATCAAGATCGATATCAAGAAAGAGCCAGCTGACGCTTTCTGGAGCAATGTCTGGTTGAAGGGCGCTTTCGTGACCTCGTATTGGGGTGGCCGTCCAACGGCAACCGCGATGCTTTCGGTTGCATACAAAGCCGGCGCACCTTGGAACGAGACGCACTGGAACAATTCGACCTTCGACAAGCTTTTGTCGGACGCAAAGTCGGAACTCGATCCAGCCAAGCGCAAGACCTATCTCTGGGAATGCCAACGCATGCTCAGCGATGAAGGTGGCGCGCTTGTTCCGGCCTTCCAAGACTATTTGTCGGCCTCGACCGACAAAGTCGGCGGCATCACGGTCCATAAGGGTTTCGATATGGACAATGGCCGCGTAATGGAAAAAGCGTTCATTAAGGGCTAACACATTGTTCAAGCTGATCAGTCAACGACTGGCGCTTGGATTTTTGACCCTGTTTGCGGCTTCCGTGCTCATTTTTACGGGCACGGAAGTCCTTCCGGGTGATCTTGCCTCGGCCATTCTGCAAAACAACGCCACGCCAGAAAATCTGGCGGCTCTTCGCGACCAATTGGGGCTCGATCGCCCCGCTGTCGTGCGATATGTTGAATGGCTGGATAATACGGCCCATGGCGATTTAGGAAAATCGCTGGCCAATGATTGGGATGTTGCGGAAGAGGTTGGCCCAAGGCTTAAAAACACATTGTTTTTAGCTAGCTATGCCGCCGTCATTGCCGTCCCCTTAGCCGTCTTTCTTGGCATTATGGCGGCCATACGACAGGGCACCCTGTTTGACCGATTTATCAACGGATTTACGTTGTTAACGATTTCTGTGCCTGAATATTTCTTGGCCTATTTGCTTGTCAAATATCTGGCCGTGCATCATTTCTGGTTTCCTTCGCTCGCTAATGTGACAGACGGTACACCGTTTTTGGGTCGCCTCTATCTGCTTTTCTTGCCGATGTTGACCCTGCTTCTGGTGACATTGGCTCATATGATGCGAATGACGCGAGCCTCCGTGCTGGCGATCATGTCCAATCCCTATATAGAAATGGCGTATTTGAAGGGATTGCCGAAATGGAAAATTGTTGTTCACCACGCTCTGCCCAACGCGCTTGCGCCGATCATTAGCGTTATCGTGCTTAATCTGGCCTATCTCATCGTCGGTGTTGTGGTTGTCGAGACCGTTTTCGTTTATCCGGGCCTCGGACAATTGCTTGTCGATAGCGTGTCAAAACATGATGTGCCGGTCGTTCAGGCATGCGGATTGATTTTCGCATCAACCTTCATCTTGCTGAACCTCACCGCTGATGTTTTGGGAATTCTGAGCAATCCACGATTGAGGATGCCGCGTTGATACTGTTTGGCCATAAAGTCCCCTTCACCGCGCAACTTGGCATGGTCATTATCCTGATCAACGCATTTGTAGCGATTTTTGGGCCGTGGATTTCCCCATTTGATCCAACCGACATGATCGGCGATTCATGGGCGGATGCCGATGCAACCCACTGGTTGGGATTGGATAATCTCGGGCGTGATATTTTGAGCCGAATGATCGACGGTGCTTGGCTGTCCATCGGCTTGGCGCTGATGATCACGCTGCTGTCCTTCACCATAGGCATTATCGCCGGCTTTACGGCTGCGGTGATGGGCAAATGGGTCGACATTATTTTGTCGCGTATCGTCGACCTGTTGCTATCCTTACCGACGCTCATTTTCGCATTCGTGGTGCTGTCCGTTTTGGGAACCGATATTCCGGTTTTGGTGGTTACGCTCGCGATCCTGGACTCAACACGCGTGTTCCGACTGGCGCGATCGGTTGCAGTCAATATCAACGCACTGGATTTCGTGGAGGCCGCCCGTTTGCGGGGTGAAGGGCTGTGGTGGATCATCCGCAAAGAAATTCTACCCAATGCCGTTCCGCCATTGGTTGCCGAATTCGGCTTACGCTTTTCCTTCGCGTTTTTGTTTATTGCCGCGCTGAGCTTTTTGGGAATTGGTGTTCAACCGCCGGATGCAGATTGGGGCTCGATGGTGCGCGATTACCGCGATATGATCAGCCTTGATGGCATTCAACCGCTTTATCCCGCAGGAGCGATCGCGCTTTTGACCATCGGCATCAATTTTGTGGTCGACTGGATTTTGGCCGTGCACTCCAACTCGACGACGACGGAGCCTTGAGGTGGCCATTTTGGACAACAGTGCTCAGAACGAATTCATTCTAAAAATCGACAATCTCGTTGTCGAAGTACCCACCGGCGCACATATCGTCGATTCTGTTTCATTGGAACTCAAACGCGGCGAAGTTTTGGGGCTCATCGGCGAATCGGGCGCGGGTAAATCGACGATTGGTCTTGCCGCCCTCCATTATGGGCGAGGTGCCTGCCACATTGCAGGGGGCTCGATCCTGCTCGATGGTGTTGATCTGCGGCAACTGGATGCTGCGACCTGCCGTGATATTCGCGGCCGTCGCGTTGCCTATATTGCCCAAAGCGCCGCGGCAGCTTTTAACCCTGCCATTCGGATTATCGATCAGGTTATGGAGGGGCCGTTGTGGCACGGCCTCATGACGGAACCTGAGGCACGCGCGTGGTCACTTGAACTTTTCCGTGCCCTTGATCTGCCGAACCCTGATCGTTTCGGTGACCGTTATCCGCACCAAGTCTCCGGCGGGCAACTTCAACGCGCGATGGCTGCCATGGCGATGTCCTGCCGTCCCGATATTTTGGTACTCGATGAACCAACGACCGCTCTGGATGTGACCACCCAAATCGAGGTGTTGGCCTTATTGAAAAAGCTGATCCGAGATTTCAACACGGCGGCTTTGTATATTTCCCATGATCTTGCCGTCGTCGCCCAAGTGGCTGACCGGATTATGGTGCTCCGGCATGGCAAGATGGTGGAAACCGGCACCACGGGGCAAATTCTACTTGAGCCTTCGATGGATTATACGCGGGCACTCGTTGCCGAACGTAAGGCGGCGGATAAGCTGTCGGTGATTTCATCCGAGCGACACGACAGGCCGGTTTTAGAGGCCACCGGTGTGACCGGTATTTACGGAACCTTTACAGCGGTCAAAACTGTTTCGATCTCCGTCGCGCGGGGTGAAACCGTAGCGGTCGTTGGTGAATCAGGTTCAGGAAAAAGCTCGCTTGCCCGTCTGATTGTGGGCCTTCTGCCCCGCACAACCGGGGAGGTGAAACTGCACGGCGTAACGCTTGCGCCGGCACTGCGAGACCGGAATCGGGATATTTTACGTAAAGTTCAGTTGATCTCTCAACAACCCGATGTAGCGCTTAACCCGCACCAAACCATCGGCGAGATCATTGGGCGACCCGTTGCGTTTTATTTTAACCGGACACCGGCGGAAGTTAAAATACGTGTTGCGGAATTACTCCGATTGGTCGGCTTGCCTGAAGACTATGCGGGGCGTCTGTCAACGGCGCTTTCGGGTGGTCAAAAGCAACGCATTTGCATCGCGCGCGCGCTTGCGGCTGAACCCGACATCATCATTTGCGACGAACCGACCTCGGCGCTTGATCAGTTGGTAGCTGACGAAATCCTGAAGCTTCTCAAGAAGTTGCAGGATGATTTGGGTGTTGGCTATCTCTTCATAACCCATGATCTTGGGATTGTGCGTCGGATCGCACATCGTACTGCGGTGATGTTGAAGGGGGAGATTGTCGCCCAGGGGCCAACGGCTGAGATCTTTGCCCCTCCATTCCACCCCTACACCGAGAAACTACTCTCTTCCGTTCCTGAAATGCGAACCGATTGGTTGGACGAGGTCCTAGCTCATCGTAACGTAAATCATGGCTAAGAGCCCCCGCCCCTCAGTTAACAAGCACGGGAAAGCCGGCACGTTCAAAAATAACTCTGGCCGATTGACCTCGTAAAAAATCCAGAAAGCCGGCAGCATTGTTTCCCTTTGCGTTGTCCGTTATCGCAAACGGATAGACAATCGGTTGGTGGCTGTTCTGAGGAAAAAGGGCGACGACTTTAACATTCGGTTCGGCCTTCGCGTCAGTCGCGTAAACCGCCCCCAAAGGCACCTCACCGCGCGCGACAAACACCAAGGCCGAGCGAACATTTTCGGCCTGTGCGGTCATATTTTCGATACCAGACCACAAATCCAGCTTCTGAAATGACTCCTTTGCATAAATTCCTGCAGGCACGGAGTTCACTTCGCCAAGCGAAATCCGGCCACGGCCAAGCGCATCGGCAAGCGATTGAGAGGTAAAAGCCACCGATGTCAGTGAGGAGGTCCGCGGGGCTACCAAAACCAGCGTGTTTCCCAATAAATCCACTCTGCTATCCGTACGGATCAATTTTTTCTCCGCCAGATAGTCCATCCATTTCAGATCGGCTGAGGCAAAAACGTCGGCAGGTGCCCCATTTTCAATCTGTTTGGCGAGTGCTGAGGACGCAGCAAAAGAGAATATGATTTCTGGTCCGCCAGAGGCCGTAAAGGCCCTCCCCGCCTCCTCCAGCACCTCTTTAAGGGAGGCTGCGGCAAAGACTGTGACGGATGTCGTGTCGGCAAAGGCAGGCGAAACGGATCCGGCGCTGAGCAGTGCCATCACCCAAAAACAATAAAGCGAACGGAACATGAGCGATTCTCCGACCAAAAAACATAAGACGAGGCAATTCAGCCAATGATCCGGAACCGCTCGACCGGAACAGACAAAGCAGGCGCACCGCGAGCTTTGGTTGCTGATGTAACGATCTTCAATCGGGTTGAAGCCCATGTCAAATAAGTTCGATGATGCAGGACATGCGCTGATGGGTTGCACACTCCTCTGGTATTCCGGCCCTTCATTTGAACACAGTAAAAATCGCCATTCCGTGGCACCGGCCAAGGTCTAACTTCTCCTTTAAGGGGGCAATGAATGATGTGGCCGTTATCCCGTGTTTCAGTAACCCTTTGGACCCGACCAGAGCCTTGAACTTCTCCGACGTATCGTCTGTTTTAAACACGAGCTTTTATGAAACGCCAAGATCTGGAAACCAATAGAATTTAACTATTTGCGAGACATTCATCACCATTTCAGGTTTTGCTGGCGGAGAGGGTGGGATTCGAACCCACGGAACCGGGTTAGGGTTCGCTCAGTTAGCAACCGAGTGCTTTCGGCCTCTCAGCCACCTCTCCGCATGCGTTCGATATGCCCGATTGCGAACGAA